>Ga0114921_10000489_pt1 | contig 16757 bp, 19 predicted proteins | sample BentaG_FD_87016 | JGI IMG/M metagenome (GOLD analysis project Ga0114921, IMG submission 87016) | Deep subsurface microbial communities from South Atlantic Ocean to uncover new lineages of life (NeLLi) - Benguela_00093 metaG | ecosystem: Environmental > Aquatic > Marine > Oceanic > Sediment ...
AAGGGGTCAGGGTGGGTGTTGAGAAAACCGTTTGAAGGCTGAGCGGGCACGGTTCCTCTGGGGTCATCCTCTTCAGGCTTTATCATGAACAGCCGTTCAGGAACATGAATGAAATCCACTGCTATTCAATGACAACAAAGCCTGACCCTGGAGGGATGACCCCGAGAGGAGAGCGATGCCTGAAACCGAGCTGGTTTTGACTCGCTGGGGCAAAACCAGCGTGTTTTCGAAATACTCACTCTGACCCTATATTTTATATTTCATCATGGAAAAAAAGATAGTAGACCTGACACCTGATTGACTTTTAAAAGGTTGAAAAATATAATAGTTGAGCCGTGTTAGCTGATCTCAAGGATAAGTTAGCGAGAACCAGACAAACCTTCAAAGATAAATTTGAAGAATTTTTTAAGAGTGACAAGGATCAAGAAGAAATTCTTGAAGAACTTTCAGAAACCTTGATTCTGGCAGACGTAGGATTATATTCCACAGAAAAAATCATCAATGCCCTCCATCAAAAGAGTAAGAAAAATGATTCCTTTCTGATAATAAAAAAAATTCTGGAAGAAGAAATCATCCGAACTCTTTCCCAATACTCCTCTGATTTTAATCTCAGTTCAGATTACTCTGTGGTCATGCTGGTAGGCGTCAACGGCGGAGGAAAGACAACCTCTTTGGCCAAGCTGGCTTATCTTTTTAAAAAGGGAGGAAAGCAGGTCCTCATGGTTGCAGCGGACACCTTCAGGGCCGCAGCCCAAGAACAGCTTGCTTTATGGGCAAAAAAATTGAATATCCCTGTCATAAAGGGCCAGTATGGAGCTGACCCAGCCTCTGTCATTTATGATGCTATTCAGTCCTTCAAAGTCCGTCAATCTGACCTTCTCCTGGTTGACACTGCAGGAAGAATCCATACCAACACCAATTTGATGCAAGAATTAGAAAAAATAAAAAGGGTAATACAGCGAGAAATCGAAGGAGCCCCCCAGGAGATCCTGCTCACCCTGGATGCAAGCATAGGCCAGAACGCCCTGATTCAGGCCAGGCAATTTCTCAAATTTTCAGGAATAACTGGAATATTTCTTACCAAATTGGACGGCACGGCCAAAGGAGGAAGTGTCATCAGCATCGTAGATGAGTTGCAACTTCCTATTAAATTTATCGGCATCGGGGAAGATGAGAAGGATATCCTCCATTTTTCTCCTCAAGAATTTGTGAGAGCTCTCCTTTCATGAAGAACCTCAAAGATATTTCCTACCTTAAAATGGCCTATGCTTTAGCTGAGAGGGCAAAAGGTTGGGCAAGCCCCAATCCCTATGTAGGAGCGATCATTGTCAGAAAAGATGTCATCATCGGTTACGGCTACCATGAAGGGCCAGGCAAGCCTCATGCCGAGGCAGTTGCCCTCCAAAGAGCGGCGTCTCTTTCAAAAAATAGCACAGCTTACATAACCCTGGAACCTTGTGTTCATTGGGGGAGAACACCCCCATGCGTAGAAAGCATCATTCAAGCTGGCCTGAAAAGAGTTGTTATCTCAGCTCTTGACCCTAATCCGCTCGTCTTTAAAAAGGGAGTCAAAAAAATAAAAGAGGCTGGGATCGAAGTTTCTGTAGGATTCCTCGAGGAAAAAAACAAGGTGCTTAACGAGTGCTATCAAAAATACATTACTCAAAAAGTTCCTTTTGTCACTGCTAAAGCTGCCATCAGCCTTGATGGAAAAATAGCCACTAAAAAATTCTTTTCACAGTGGATCTCTTCTCCCGAAACAAGGGAATATGCTCATCTTATGCGTGGAGAATACGATGCAATAATGATTGGCATTAATACCCTTCTCAAGGACAATCCCCAGTTGACTGTTCGCCATTCAAACTGGAAAGGCAAACAGATAACTCGAATTATTCTCGATACCCTTCTTCGCTTTCCTTTAAAGGCTAAAATTCTTTCAACCCTCAAGGGAGGAAAAATTTTAGTTATCACTCTTAAGGAAGCTTCCCAGAAGAAAGCCGAGGCTTTGAGAAAAAAGGGAGTAGAGGTTATTCCTCTCCCTTCTTCCTCACCCATGATTAACTTGAAAGAAGTCCTCGCTTGGCTGGGGAAAAGGGAAATATCAAGTGTTCTTGTAGAAGGAGGGGGGCGTCTGATGACCTCAATGATTGAAGAGAAGCTTGTCGATAAGATTTATCTGGCAACTTCTCCGAGATTGATCGGAGGAAAGAATGCACCTTCTTTCTTTCAGGGAAAGGGCGTAGAACTCATCAAAGATTCTTTTCAGTTAAAAAGAATCAATCATTTTCAAATAGATAATGATATCATTGTCAGTGGATACTTTTAATCGTGTTCCTGTCCACATTGGGTGATTGCGAGACAGTCAAGATAAAAAACAGTCTGGATAGCCTGGATTATCTATATTGTCCAGACTATCTAGATTGTCAGGACCATCTAGACGCCTTGAGTTTTGACTTTTTATGGCTCCTAACTCCCTACGCCTCTTTAGACCTGAAAGCATCTTTTTTTCCGTGATATGAAGGAGGGCAGGGTTGATGTTTCGAAATGCCCACTCTGACCCTATATTTTATCTTTCATCACTTAAAAAAGATGCTTACTTTAAACCTTGTCATTTGAACTTTTCATTCATCTATTATAATATGCTTTTAGACACATAAATTGGACAAGGATTTTCAATGTTCACCGGTATCATAAATCATTTGGGTCGGTTTAAGGGATATCGTCAAGGCAAAGAAGAAATTGCTCTTGAAGCACCCTCGCTTTCTTCCCAGGTGGATATTGGAGAAAGCGTGGCTGTCAATGGAGTTTGTTTAAGCCTCACCAAAAAAGAAAAGTCTACCCTTTTCTTTAATCTTTCCCAAGAAACCCTTCAAAGAACGAATTTGGGTCGTCTCCGGCACAGCCAGAAGCTGAATCTCGAACTTCCCCTTACTCTATCCTCCCTCATAAGCGGGCATCTTATCACAGGCCATATCGACTCTCGGGGAAAAGTGCTCAAAATTATAGAGAAAAAACCCGGAAAGAGACTTACAATCTCTTTTCCGCCCGAGCTAAAAAAATACTTCATCCCCAAAGGCTCGGCAGCCATAAATGGAGTAAGTCTCACTATCGCTTCCCTCGCACCTTCTACCCTTGAGGTTGAGCTTATCCCTCTAACTTTGAAAAACTCAAACTTAGGCGAACTAAAAAAAGGAGACGAAGTCAACATGGAATGTGACATAATCGGGAAATACGTGTATAATTGGATAAGTCGAGGAAAAAAATAGGAAAAAAGATAAAAAACAAGATAAAAGACATAAAAGGTTAACAAAAATGAAAAAAAAGTCAAGAAAAGCAAGTGTCGAACAAGCTGTGAGAGAAGTAAAAAACGGCAACCCTATCATTATTGTTGATGACGAAGACAGAGAAAATGAAGGAGATCTTATGGTCGCGGCGGAAAAAGTTTCCCCTGAAATCATAAATTTTATGACGAAATACGGCAGAGGGCTCATTTGTTTGCCCCTCACGAAGGAAAGGCTTGATGAACTCCAGATTCCAATGATGGTTTCAGACAATACAGCCCCGTTTGGAACAGCCTTCACTGTTTCCATAGATGCCAAAGAAGGTGTTACCACGGGCATCTCTGCTTTTGACCGGGCCAAAACAATCCAGGTAGCTATAGACGCTGAAACACATCCCTCTGACCTCACCCGGCCAGGCCATATTTTTCCCCTTCAAGTAGAGGATGGAGGAGTACTCAAAAGGGCCGGCCAGACAGAAGCATCTATAGACTTGGCGCGCATGGCCGGTTTAAAGCCCGCAGGCGTTATCTGCGAGATTATGAATGAAGATGGAACCATGGCCAGAATGCCCCAGCTCATAAAGTTCAGTCAGACTCATAACATACCTATCTTGACTATTGCGGATCTCATTAAGCATCGGTTGAAACACGAAAGACTTGTCAAAAAAGTAGATGAAGCAGATTTGCCCACAAAGTATGGAAATTTCAGGCTCATACTCTTCGAAGATACCATTCATAAAGAAACTCATGTGGCCTTAGTTAAAGGGGATATCAGGAAGAATGAGCCTACGCTTGTCCGGGCCCATTCTCAGTGCCTTACTGGGGATGCCCTCGGCTCTCTTCGCTGTGATTGTGGAGGACAGCTTCATCAAGCAATGAAAATGATCAACAAGGAAGGAAAAGGAGTTGTCCTCTATATTCTCAACCAGGAAGGAAGGGGTATTGGTTTGACTAACAAAATTAAAGCTTACGCCATTCAGGATAAAGGTATAGACACTGTAGAAGCCAATCGAAAATTAGGTTTTAAGCCTGACCATAGAGATTATGGTATTGGAGCGCAAATCCTGGTCTGCTTAGGAATAAATAAGCTCAGGCTCATAACCAATAATCCCCGTAAATTCATTGGTTTGGCTGGCTATGGTTTAAAAATTGTAGAAAGAGTGCCCATCGAAATCCCTCCCAATAAACTCAATGTCAAATACTTGAAGACGAAAAAGGAAAAGATGGGCCACATTCTGGAAATGGTCTGAGGGAGAATTCGAATGAGACCAATGATGAATGGGGTCAGGCCTTGTCGTTATAGTACGATTTGAACTTCATTTCCTCCTCCGAGCATCTCTTCACAATAAGGCCTGATCCCATTGGATGTTCCTGAACGTCTATTCGTGATAAAGCCTGATCCCAAAGCCCATCAAAGCCTGACCCCATGAGCGTCATTGAATATATTATTTCACCCCTAAAATTGCTATTCCAAAAGCCTAATTTACAGCAATAAATCCCTAATTTTAGCCATATCAATCGATTAGCTTGGCTTGATCCCCTTATTTTATTTTTTTGATTGAAGGATGAAGGTAACAGGTCCATCGTTTATCAAACGGACTTCCATCATCGCTTGGAAAACACCTGTTTCAACCTTGACCCCTCTCTCCCTGATTAACTCCACAAAATACTGAAAAAGCTTCGAAGCTTTATCTGGCGCCTCTGCCCTATCAAAGCTGGGCCTTCTTCCTTTTCTCACCGAACCAGCGAGGGTGAATTGGGAGACAGCCAAGATTTCCCCCTGAATATCCTGCAAGGATAAGTTCATTTTCTCTTCCTTGTCAGGAAAAATCCTCAACTCTGTTACCTTCTTAGCTAAATATTGAGCATCATCCTCTGAATCTCCCTTTTCTAGGCCAACAAGAAGGCAAACTCCCCGGTCTATTTTCCCGGCCGCTTTGCCCTTCACCTCGACTGAGGCTTCCTTTACTCTTTGCAGGACAATTTTCATCGCAAAATTCTCTCCCTTGAGAAAATATCTCTGAGGCCTTTTAAATCTTCATTGTTAAAAAGAAGACTCGCCAAGAAATAGCTCAGGATTCCCAAAAACACAGCTGAAAAGAGAACTGCGAGCTGCTCTAAAAATTCGAGGCGCTGGAATTCAAAATGTCCTATAAAAAACCAGATTACTGCTCCCATAAAAGCCACTGAAAGAGAAGACTTTAGGAATGATGAGAAAATCTCCTTTTTTCTTATTTTTCCGATTTTTCTCTCTAAGAAAAAGAAAAGAAGAAGAAAATTGAAAGCCTCAGCCAGAGATAAAGCCAAAGCTAAACCCCCTACCCTTAGAGGCTTCATCAAAATAAGAGAGAGAGAAAGATAAACTATCATAACCAAGAAAGCGACAAAAACAGGAGTCTTGGTATCCTTCAGGGAGTAAAAAGCCGGGGCTAATATTTTTACCGCAGAAATGAAAGGAAGACCTATAGCAAAAAAGAGCAAGCAGGCAGCACTCATAGTGGTTGACTGATCTTGAAAATGCCCTCTTTGAAAGAGGACCTGGACAATATGGCGGTTAAGAATTAAAAGGCCAACCATAGCTGGCAGAGTTATCAAAAAAATTAGCTTCAGGGAAAAGATGAGAGTTTTCTTCATGCCCTCAATATCCCGATGAGCTGCATGCTCGGAAAAAGTGGGCAAAAGGGCTATAGACAGGGCTATCGAAAAGAGGCCTAAGGTAAGTTCTCTGACTCTTGTGGCATAATAGAGAGAAGAGACACTCCCTTCTTCCAAAATGGAGGCAATGATCCGGCTTACGGCTAAGTTTATCTGAGTTATTCCTACACCGAATATGCCTGGCACCATAAGGGCCATCACCTTGCGAATTGCAGGATGGGAAAAGGAAAGGCCAAACTTAAATCTCATTCCCCTTTTCCAGAGGAAAGGAAGCTGAAAACCGAGCTGGAACACACCTCCGACAACAACACCTAAAGCAAAAACATAAGCGGGCTCCTCCACTTTCCCAGCAAAAATAACAGCTAAACTGATGATAGCCAGGTTAAAAAGCACTGGAGTAAAAGCAGGAACTGCAAATTTACGGAAAGAATTCAAGACAGCCATGGCTAAAGCAGCCAGGCTTATCAGGAAAATATAGGGAAACATGATTCGAGTGAGAACTACTGTCAGTTCCCATTTCTCGGGAACATCATTGAAACCCGGAGCGATTATTTTTACCAAAAGAGGGGAAAAAACTATTCCTAAAACAGCAAGAAGAGCCATAATCAAAGTTAAATCAAAAAAGAAGGTATGAGTGAATTTCCAGAGTTCTTCTCTCGACTTTTCTTTCTTCAGCTGGGTAAATACAGGTACAAAGGCAGCAGTCATGGCCCCCTCACCAGTTAGCCTCCTCAACAAATTGGGAATAATATAGGCTATGGTAAAGGCATCAGCTCCTCTGCCTGTTCCCAGGTAATAGGCCTGAATCATATCCCTGACGTAACCCAGAATTCTGCTCAAAACAGTAGGAGCAGCAACAGCAAAGGTTGATTTGAGCAAGCGCCGCTTCTGCTCTTTTTGCTCCATCAGTCTTTCCTAACCGTTGTCCTTCTAAACCTCCTTCCTCTCCAGAGGAAGTTGACTTTGAAGGAAATATATCTTATCATATTTGCTTCAAAAGAGGAGAAAGAAATGGCTATTCATAAGTCAGCCATACGCCAATGGCGCCGAAGCCTCCGTCGAAAGGCCATTAACAGACGAAACAAGTCCATCCTCCGCAGCCAGATAAAAAAACTAAGAGAGGCAATCAAAAATAAAGACAGGGAAGAAGCCCAAAGGCTCCTTCCCCTTACTTTCTCAGTTATAGATAAAACTGTCAAAAAAGGGACTATTCATGAAAATAAGGGAAACAGATACAAATCGAGGTTGAGTCGCCAGGTGGAATTAATTAATGCCCCTCTTTCCAAGTAAATTTTCCCTCCTTTCGAAGAGAACAAAAGTTAAAAAGAAAACTCTCTAAAAGAGTCTGACAAGATACACTGGAAGTTTTAAGGCTAAAGTCTATTCCTTTAAGCTCCTCTAAAATGTGATTCAAAAGCTTCTGGGGGATACTTTCCACTAAAGAAAAAAATTCTGTGAATTTGGTTCTGTAAAAGCCCCCAAATTTCTCCTGTATGTGCGGTCTCAATTCATGAAAAATGGCTTTCCTATCTTTAACTCTTTCTTTCAGCCAAAGCTTGGCTAAAAAAATATCCCGGAAAAAATTGGCTATTATCCCCAGGATAAATTCAGGCCTTACTCCTTCCTTAAACAGATTATTCAAAACCATGAGGCTCTGTTTAAAATCCGCTTTTTCTAAACTGTTCGAGAGCTCCCACTCATAAAATGTTTTCGCCCAACCTGAAATCTGATTGACATCATCTAACTCAATAACCTTTTTTTCATCCACAAAGACCATGAGTTTTTCCAATTCATTATTGAGGCTCCTGAGGTTACTTCCTTTTATCTCTACTAATCTCCTTTTCGCTTCCAATGTGGCGCTCTTACCCTCGGAGGAGAGCTTCCTATCCATCCAGGCATAAAGGCTCTTATCTCTCAAAGGCCTCAATTCCTTTAAACAGACAAGAGAAGGAAGAAGAGAAGAAAAAAACTTGAAAAGCGAGAGATTTTTTTTTATTTTTCCCGGGTGAACAATCACAAGCACAGTTTTAGCAGGGGGTGAGGAAAAATAATCTTTTAAAATTCCCTCCTCATGAGGAGAAAGATTTTCTCTTTTCCCTTCAGGTATTTCAACAGAAATTATCTGCCCCGGTGAAAAAAAGACAGGAATTGTTCGGGCTGAATCGATGATTTCTGCCCAGGAACTTTCTTCCAGGCTAAATCTCTCTACATTATATTCCTGAATATCAGGAGAAACGAGAGCTTCTTTTAACTCTTGGAGAAATTGATCGGCCAGAAAAGTCTCCTCCCCGTAAAAAAAATAGCAGGACAAAATATCCTCTTCCTTGATTTCCTTATTCAAGAGATAGGAATACACCCCTTAAAATCCTTCTAATATAGCTATTACCACATGCCTTCCAAATTTCTCGGCAATCCTGTCCACAGCTTCTGTTTCTAATGTTTCAAAATCTGTGTCTTCTGGCACTTCGTACTCTTCCTGGTAAGTGAAGTTAGGGTTGGAAAAGATAACTTTTCGCTTTACCAAGTCCCTCAGAATAATCTTGGCCACCACGGTGATGTTGTATCTATCAGCAGTAGCCTTTCCAGAGAAAGCTATGGGATTCACTCTAAAAGAAAGGATTTCACCCATCAAAACAGCATCTGCACTCTGTTCATCACTGGTGGTCTCCACTTTTCCTCTGGCCACAAGCTCGTCAATAACACTCCGGGTGAGTTTTAAGTCCAGCTCATAACGAGTTGTCAGATTCTTAAACATGGGAACGCTGATGCTCTTGATATGGGATGGAAGAGAGCTGCCCGTGCCCCGCAAATGGTAGCCACACTTTAGAAAAAAAAGGCAGGCTAAAAGGAGAATAAATATTTTTTTCATGGCTAATCTGATTATTTATAAGACAATGTTTACTAACTTATTCTTGACACAGATTATCTTCTTAACCTCTCTTTCTCCTATAATTTCCTGAATTCGACTCAAAGAAAGAGCCTTTTCCTTCATCTGTTCTTCTGGCAGATCTCCCTCTGCTTCAAATTTAGCCCTTAATTTCCCGTTTACCTGAACAACAACTGTTAGTTTCTCCTCCCTTACCCAATCTGGATCAAAAGCTGGCCAAGGAGAACGTATAAGAAGTGGGCTGTGTCCTGTCCTTTCCCAAAGCTCTTCGCAAACGTGGGGTGCAAAGGGAGAGAGAAGTAAAACCATAATTCCCAAAGCTTCTCTCAAAAGGCTTCTTCCTTTCTCATCCTTCCTCAAATTTTCTCTTTCTTTTTTGATGAGATTATAAAACTCCATAATGGAACTTATGGCTGTATTGAGATGATACCTTTTTTCGATATCTTCACCAACCTTTTTTATGGTCTGATGCATTTTTTTCTTGAGCAAATCGAATTTCTCATTCTTCCCGTTTTTCCCTTCCTCAACAGTAAATTTTTGACCGAATAAATCCATGTTTTCCTGGACAATCACCCAGACCCGATTCAAAAATCTATGACAGCCTTCTATACCTTCCTCACTCCAGGTAAATTCCTTCTCCGGAGGAGAAGCAAAAAGGATGAAAAGCCTCAGGGTATCGGCTCCATATTTTTTTACAATGTCATCAGGATAGACAACGTTTCCTTTTGATTTGGACATAGCCGAGCCATCTTTGGTCACCATTCCCTGGGAAAGCAACCGAGGAAAAGGCTCATCTATAGTGGTAAGCTCTAAATCTTTTAAAATTTTGGAGAAAAAGCGGGCATATATCAGATGAAGAATGGCATGCTCCACTCCGCCTATGTAGAGGTCAACAGGGAGCCAGTAATCGGCCGATTGAGGGTTAAAAGGAAGCCCTTCCTCCCGAGGAGAGGTATAACGAAAATAATACCAGGAAGAATCAAAAAAAGTGTCCATGGTATCTGTTTCACGTCTTGCCTCTCCTTTACATCGCGGACAGTTGGTTTGGACAAAGCTTTGAACTTTTTCCAGAGGAGAACCTTCCTCTCCCTTTAGTTCAACCTCAGGGGGAATCAATACAGGCAAATCATCATAAGGAACACCCACTATTCCGCATTTTTGACAATAAATCACGGGAATAGGTGTCCCCCAGTAACGCTGGCGAGAAATACCCCAATCGCGAAGACGGTAAATTTTACTCTTTCCTCCAAATCCTTTTTTGGCTGCATAGGAGCACATTTCTTCAATGGCTTCCATGGAAGTTTTGCCAGAAAAAGGATCCGAATTGACAACCTTTCCATATTCCTCAAAAGCTGCTTCTTCTCCTGCATCAGAAGAGGAGGGGTTCTCAGGAACAATAACAACTTTTAGGGGCAGAGAATACTTTTTAGCAAACTCAAAATCTCTCTGGTCATGGGCAGGCACAGCCATAATAGCTCCAGTCCCATACTCCATCAAGACATAGTTGGCAATCCAGATCGGAATCTCTTCACCTGAAAAAGGATTCAATGCCCTTTTCCCAGTATCAATCCCTTCCTTTTCTTCCTCTCCTAACCTCCTTTTAAGCCGTAAATCAGATATATTACGTTCTATCCACTCCTCATATTGTTCCTTTTGTGGAGACGCAGCAATAAGCTCTTGAGATAGAGGGTGCTCAGGGGAAAGAGTTAAAAAGGTTGCTCCATAAATCGTATCTATCCTGGTTGTAAACACTTCAATTGATTTAGAGGTTCCAATGACAGGAAAGGTTAGATGAGCACCGCTGCTCTTCCCAATCCAGTTCTTTTGCATTAAAAGCACATGTTCTGGCCATTTTTCTAAAAGATCATGGCCTGAAAGCAACCCTTGGGCGTAATCGGTAATCTTTAAGAACCACTGTTCCATTTCCTTCTGCCTGACCACGGAATCACACCGCCAGCAGCGCTCTCCAATAACCTGTTCGTTAGCTAATACAGTTTGACATTGAGGACACCAGTTAATCCAGCTCTTTTTCCGGTAAGCTAAGCCCCGCTCTAACATTTTCAGAAAAATCCACTGATTCCATTTATAATACTCGGGAAGGCAAGTGTTTATTTCTCTTGACCAGTCATAACTGAAACCCATTCTTTTCAGCTGATTTTTCATATGAGAAATATTATCGAGAGTCCACTTCTGAGGATGAACCCCATGACGGATTGCTGCGTTTTCAGCAGGCATTCCCAGGGCATCCCAGCCAATGGGATGAATGACATTGCAGCCTTTCATGATATTGTAGCGTGAAATGACACATCCGATAGCATAATTCCGGACATGTCCCATGTGGATGTGCCCCGAGGGATAAGGATACATCTCAAGACAATAAAATTTCGTTTTCTTTGGATCCTCGCAGACCTCAAAAACCTTTTCTTTCTCCCAGATTTTTTGCCACCTTTCCTCAATCTCGTGAAAATTATAATCTTCCTTCATTTCTCGATTCTTCCCTGGCTTTATTGCTTAGAGCGAAGAAGGACAAATAAAATCCTGAAGACTTCTTCTAGCTCAATATCGTTTTGAATTTCAACCATAAATCTTATTTTCATTACCCCTAAAAGTCAAGGTTGTCCGGGCTGGAACAAATTCATCTTGACAAAGGGCCTGTTTTTAAAAAAAATTGGACTTAAAGAATTATTTTTTTGCCAAGAAGAAAAGATGCTCACTCTTATGAGGAGGAAAATCGAAATAGCCGGATATTCTGAAAATGAGTATTCTTGAAGTAAAGAACCTTTCTGCGGGCTACGAAAATGGATTTTTCATTAAAGAAATTTCCTTTTCTCTGAAGAAAGGAGATTTTATCTCAATTTTGGGGAGAAATGGTTCAGGAAAGAGCACCCTGATCAAGGCCCTTCAAAGGCTCTTAAGGAACGCCTCTGGGGAAATCAAAGTCGATGGTGAAGATATCTTCTCTCTAAGCCGCCGCCAAATCGCAAAAAAAATCGCCTATGTTCCCCAGATATTCAGTTTTGCCTTTGAATTTAAGGTGATGGAAATTGTTCTTATGGGAAGATACATCCATCAGGGACACCTCAGGAGCCCTACAATCCGCGATTCTCAGATAATCGATGAAGTAATGGACCTAACCCAGATTGGCCCCCTCAAAGACAAAAAGATTGCCCATTTAAGCGGCGGAGAACGTCAGAGAGTCTTTATAGCCAGGGCCTTAGCTCAAGATACTCCTCTCCTTTTCCTTGACGAACCCAGTTCCCATTTAGATATTAGTTACCAGGTCGAAATTTACCAGATACTGAAAAACCTTCAGGAAGAAAAGGGGAAAACTATTCTTTCCACAGAACACAATATTAACCTCGCCATCCCTTATTCCCAGAAAATCATGTTCCTGAAAGGAGGGAAAATACAGGCCCAGGGGCCCCCAGAAAAGTTAATTACAAAGGCAAACATCCGAGAAGTTTTCCAGGCAGAGGTTGAAATAAGAGAGAATCTTCATTCCAAGCTTCCTGAAATATCCTTGATTCCTGGGGGGCGGAGAATAAATGAAACTAAAAATAATTAATATCCTTTTTATGCTTTTCATCTTGAGCTCAACGGCTCTGGAGAGTCAAAATAAAATAATCAAAGATGAGTTGGGTACTCCTTATTCTCCCGCTTTCCCTCCTCAGAGAATCGTTTCCTTGGCCCCAAACATTACCGAAATCCTCTTTGCCCTGGACTTAGGGGAAAAAATAGTCGGGGTTACCCGCTATTGCGATTATCCCCGCCAAGCATTGTCCAAGGAAAAAATAGGAGGAATGATCGACCCCAACCTGGAGAAGATAAAATCTCTAAACCCGGATTTGGTTGTGGGGTTTCGGGGCAACCCTCTAAGGGTCCTCGAGCGCCTAAAAAAACTAGATATGCCTGTTTTTGTCTTAGAGATGGGTTCAAATATTGAATCTGTTTTTACTATCATCGATACAATCGGAAAAATTACGAAAAGAGAAAGGGAATCCGAAGCCCTCATCAGCTCTATGAAAAAAAAATATTCGAAAATCCAGACTGCTCTCCGTTCTGTCAATCATAAGCCCAAAGTCTTCCTTTCTCTCCATGGCAAGGGTCTCTGGACCTGCGGGAAGGAAAGCTTCCTCAACGACCTCTTGATTAAGGCCAAGGGAGTGAACATTGCCGGCAATATCCCCAGAAGATGGCTAAATTACAATCGGGAACAACTTATTCACGAGAACCCTGAAGCTATTATTATTCTGGCTAAGTCAGAAGAAGAATTTGCCAAAGCCAGAGAATGGATAAGGGTTGGGTCTTATCTTGAAAGTGTTAGAGCTGTTAGAGAAGATCGCATCTATTTTCTGGATGAGAATCGCACCACTCGCCCAGGTCCTAGACTCATTGATGCTCTGGCTCAAATGGCTAACCTTCTCCATCCAAAGCTGTTCAACCCGCCCTTGTGAATTGGAAAAAATGCAAAGTTTTGGATGTGAGGCCAAAGAAGGATTCAAGGAAATACAATGGAAATAAAGGCCAAGAGACTCCTCCTCTTCCTCGTCCTTCTTGGCCTCTTTGTTGCAGGATTTCTCATTTCCCTTCTTAAGGGGCCTGTTCCCACTGGCCCCAGAGATTTATGGAATCTTCTCTTAAACCAGGATAAAACTTATCAGACTATCTTTATCGACCTCAGGCTTTCCCGAGCGCTGTCGGCCTTTCTAGTCGGTGCTTCCCTCTCTCTTTCTGGGGCAATCCTTCAAGGCTATTTTCAAAATCCCATGGCTGGACCCTTTGTTGTAGGAGTTTCCTCTGGGGCTTCCTTCGGCGCAGTCCTATCCATATATCTCGGATTGAACATGACAATCTTTGGTTTTTCTCTCCAGAGTATCTTTGCTTTTGCTTCAGGCTTCACCATAGTCTACCTTGTCTACCTTCTCTCTCAGAGAAAAGGTGTTTTCAAGGTCGGAACTCTGCTCTTGGTAGGAATTGCTGCAGGAGCTTTGGCTTCTTCGCTTACATCCTTTTTTATATTCTTAAAATCTGAATCCTTCGAACAAGCAGTCTTCTGGCTCCTGGGAAGCTTTTCCCTGTCAGATTGGAGACAAATCACGGCTTTGGCTCCCTATTTTTTTCTCTGTTTTATTGTGGCTCAATGGCTGGCTAAAGACATGAACCTCTTGACTCTGGGAGATGAAACGGCTCAATCCTTAGGCTGCCCTGTGAACAGGGTGAGAAAAATCTTCCTTACCATGTCCACATTGCTGGCTGCCTCTTCTGTGTCAGTCAGCGGTATCATTGGCTTTGTAGGCTTGATCGTTCCTCACTGGATCCGGATCCTCATCGGCCCTGACCACAGGTATCTTTTCCTCTTTTCTTCTCTTACTGGAGGAATTTTTCTCGTCTATTCAGACCTTCTGGCCCGTACTATCCTTTTTCCCACCGAGCTCCCTATAGGAATCATCACTGCTGCAGTAGGTGCTCCTTTTTTCATCTATCTTCTTAATCAGGAAAGATAGAAAATTAGCTTTTGCTGGCAGGAGCAATCCTTCAATACCGCATCTGGGAACCACTCCGCACAACGAAATCCTTATCAAAATCCGAGACCGCGTCTACAAAAAAGAGTCCGGCTCCAGGTGAATCGGCCCTAAAAGTAAAACTTGCTTATGCTCTGTATTTTTTTTGACCTTTTTTGTCAAAAAATGCATAAAATGGACGGGTTCTTGCCTATTAAAAAGTCTATACTTGTTTTTTACCCAATACCTCATGTATAAGGCAAAAAAGTTTTTTTAAGACGAATTATTAGTGATTCAGGCTTTTCAGCCAAGAATAGTCAAGAAATGATGGAGGAGTAGAGAAGATAGCAAATTTATTAAAAAATCGGCAATCTACCCTTGTATCTGGCTCTTTCTCGGTTTGAAAAGGACTTTTTTAAGAGAGCTAATTAAATTAGCTACCGGGAGAGGTAGCAATTCTTGGAACCCGTATCCAGGAACCATTCCACATAACTAAATCTTTATCAAAATCCGACATAGCGTCCACCAAAAAGAGCCCGGCTCCAGGTAAATCAGGGTTGAAAGAGAAACCTTCTTGTATTTTATCACGTCCCAAGGAAGCAATTAAAAAATCATCCATCCCAGGGTTAAGAACCCCGTATTGGTTAGCGCTTAAACCGCACCAGGCACGGTAACCGCTGCCCCAATAGTCAATATGCGGGAGGACTTTGATATAGAAAGGGCAAAGTGCAGAATAGAAGGGTGTTTCATTGCTATACGTACCACTTTGAGTAGGAGCGGCTCCATTGTCACTAACATAGTCTACAACGGCTGTGGAAATGGACATCATATCCTTCATACTAGCTTTCTGCTTGGATTTATGGATAGCTGAGAGGGCATTAATAACCAGCAGGGAAGCAAGAATTCCGATAATAGCAACCACGACTAGTAGCTCGACTAGGGTGAAACCTCTTCTCTTTTTTAACACGCCAACCTCCTTTCCCTATTCCGACTCGTTCAGTCGACTAGGAAATGCTAGAATTGTTCTCTCATACTGATAAGAAAGCAACTTTTGTGCCAAACTCTATTTAATATAATTTATTGAAAATAAAAAAAATAAAACTCGAGTTCCCTAGTTATCCTTTTTTTTTGACATTTTTTGTCAAAAAAATGCATAAAATGGGTGAATTTGAGCCAATTGAGAAGTTCATTCTTGCTTTTTCGTCCGATAACCTCACCATTTAAGGCTCAAATCTCTTTTTTTCACTCTTGACATCGAGCTTTTCCTGAACTATGAATTTTCTCGCGGATAACCGAAGAAAAATGCCATTTTTTATAATATTACCCTGAATTAGAAAATAAAGCAAGTTCTTATTCCTTGCTCCTGGCGAAGGATCGCCCCTTCCCTGTTTGAAAAAGACTTCAAGGTAGGCTAATTTGAAATTAGCTACCGCTTTCAGTACCAGCCCTTGGAGAACGAATCCAAGAACCATTCCACATAATTAAATCTTTATCGAAATCCGACCTAGCGATGACCGAAAAAAGTCCAGCTTGGGGTAAACTGGGGTGGAAGGTAAAACCTTCTTGTGATTTATCACGTCCAAAAGAAGCAACCAAGAAATCATCCGAACCAGGGCTAGATATCCCGTATTGGGTAGCACTTGAACCACACCAGATTCGGTAACCACTGCCCCACTCGTCAGTTATAGGAAGGATTCTAATATAGAAAGGAGAAAGTAAACTATAGATGGCTGAAGAGCCATCATAGGTACCATTTTGCGTAGGAGCAGCTCCGTTATCAGTAACATCTGCAATAGCCGTAGAAATGCCGGCCATATTCTTCATGGTCTTTTCTGCTTGGCTTTCTGGATAGCTGTTAGAGCGTTAGCAGCAAGCATACCAATAATGGCAACCACAACAAGCAGCTCGATGAGGGTAAAACCTCTTCTCCTTTTTAACATGCGTATCTCCTTTTCTTAGTCACACTTATATCGTAAACTGACTCTTCCTCCTTTTCTCACCATTTTCTCTGAAGAAATACAAAATGAGTAATTTTAGCTCATCATGAAGTTTGTTATTTTTTTCTGGAACGAATTTTAGATATAATTCCCCCCTTATAGGCAAAAAAACTTAGTTTCTCACCCTTAGAAAGGGCGATACATCTCAGGATGGATCGCCCTTTCTGCTTTCTGGGTGGGATAACGATTTTTAAGGAGAGCTAATTTACTTGAAATTAGCTGCCTGTGGCAGCAGTCCTGGGAGCACGAATCCAGGAACCATTCCACATAACTAAATCGTTGTTGAAATCGGTCATTGCTCTGACTACAAAGAGCCCAGCTTCAGGATTAGATGCCTGGAAGCTAAAACTTTCTTGTGTTTTATCCCGGCAGAAGGAAGCAACCAAGAAATCATCCGTACCAGGACTAGTAACTCCGTATTGGGTAGCGCTTGAGCC
>Ga0114921_10000490_pt1 | contig 16744 bp, 15 predicted proteins | sample BentaG_FD_87016 | JGI IMG/M metagenome (GOLD analysis project Ga0114921, IMG submission 87016) | Deep subsurface microbial communities from South Atlantic Ocean to uncover new lineages of life (NeLLi) - Benguela_00093 metaG | ecosystem: Environmental > Aquatic > Marine > Oceanic > Sediment ...
ATTATTAACCCTCACCTTTACCCCGCCCATAAAATATGAGCGGGTGAATCCTCTCCCTTAAAAAGGGCGAGGAATGATAAAAAGGGATTCCTCTCACTTGGAAAAGGTAAGGAACAATAAAATAGGTCACTCTGTGGCAATTGAAAGAAACCATAAAACTAATGTATAAATCGCGTTTCCGTCTCGTTTCTGTCTCACATCGAGTGTTCAACACGAGATGGAAACTCGACATTGAGAAAGAAACCGTGAACCGAAAACAATTTTTCTTCCCATACGCTTTTTATTTTTGTTTTCTTCATCTTACCTCCTTTTTTCTCTCTCTTTTTATTATTTTATAAACCCTCGTGTATTATAAATTATACTTATGAGAAATTATAAGTAAAGGGTATTATGTGTTTAGGTATGGAAGAGAATAATAAAATTGATGAATTTGTTTTTAAAAGGAAAAAATTTGTATAATAACATTAAACTACTTTTGATATACCTCCTTTTACTCTTTAAATTTAACTTTCAACTTTTAAATTTTAACCTTGCTTCTTTGCTCAATAAATTGAGCAACTACTAAATTCAAATCACAAATACGATAGACGAAAAACGAATACGAAATAACTTTTTAAATTTCTTCTTCCTACTTCTGATAACCTGATATCCTGTTCCCTGTGCCCTGTTCCCTACTGTATTATCCCCAACCAAGGCCCCAACAAGAACTGTAACCTGCCAATCAACAGACTAATACGTGCCATCACCGTATAACCAAATGCTGCACCAAAACCGATCATAACAAAAATGATACCTATTCTCGAGGCAGTGCCGAGTATACCCCTATGTTCTTTGGAGAAGTAGAAATAAGACAGTGTGCATAAGACGCCAATAAACAGGATAACTGACCAGACAATACCCATATTCCCAGCATGCCAGGTTTGGAAATTTTCGGGTGTAAGAATTGTCCCTTGTGCCTGTTTTATTATTAATGCCTGGATAGTAGCAGGGATGGATACACCAACATAGTAGCCCATATAGATACCAATTGGAATACGTACAAGCCAAGAAACCCTCGGTATAAAACGAGTTAAATAGAGCATTCCGATGATGAAGGGAATTATATATAGTATTTGACCCTGGCGAAATAGAGGATCAAATAGTGACGGAACCAGAATATTATGCCAGTAGAATGTCACGGCCCATCCGTTCGCTACACCTACAAAGATATGCTCAGCAAATTTATAGAAAGGATTGTCTCTGTACAAAAAAGAAAAAATTGCCAGACTCAAAAGTGCACTAATCCATATCCAGGGGTCAGATGAGATATTCATTTTTTCCTCCTCTTGATGAAGTAGCCAATATTGCCAATAACAATAAAAATAATCATCACGAGATGGGCATAGGTCAGTGCAGGAAGTGATTCACTTGCCTTTTTTCTACTTTTGATATTTAAATTTTTTTCAATCATCTCTTCATACTCTGCTGCACCCCTCATTCCAATCATTAGTCCGGAGAATTGACCAGTCTGTAAATAGGGATAAAACTCTGATGCAGACACTGCAGTTACTCCAGCACCTACTTTTAAACCGAATCTGTTCTGGGCATACATGACCCAATACTTAGGGATGTCACTGCCGCTTAACGAAGCAAGAAGTCCAACGTTGTTGTAATTCTTAATCTGCTTCATTAATGGTAAGGTATCGGTTTTATTACCATAATAATCTACCTTGTAGAAATTTGTAATGCTTTCACCCATACTTAACATGGCAAGAATTGGTCCTACCTGCCAACCTAAAAAGACATAGTCCCTTCCGTAGATAATACTATCGGCATTAGTCTGTGCCGCGCTATTAAATTCAGCGACTACCTGGGTTAATGCATTTCTAGCAAGACCAAGTGGTTGAACGTAGAGACTCAATACAAGTACCTTTATCCTTTTCTTGAAGGCGTGGCGCAGGATCGCAAATCCCATTGGATCAAGTTCGGGCGCTGTTTGTGGGGCATAATCAAAATCTACTATCAATGCCTTCTCTTCAGGAATTTTATCTATGGCATAATAGAATTTTTCTACTGGTGGCATAACCCTAACTTTTTCCGGTGAAGGAAACAGGAGCGGCACGATTACGGCGATTAATAAGATTAAATAAATAATCCGGCGATCTATCTTTGTTAATATTTCGATGATCTTCATTCGCCACCTCCTCCAAGCCAGGAGCGTTCAATTCCAAGGATTATTTTAAGTGCTGTCGCCAATGCGCCAAGGGCAACGCCAAGCAGTATACCTCGCTGACCAGCAACATTGGGGACCTCCATAATCCACTGTGCAAAGGATGGAAGGTGTGGAGAGATTCTTTCACCGAGCGGCAATACACCAAGCATAACGATAAATGCTGAGGCAAGTAGTAGTGTCGCCTCGGTAGAACGGGCACGAAATGCCCGATACGCAGCTGACGCCATAAAAAATGCCAATAATGCAAACATTGTGGAACCGAGTGGCACTTCAACATTGAAATAAATAGTCCAGACATCGAATGAGAATGAACCAATTGTTGTGGGTAGAATACCTGTTCCTGCGACACCACCAAAGAGTCCAATAATTGAAGTAATTATAAAAGAAATAATTAGCACCCAGGAATATCCCCAATTTTGCCGTCTGCGTCTTATTTTATCCATGTGTACCTTTAATAAACTACCGAGTCCGAGGATAAGGGCGAATGCCGCTAAGATTTTTAAAAGATTATTGCGCACGAACTCGTCTGTGCCTTGAACTATCGGATTCGGGATTATAAATGGTATGATACCCATAATACCAAAAATAAATACAAGAAATAACGGAATGGTTCTTTTCATCTTATCCTCCTATCTGAAGAGATTAAGAACCGGGAATTTAGTTAAAAGACCGATTAACGATGCAGCGATTAATACTACACCAATTATAAGTTTACCCCAATCTTCACCCTTTATTGCACCTAATAGTAGTGGCTCTTTGGAGATATATGCAGAGGCAGCATAGAGTTCTTCTCCAATCAATGTATAATCACAGGCAGTGACAAAAAATGGCAACTGTGATACCTGATCTGTTCCAGCGATTTGAACCGCACCGGTTGATGCCCCGGTTTCTGCCAGAATCAGTGATTCTGCCCTAAACCACCCAATCAGGAAATTGGTTGCTGGCCTTTCGCGCACCATTATCCCATCAACTGCTGCTGCATAAGCAAACTGTAAATCGGTTATATAATAGACACTCTCAGGGTCAAAGGCATCTGGTCTGCCAACCTTGGTGTATGATTCTTTGACAATTTCTCGCGCCACAGTGAAGACAATTGGGTCAAGATGTGGATTGATAAGTTTTGTATCATATTGGGCACACTTTTTTGCAACTTCACCGAGTATATTGAGTGAAGCAATAGTAGCAATTTCCTCAATATACCCAATTCCAGGGCAATAGAGTATAGGTTTTCCCATTTCCGTTGCGCGACCGACAGCATCATCGATTGCCTGTAAACCAGCGATTTTCCTTATAAAAAATTCCTTACCCCTACGTGCATAATAGGTAAAATAGAGAATGAAGGTGCCGAAGATGAATAGTGCAACAAAAATATTTAATTTCTTCCTGTTAATCCACTGGGCACTACTCATTACAGGCTGCGAGGGTTGAGAAAATATCCTCATTGTATTCATTAGCGCTACAATTTTGTAAAAGTAGTTCTTTCCATCTTCGGTTTCGTCTTCATACCTTGAACGGCCTGCTCCTATAAAACCTACCTTTTCATAATCAACTCCATCTTCACTACGGTATATTTCATACTTATCGAGTTGTGCATCGTCTGGAGACAGTTGCCACTCAATGGTTACTGCACCACCACCATCATCCGGCGTATCGTATGCCCGCACCGCAGTCGGTGGTGCGAGGGCAAATATACCGATTAAAAAAAATAAGGTCATGAAACCTCCTTCCTATTTTTATAAAAACGTATTCGTAGGTCGTAATTCGTATTCGTGAAAACTCATTTTCGTACTTTCTATTTGGATATTAAGCTTTGAGTTAATCTGGTTAACATTTTCCCAACTCGGTTATATTGCTCTATTAGTTCGTTACATGCATTAGCATTGATATAACCAAGGTCTCTGCTTAATATAATTTGATAGGATATCTCGCCAACAGAGCCTCGAGCTATAGAGACAAACCGTCTGTATTCCGCCCTTGACTGTCTTGTCGCGCCTTCTGCAATATTTGTTGGAATAGAAGCTGCTGCTCGCCTCATTTGAGAGACTAAGGAATACATTTCAATCTTGGGATAATTTTTGGTTATTTTGTATATTTTAAGGGTCAATTCGTGTGCTAATTTAAAAACATCCAAGTCCCATACACTTCTTATTGGATTTTTCATTTTTCCTCCTTCCTTTTATTTTATAATTTAATTTTACGAGTACGAACTACGAATCACGAATACGATCTTCCTTGCATTTGCAAGGAAGTGCTCCACATTTCGGACATCCCTTAGTGTATTTCTCCATTGCCTCCTCCGCATCAATCCCGAGAATTGTGCCGACCGACAAAAGCCAGGCAAGGCAATCGGCGAATTCCTCTCTAATCTTTTTTTTATCTTTTTTTCTTATCGCCCTTGAAAGTTCACCGATTTCTTCAATGAACCAGTTGAATGTTTTATCCAACCCCCTTTTAGAATCTTTTTTGAAGTAAATTTCTTTGATGGTTTCTTGATATTGTTTTAAGTCCATTAGTTAAAAACTACCTTAGGCGGATTGGTTCAAGCATTGTAGTATCGTATCACCTCCTTTCATTCTGAGTGGAGATATGTATGCGGGGAATCTAATAATAGTGAATATACCCGCACATACAATACTATTATATATATAGCAAAATGTAAGTCAATGCTCAATTAAGCTCGTTGCTACACAATCTTTCTGGTCTTGACTTATAGATTAAATCGACTAAAATAAAGGGAAATAAAGGGGGACGGTGCTTGACATTTTGGCGCCTGGATTTCTGATTATATATTATGGACTATCAGCACTATTTATATTTTATTTAGTTACATTAAATACATTAAATATTAAATAAAGAAATAAAGATGAATAAAGATGAAAAGATAAATAATGTCAAAATGTCAAGTCAAAGATATCGAATTTATTGAGATGTACCGTCCCCCCGTATGCTTTATGATTCAGCTAAGCCGGATTGATTTAAAGAAAAGGGGGAAGGACTAAGCCCTTCCCCCTTCTGTTTTCCGACTCAGTCGAATTTAAAGGTCGCTGAAAGTTTCCAGGTGCCTAAGTCAGTGAGCTCATTAAAGCCCATCAGGTCGATCTGGAGATTGTCAGTTACATTCCAGCCAATACCATAATAGTAATCTGTCCTGGGAATTGTGCTTGTATCAGTTTCTTCAGAACCGTCTTCTGTGTATGTTTGGTCTATTGTCTCGACCACGCTACCGTCACCATACTCGGTTCTTGTCCTTGCCGGCTCCCAGTCAACTAACGTTCTTGTAGTGGTGAGGTCATTTTTAGTCATCGTATGTTGGGCACCGAGTCTGAACACGAGTGGTTTTGCCAGGTAGAACTCAAGACCGATCGGTATGACAAAAGAATGGACATTGCCCGAAACCTGGGTGGACCAGGTTTCGCTCGACCATGCTGTGTACGTGTAATCTTCAATACCCGGTACACCATCGCCATTATCATAAACCTCGACAGTGACGGATGTGTCTCTTGCTGTAGTTGCGTCGTCGTGTGATACCATGTTGAAAAAGACCCCGCATCCAAACCTTAGTCGATCAGAAACATTGAAAAGCTGTTTTGTTCCAATCTTGAAGCCCTTGGTGTTTTTTTCTCCGTCATAATAGGTTGCGGTTGTAACAGTATCCCAGGTAAAATCATTATAGCTTTGCTCAGTTGTTGTCCGGTTATAGTCTGCTGCGTCGTCATCATAATCAATCGAACGGGTGAAGAACCCTACGTAGAACCTTCCCTGGGCATTTTCATTGTAATCATAAAATAGCTTTAAATCCAATGCAATTCTGCGTCCTGATTCTGGCTGCGTCAAAGAATTCAGTACTGTTGTCGTCGTGAAATTCGTATCCGGTTGCTGTGGGTTATCGTATTCTGCCTCATCGCCGGTTATAACTGCTTCAGTATTATAGCTGAGCATATCAAATCGAGCAGTGAATCCGACAGACATTCTTTCTTTATCCATCCAGCCACTGAAAACAAGGCCGTTTTCTGTTGAACTGTAAATGTTATCGCCTGCATAGACTGCTGTTTCTTGATATGTTAGGGTGTCTTCTAATAGATCTTCTGCAACAAAGTCATAGGTGTAGTTGTTGGCAGGGTCAGTATATGTATTATTATAATTATTTCGCATGAAACCGATTCCAAAACGAAGATTATCCCTTGTTGTACCAACACCGACATAAAAATCCTTCATGTTCTCTTTGTCAAACGCCGACGCGGTCTCTGTTGTTGTGGTGCTGCTCACCGGGTTGCCGAGACTATCCAGGGTCCAATCAACAGTGGTTACTTCGCCATCACCGTTTAGAGGGTTGCCATAGGAGTCGTTAAGCCCAGTATATAAAGCGGTTGTACTGGAGCTTTTATCAAAGACCAATCCTGGATAATACCTCCCGAAGTTTTTGGTCCCACCAATAAGAATATATGGCACACTAGCGTTGGAGAACAACTCCTCAGTACCCGTTACAAAGTTCGCAAGACTTGTCCACAGTCTTGCACCTTCAATCTCAGGGATCCTTGCCGGGTCAAAGAGAAGATCATAATCGTCCTCCCACAGACCAGCAGTAGATTGATACCTGAATGATTCAGTTACCAATCCAAAAGACAGCGATAACATTATCGCTATTGTTATGGCATATTTCATTTTTCCTCCTTTTCTATTATGCCTCTCTATTTAAACACATTTTCTGCCTTTTGTGCTATGTCACCTCCTTTCTATGTATATTTCATATGTATATGGCCTAAAATGGATGGATATGTAATAAGAAGGTGGATAACACTATCCACATCGGCTGATTATACATACAATTGAAAAATTGTCAAGGAAAAGTTCGGCTAATCAGACCGAACAACAATAGTCTACATGTGCAAAAGTCTTTCAGGAATTCAGAATAGGATATTTGTGCTTAGCTAATTGTTGACTTATCATCTTTCTCCACTAAGATGGTAGTATGGTGAGACTTGTGGGTGTCGAATATACCATTGGTGCGCGCACTCTTTTTTCTCGGGTGAATCTAAATATCAATAAATTCGACAGATTTGGGCTGGTTGGTGCCAATGGCACAGGAAAGACCACGCTCCTGCGGATTATCACTGGAGAGATCTCGCCTTCTGCTGGTATCGTGGAAAAGCATAAGGGGATGAGCATAGGCTATCTTCCCCAGGAAGAAATTGTCCTGCGCGGCAATACCTTAATGGATGAGGTTTTGAAAGATTATAATGTTCATCTAAGTAACTTATCCAGAGTCGGTGAGCTTGTGAGTAAAAAACCCCATTCAAAGAAGCACCTAAAGGAGTATGAAATCGTCGAAGACAAATTTCATAAAATGGGCGGTTATGATTATGAATCCGAGGCCTACAAGGTAGTCCATGGACTGGGTTTTACTAAAAATGATTATAAAGAGTTAGTCCAAAAATTCTCAAGTGGATGGCAGATGCGTATTGTCCTGGCAAGGCTCCTTCTCAACAAACCTGATTTATTGCTACTTGATGAACCGACAAACCATCTGGATATTGAATCAATACAGTGGCTTGAAAATTATCTTCAGAATTTTAAAGGGGCGCTGATCATAGTCTCCCACGACCGCTATTTCTTAGATAAGATTCTTCAAACTCCAAAGGGTACTATCAGCATATGGGAAATTGATTTTGGCATGTTTAGGAGGTACCGCACAAATTATACAGGCTATCTGCAGGAATCACAGCTTCGAAAACAGCGATTGATCCATCTGGCAAAAGTTCAGGAAAAAAAGATTGCCGAGATTAAAGAGTTTATTGCCCGAAACAAGGCAAATAAATCCAAGGCGGGCATTGTAAAGAGCCGTGAAAAATATCTTGAGCGGATAGAGTGTGTTCAAATGGAATCAGTGAGAAAGAAAATTAAGGCGAATTTCCCCATTGAATCGGTACACAGCCGACGGCTTGTTGAGTTAAAGAAAATCAACAAACAATATAATGGAAACATGGTCTTTGAGGATATCAATGTATTCATTGAAAGAGGTGATAAGATTGCACTCATTGGTAAAAATGGTGCAGGGAAATCTACTCTCTGTCGTCTTATTGCTGGACATGAGAAGCCTACGTCTGGTGAACGAAGAGCGAGTGAAAAGCTGAGGATTGGAGCATTTTCTCATGAAATTTTACTACGACTCAACCAGGCCAATACGGTCCTTGAAGAAATTACAAAAGATGCACCGCCAGAGGTGAATCAGAACATCCGTAAGTTTCTAGGACTGTTCCTCTTCTCAGGAGATGATGTCTTCAAAAAAATTCAGGTCTTGAGTGGAGGAGAAAAGACAAGACTCGTGATTCTTAAGGCAATGCTCACGCCCTCAAATTTATTGATCCTGGATGAACCAACATATCATCTTGATAAAGACTCAACCGATGCAATAAAGCAGGCAGTAACATCTTATCACGGAACCGTTATATTGGTTACCCATAATCGTGACCTCATTTCGTCCTTTGCCACAAGGATTATTGAATTAAAAGATGGTCACCTCTATGATTACCCAGGAGATTTTTCCTATTATTTGTGGAAACGAGGTATGGTGAGTGATATACTTGAAAGAAAAAAGTCAAAAGTGAAAGAATCTTTAATTGAAAAATTAAAACGGCAGATTTTACAAAAAGAGGCAAGACGCACTAAGCTGCGTGAAACTTTTTCCCGCCCAGGAGTAATGGATAATCCACGCAAGGCAAAAAAACTCTTCCAAGAATATCAGAGACTGACTGAAGAGATTGAAGAATTGATGGAGGACGGTGCATCTCAATAGATTCGATATCTTTGACTTGACATGCTTGACATTTTGACATTTTATGGCACCGGGATTTCTGATTATTATTATAGTATGAACTACGAGTATCATTTACATCTTAGTCATTTGTATCTAATAAAGACGAAAAAATGCATATAATAATGTCAAAATGTCAAGCACCGTCCCTGTGTGGTAGAAAAGCATATAATTTATTTCTATTAAAGAAATATTTTCCCGTTCCTGAATTTGCCGTCATAAATACAAAGGCATTTACTGATTATCGAAAATGTCAAAAAATAACACCTGCACTTGAAGATGAATTGAAAGAAGCGCTTAAATATTTTTTAAAAAAAGGCCCGGTAGCGATCAGATCTTCGAGTACCACTGAAGACCAACAAGGAACATCATTTGCTGGTATGTACACTACAAAACTTAATGTAGAAAACATTGATTCTGGAATAGAAGCTGTTATCCGTGTGTGGAGATCCATTGATTCGCCGCGTGTAAAAAATTACCGTGAACAGATTAATGTCTCTCCCGGTAGCATGGCGGTAATTATACAGCATCAGCTCAAACCTGAGGTTAGCGGAGTCATGGTGACACAAAGTCCATTCTCGGTTAGTGAAATCTTAATTGAGTGTTGCCGGGGGCTTGGTGAAAAACTCGTGTCTGGCCAAATTACACCAACTCGTTATCGCCTAAAAGGATATAACATTATTGAACGAAAAGATAAAGACCTGCTTTCAAAGAATCAATTACTCGAACTTGTAAAAGCAGGTAAGAAGATAGAGAAATTTTTCAAATCCCCTCAGGACATTGAATGGGCAATCGAAGATGGGAAATTGTATATACTGCAATCTCGACCCACGCTCGTGCATGCCTCAGTGCCTCGTAGACAATGCACAGTATGGTGTAATGCCAATGTCAGGGAAACAATTCCAGATCCTATTTCCCCGCTATGCTGGTCGATATTTGATGATGTACTTTTCCCAAGCTTGTTGAAGGGTGCCTTTGGAATTCCTATCAATCAACAGCAATATGAAAAATTCCGCCCGGTTGAGCTTCTTTCAGGTAGATTATATTGGAATATTAATAATACAATCGCATATGGAAAAGCAATTGGTCCAATACTTGATTTACTAGAAGGAAGCGAATCCTTAGACCCAGTAATGGCTACGGCATTTAAGGCAGTTGATATTGATAACCTACCCAAGCCTATGTCCGCTTTTACAATGCTGAGATTCACTGCAGTTTCTCTCGTCCGACTTACCTATTACATGGTCCTCAGCTTTTTCCGTTATAGATGGTTGTCTAAAAAAATAACAAAAACTTATAAAGAATCTGATGCACTGTATACACAATTCAAACCAGTAGACGACTTAGTTCGAGGTCTGAGAAACACTAAGAATTGGTTAGAATTGGTATTGGGTAGGTTTACCCGTCGCTATTTTGGTGGTGTATTTCTGAGTATCTTTCATCTCATTTTCTTGAGTAGACTACTGCGAATAAAATTAGGCAAAAGGGGGGAAGTAATCGCTCGTAAGACAATAATCGGTATCCTGGATAAGACAGGGGAAATGGTTATCGCATTGAATAATCTTGCAGTATTTGCAAAAAAGAAAATAGGAAAATTTACACACCGTAATCTGAAAAAACTATACGCCAATGATATAAATTTTCACAATTTGTTCAACAAATTCTTAGATGATTTTGGTCATCGGGGACCTGCTGAATTTGATATTGCGAGCCCCAACTGGCGTGAAGATCATAAGATGGTTTACCAACTCATTCAGATAGCAAGAGATAGTGAAGAATATAATATTGACCGCGAAGCAATACTGCACGATTTACTACAGGCATCAAGGCCCTTTGAAAGATTTATACTAAAGATATTTATACCACGCATCGAAGTCTTCACACCATTGAGGGAGAATGGAAAACATATTTATCTCAAAGCGGCGGCAAAAGTAAAGGACCAGTTGCTTATTATGGAGAAGATTTTACTCAGGCGGGGTTATGTAAGACAGAATCGGGATATATTTTTCCTCACGTTAAAAGATTTAGAGTATATTGCTGAAAACCAATCTAAAAGAGAAAATATTTTAAAACTGATAAAAACAAGGAAGCGAGAGTGGCAGATGTATAGACAGACAGAGGCGCCCGACATTATTTATGAAAGTGGTGAACGTATCACGACAGCACTAAAATCATTAAAAGTCTTATTAGGTGAATCGCTTTCCTTCGGTAAAATTAAGGCGAGGACAAGAATTATCAAAAATTTTGATGAAAGTTACAAACTAAGAGCGGGCGAAATCCTCGTTACCCACCATACTGACCCAGGCTGGACACCACTCTTTACAACATGTTCGGGAGTGATAATTGAGGTAGGTGGCCTTATCTGTCATGCGGCAATGGTGGCACGAGAACTTGGCATTCCCGCAGTCGTTATTAAAGGAGCGACATCCCTTATCCCTGACGGCACGATGGTGGAATTAGATGCGGATGAAGGACGTGTTCGTCTATGTAATTCCAAATGACAAATATCCAATGTCAAAGGGGATGCCTGGGGTCAAATCTTTACACTTGGGTTTTGTAATTTAGCATTTTTTGTTAAAAAAATCCTTGCTGCCTCCTGCTCTGCCTTCTTCTTTGTTCCGCCTGAACCTTGTCCCACTTTCTTCCTGTTCACGTAGAGATTAACGTAGAATTTTTTACGGTGTGATGGCCCTTCTTCTTTAACAACTTTATAATTAATTCGACAACTGTTCCGCATAACCCATTGGTTTAACAGTGATTTATAATCCCTCGATTTTACTGTTCTCTTTTTAAACAATATGCCGCTCGTGAATTTCGCGACATATTTTAGCCCACGGTCGAGATAAAGTGCGCCAATGATTGCTTCTAGACATCCTGCAATATTGGACGGCCGGATTTGCCCTCCAGTTATTTCCTCCCCCTTATCCATGAGTAAGAATTTTCCTAAGCCAAGCCTTTTACCAGTTTTATATAATGCCTCAGTACTTGTATACATCTTTTTCAGTTCACTCAGCTTGCCTTCATCCGCTTCTGGGAATTTTTTCAAAAGGTATTCTCTGGTCAATAACTCTAAAACCGCATCACCGAGAAATTCCAGGGTCTCATTAGATTTTCTGTTCGACCTATCCTTTTCCGTCTGCAAATATGATGAATGGGTAAAGGCGAGTTTCAGTAATCCACGCCTCTTAAATCTTATACCCAGTTTCTTTTCAATAGTGTTATAATCGAGCAATGGCATCAATTTCCACCAAAACGCCCTTTGGTAACGAACTAATAAACACTGTTGTGCGTGCCGGAGGTTCATTGGTGAAACATCTTGCGTAGACCTCATTCATTGGTGCGAAGTCTTCAGGTTTTGTTAAGTAAACGGTAGTCTTCACTACTGAAGATATATTCGTACCGGCTTCCTCAAGAATTGCCTTCAGGTTATCCAATACCTGTTGGGTTTGTTCAACTAAACCACCTTCAATTACCTTACCGGTTTCTGGCAAAATCGCAATCTGCCCGGCCGTGAAAACAAAATTTTCGGCAATAACTGCCTGAGAATACGGACCTATCGCCTCAGGGGCTTTTTCTGTTTTGATTATCTTCCTCATGCTTACTCCTTTTTTATAATGCCTTCTTCAAAAATATATTTTTCTGCGCCCACATAGAATTCTTCATGTCCCTTTACGTTAATCTTTTGCTGGAAAATAAACCAACCGTAAAGATGAGCCCTTTTAATGAGTTCCATTGCACTGGTCTTATCTTTAAATCCCCCCAACTTAATTCGATAGAAATCACTAGAGTCAATAAAAGCCGGTATATTGTTTTGTCTAATAGAATCATACACCGCAAGAGCATTTTTGTGATTTTCAAATGCACCGAGTTGAAAATACCATAACGAATCCGTTCCCAACGTTGAAGATACCATCTCCTTAAATAGCGTCTCTCTCATCGCCAAGGGCTCTAGCTGCAGAGATTCATTGTCCAGAATATAAAAGTTATTTTCAGCATCAACGACAATAATATACCTCATGGAAACGATGTGAAACAACCTCGTCAGTTTTTTATCCACTCGACCCACCTTCTTTATCCTGAACGTTAATGGATCCACGTGCACGATCCCATCCTCAACCAAGAAGAAAAATTTGTCCCCGTACCCATTTTCATCGATAATCAGTGGCTGAAAATCTATTAACCTGCCCTCATTATTTACAAGAAACATTCCTTCTCGATTATAGACTACATAGCCATCCCCACATTGAGTGAATGATCTGCCCTTAAATTTCAGGTTTATTACTTTCTTCTTGTTCAATTGCACATCATAGAGAATTAAATTATTATTGACATCGAGCGTAGTGAGTGTGTTATCCTCATCGTCATATGTAAATAAAAGCACTCTCGGTACGCTCATTTTCTTGATAAGTTTACCACTACCTAAATCAAAAATCTTGATGATACTTTCAACCTCGGTATCGTTAATAAGGTAGGTATAACGATTCTTTCCAGACACATTGGAGGACTGCAGCGACACAATCTGATAATAATCCCCACGCTCAATACCGATACCCGATTTAAATGAGAGGTGCTTTTTATCAAGTGAAACAATTTCGTTCATTGAGATGAGAACAATTTCTTCATTAATGATGCTCAGATCGTTAAATCGAAAAGGCAGGGGTATATTATCAACAATCTCCAAATTTTTAATATCAATTTTGTATAAATGATGAGCCGTCAGAATATATAGGAATTCCTCAGCTGCAAAATTGATAATATTTTCATTCAGTTCTAATTGAGTCACCTCTTTCGTATTAAAATCCATCGCATAAATTGTTGAATCAATGATAATTGGGGCATTTTCTACAGCACAATAGGTACTGAGAATGATTAAAACAACCATATATCATAATATCCTAAATTACCGCAGAATCAAGACCTATCTTGCTATTGACTTTCTACCAAATATGAATAGAATACATAAAAGGAGGCTACGATGAGGAGATACATTTTTTTATTGATTGTGATGATTCTGTTCATAGGCTGTCCACCAGCGCATAAAAACTCAGCGAGAATCTACATCCAGCAACAGGAATATGTGAGGGCAAAGGAACAGATATTTATTGGGCTTAAAGAAACTCCTGATGATTATGAATTATACACCCTTTTGATGAAGGCGGAAATTGGCCTAGGTAATTGGATGAATGCAAGCAAGGCATTTAAAGACGCTATTAAGATAGATTCTCTCATGACGGTGAGGTATTTACTTGGAGATACGGACAATATATCAGTTTATTGGCAGGCACTCTACAATGCGGCCGTTGCTATGCACGCGGAGAAGAACTATGAAGGAGCATTAGCAAACCTGCACTACACAAAAATTATTGATCCAAACAATGTCAGCCAATATATTCTCCAAGGCGGCATTTATAGCGAACTGGGTAATGTAGAAAAGGCAAACAAAGCGTACGCTAATGCCCTCAGTATTGATCCGGAGAATCCTGAAGCATATTTTCTCATTGGAAAATCGATGTTTGAGAGTAAAATGAATGATTCATCACTTGTAAAGTTTAATGACGCGATTAAATATTTCGACATAAAATATCAAAGATATGCAAAAATTCTTTTTCAGAATTTGCCTGCGATTGACAAAGAACTGGCGCACGAAATTATCAAATTATGGTCTGAAAAAAACATGGATGAGTTGGATCAATTAATAAAAGTGAAACTTGGATTCGATGCAGGATTAACTGCGCAAAAAAGAAATGTTGAAGCATTCTACAAAATTACTGACGGGCTTGCACGTAGTTATTATTTTAGAGGAATGACGTATTATAATCTCGGAAAGGATAGCCTCGCTTTAGAAAACTTACTGAAAAGCCTCGAATTTATGCCTCACGATTTAGATGCACTTTTCTATACTGGTGAGCTGATGATGGGATTTAAAGAATACCGTGAGGCAATTCCATATTTCGAGAAGATAACGCAACTAAAAGAAGATGATATCCTGGCGTGGTTTTATCTCGGTGTCTGCTATTCTCAATTGAAAGAATACAAAAAGGCAATTGATATATACGAACAAAAAGTTCTTGTACTTGACCCGAAAAACATTAGTGCCTATACAAATCTGGCTTATGCCTATCGAGAACTCGGTAATCAAAAGAAAGCCCTTGAATATCTCATGAAGGCGGAAGAGCTTCAAAAGGAGCAGCAATGAACACCCGGGGAACCGAAAGGCTATTAAATATCTTAATATTTGTAGGGGCGTTAGTTTTGATTTTTGTTGTTGGTTTCCCCATGTATAAAGCGTCATTATCTTCAAAGATTACAATTGGCATTGATAAATCCTACAGTTCGTTGCCATTCCTTGTCGCAAAAATGGATACCACAAGGGACTATTTCGGCATTGAGAAGATCGAACCCGAATTCATTGAAATTGAGGGGGACCCATTACAGGGTATCAAAGATGGCACATACGATGTTGCAGCTGTGCCCTGGTATTGGCTGATAATATCCCCCGCTATTAATGGAGATACCGTAAAGGCTTTTAGTTCTCTCGAACTCAAAGCGCTTAAAACTTTTGATGCAATCATCGTACCTCCAAAATCAAGAATAAAAAGCCTGAGAAACCTCAAGGGTAAAAGGTTAGGATATTTAGCCTCTGATGAGTACCTGGTAAATTTAATTCTCGAAAAAATGGCCGAAGACAAAGTAACCGAGGTTGAAAAAGTTCCACTTCAACCAGAAGAAATTCTTACTGCCTTAACCGATAAGAAAGCCGACGCCTTATATCTTCTTGATCCATATCGTGGATATATAGTGGTGAGTCAGGGCAATGAGATACTCCTTGAAGGCCTCATCGCCAATTATATCATATCGTCTATGCCGTATGCGGCAATTGTTATGCGCAAAGATTTTGTTGAAAAGGAAAATCGATTGGCAGCAATAAGGATAAAAAATGCAGTTGAGGCAACAATCAGCTATTTGTCAAGAAACCCAGAGGTCGGTAAGAGATTGATAATTAAAATCAACGACTGGGTCACTCCTGAGGGACTAATGTTGAGCATCAAAATGCCTGACTATCAAAGGCTCACGGAAATCAACCTAAGAAATGTCGAAAATCTGCAGACCGCATTGGTACAGCGTGGTATTGGCACTTGTGGTATAAAACCTTCAGAGTTTTTATTTGAAAGAAACAATTTTGCACGATAAGGCCGGTCGTGCTAGACGGGGAGCTAGCGGTGCCCTGAAATCTGCCTCAGGCGGATGACCCGAAATCCGCTACAGCGGGGTTGAATGCTTCATTTGAGTCGGGGTCGGTCGGGGAAAACAGTAAGGTCTTGAAAGGCGACGAGGATTGGGTCTTATGATGGTACCGTCTATAAACCCCGTCAGGTCCGGAAGGAAGCAGCGGTAAGTAGGAAAGGGCTGGTCATAAGGGCACCTGGTCTGAGTTTTTCGCCCTACTGTTCCTGATAGGCCACGACGAAGGAAGTTGCACGACCGGAATAGAGACGAGATAAAGGAAAACTGAATGCAATATACTTATGTTAATGCTATAAGGATTGAGAGTTGAGTAGTCTTTATATAAATACTAAGCCCGAAGCACTAAATCCTAAACAAATTCAAAATTCTAATGACCAAAACGTTTTGAATTTTGTATTTTTGTCATTAAATATTGTTTAGGATTTCGAATTTAGAAATTCGGATTTATCCGAACGTAGTGAGGTTCTGAATGATTC
>Ga0114921_10000491_pt1 | contig 16740 bp, 12 predicted proteins | sample BentaG_FD_87016 | JGI IMG/M metagenome (GOLD analysis project Ga0114921, IMG submission 87016) | Deep subsurface microbial communities from South Atlantic Ocean to uncover new lineages of life (NeLLi) - Benguela_00093 metaG | ecosystem: Environmental > Aquatic > Marine > Oceanic > Sediment ...
CTCACGCCCATGACATCAGAAGCGGGGGGAGGGGGACTAAGGGGGTGAGGTTGTTAAGTAATTCCTAGAAAGGTAATCATGGCGGAAAAAGCAAACATACAGGACAACATGCCCAAAGCCTATCAGCCGGCTAAGGTTGAGCAAAAGTGGTATAAGTTCTGGCTGGAGAAGGGCTACTTTAAGCCCAGGATAGAGCCCGAAAGGAAACCTTTTGTCATCATCATGCCGCCGCCCAATGTTACCGGTGAGCTTCACCTGGGCCATGCCCTGACGGCCACCCTTGAGGATATCATGATTCGCTGGCACCGGATGAAGGGTGAGCCTACCCTGTGGCTGCCCGGCGTTGACCATTCTGGCATTGCCGCCCAGGTGGTCGTTGAGCAATTGCTGGCCGGGGAAGGTATTACCCGGCACCAGCTGGGCCGGGAGAAATTCATTGAAAGGATGTGGCAGTGGGCCGAGGAGTGCCGCGACATTATCTCAAGGCAGCATCAGAGACTGGGTGTTTCCTGTGACTGGAGCCGGGAGCGCTTTACCCTGGATGAAGGGCCCAGCCGGGCGGTACGCACCGCCTTTGTCCGTCTTTATAATAAAGGCTTAATCTACCGGGGAGAGCGCATCATCAACTGGTGCCCCCGCTGCTCAACTGCCCTTTCAGACCTTGAGGTGGACCACAAGGAGTTGGCCGGGCATCTCTACTATGTCCGCTACCCGCTGGCCGAGGATGAAGGCCGGTTTGTCACTGTGGCCACCACCCGCCCTGAGACGATACTGGGCGATACCGCCGTTGCCGTCAATCCCCGGGATGGGCGCTATAAAGACCTGGTGGGCAAGAAGGTAATCCTGCCGGCGGTAAAGAGGGTGATACCCATTGTGGCCGATGAGGCCGTTGACCCTGGCTTTGGCACCGGGGCGGTTAAGATTACCCCGGCCCATGACCCGGTGGATTTTGAGGTCGCCCAGCGGCAGGGGCTGCCCCTGGTGAACATCCTGGACTCTGACGCCACCTTGAATGACAATGCCGGCCCCTATGCCGGCCTTGACCGCTTTGCCGGCCGCCGGGCTATACTGGCTGACCTGGAGAAGAAAGGTCTTCTGGTTAAGATTGAGGCCTATTCTCATTCGGTGGGCCACTGCCACCGCTGCGCCACGGTCATTGAGCCCATCGCCAGCAAGCAGTGGTTCATCAGGATGGCACCGCTGGCTAAACCGGCCATAGATGCTGTCACCAGCGGCCGAATTAAGATTATCCCGGAGCGCTTTACCAAGGTCTATCTGGGCTGGATGGAGAACATCCGTGACTGGTGTATTTCCCGTCAGCTGTGGTGGGGCCACCGCATCCCGGCGTGGTATTGCGGTAGCTGTGATGGTGACAAGATCTACCTAAGGTTAACGGACGAGCTATGCGATAAATATAGTATTCCTAAGTCAATTTATCAGTACTCTGTGCTAAAAGAATTGCTCCCAAGTCATGAAGAGATAAATAATATAGAATGGGCTTCCATTGATAAAGAAGCAAGTCCTATTGTGGCAGAAAATGAGCCCGGGAAGTGCCCTAAGTGTGACGGCGAAAACTTAATCCAGGACCCAGATGTCCTGGATACCTGGTTTAGCTCAGCCCTGTGGACTCACTCGCCTATGGGCTGGCCCGATGATAGCCGGGATTTAGGCTACTTCTACCCGACGACGGTTATGGAGACCGCTTATGACATCCTCTTCTTCTGGGTAGCCCGGATGATTATGATGGGATTAGAGGACACCGGCCAGATTCCCTTTAGTATTGTTTACCTCCACGGCCTGATACGCGATGAGAAGGGGGAGAAGATGAGCAAGACCAGGGGCAACGTGCTCAACCCCATTGATGTGGTCGAGGAGTACGGCACCGATGCCCTGCGCCTAGCTCTAACTACGGGTACATCACCGGGCAACGATACCAAACTAAGCTCAGCCAAGCTTGAGGCCAGCCGTAACTTTGCCAACAAGCTGTGGAACGCCACCAGGTTCGTAATAAGAAACATTCCATCTCAAGAGAAATTCGTATCGGAAGCAGTTCTAGATAGAATGTTGCCATCCAAAAAGCGGCCCCTGGAAGACCGCTGGGTCTTAAGCCGGCTCAGCCGTATTGTCTCCCGTGTTAGCGGCCTGATGCATGATTTTCAGTTTGGTGAGGCCCAGCGGCAGCTCCACGATTTTTTGTGGGGCGAGTTCTGCGACTGGTATATTGAGATGGCCAAGATTCGCCTTCGTTCAGGGACGGAGCCATCACCCATCCCGGTTCTGGTGCAGGTGCTTGAGACATCACTCCGCCTGCTTCACCCCTATATGCCCTTTATTACCGAGGAGTTGTGGCAAAATATTAGGGAGCGGCTGCCCCAGGACTTAAAGAGGGCCGAATCGATAATGGTGGCCACCTATCCTGAGGCCGTAGAGGCCGATGTTGACCCCCAGGCGGAGCGGGTTATTGAATCGATAATAGAGGTAATCCACGCTATCCGCAATGCACGGGCTGAGTACAAAGATGAGAGGGTCATGCTTGGTAGGAGAACCTTTGAAAGTATTTCGGTTAAGGAGGTACAAATTTACGCTGGCGAGCTGACCTCGGCCATTGCCGCCTATTTAGAGACTATCGGAACTCTGGCCAGAGCGCAGCCAGTTACTTTTCTGGATAGCCGATACCAGGGCCAGCCAAATGAAAACACCTTGGTATTAGAACTAAAGGAGACCCAGGTTGTCATAACGATGGAAACCGCGATTGACTTAGAAGCCGAGAGGAAACGGCTGGAGATGCAGATAGAACAAATACAAGCCCAGGTGACTCGTCTTGAAGTCAGGCTAAAGGACGAGGCCTTTATCACCAAGGCACCGGCGGCTGTGGTTGCCAAGCAGCGCCAAAAGCTTGATAGCTTACAAGATAGATTAAAGAGGCTAAAGGAGTAGCTGGTTAGGCCAACCGCGGCCGTCAGCAAATAGTAATAAGCAACCGAGGATCAGGTTTTGGCCTGGCTTCCGGTGATGTCGCTGACTAGGGATTCAAACTCATTTTGTTTTGGCCAGGCACAACTGAGGTTGGCCTGGGCGGGTATCTGGGCGGTTACTGTTGTCCCCTTGTCTGGCTCAGAATGAATCTTTAGGCTGCCGCCGAGGAGTTGAGCCCGTTCTCGCATCCCGGCCAGTCCTAGCTTGCCCACGGCGGCCATGTCGCCTATCCTTTCGGGCAGTCTAAAGCCCTGGCCATTGTCACTGATGGCTAGGATGGTCTTGTCATCGGCAAATTCTACTGTAACCAGTGCCATTGAGGCATCGGCATGTCTTCTGATATTGTTTAACGCCTCTTGGGCAATACGGAATAACAGCATCTGTACCTCGGAGGGCAGGCTCTGCTCGGTACCCAGTACCTCAACCTGGGCCTCAATGCCGTGGTTTTTTATCAGGTCATCAGCCATCCACTCAAGGGCGGCTATAAGCCCCAGGTCGTCTAGAATGCGCGGCCTTAGGTCCTGGGCAATACGGCGCAGGCTTTCCAGGGCCTCAACGGACTGGCAACGCAGGCCCTCCAGTTCCTCTTTAAGCCCGTCAGAAAGCTTCAGTCGGCTGTTTGAGTTTACGGCGTCTATCCGTTGGATAAGCAGGAGCAGGGATGATGACACATCATCATGAAGCTCCCGGGCAATGCGCCTTCTTTCATCTTCCTGGGCCCTGATGACTTCTCGGACATAGAAGCGCATGTTGTCCTGGAGTTGCCTTTCCTCGGTTACATCCCTGGCGATATGTTGAAAGCCTTTTACCTCACCATCGCTGACCAGCAGGCTGGTGGCCATCCTCAGTATGCCTGTTGTCCCATCCTTTCTGATGATGCGCTGTTCGTAGGGCTGTTTGATTTCCTGGCCACTTAGTAGCTGGCGCCGAACCTCACGAGCAATATCGTGGGACTGGTCACTGGACAGGAACTTTAGAATATTGGCGCCGATTAGTTCCCCTTTGTTATAGCCGGTAAGCCTCTGTGATGCCTTGTTGGCGTAGACGATATTGCCCTCCATATCATGCACCCAGATAGCGTCACTGGCGTTCTCAAAGAGGTAGCGATAGTCTTTCTCGGGCAGTTCAAACCCTCTCTTTGTCATAGCCCTCTATTCCCTGGGGTATATCTTCAAGGCTGACATAACCTTCCCTGAATCCTTTGACTATGGCCTCGGTGCGGCAGCTACACCTCATCTTATTGAAGATGTTGGACAGATGGGCCTTTACCGTGCGCATGCTGAGTTCAAGCTTGGCGGCGATGTCCCGGTTGCTCATGCCTCTGGCCGCCAGCCTCAAGATTTCGATTTCCCTGGGGCTGAGTTGAGCCTTGGCTCTATCCTCACCGGCTTCTCGGGCCAGGGTGACGACGCGTTCCAACAGCTTGCGGGTGGCCAGTGAGTCGAGGACGGATTCGCCGGTGCGCACCGCCCTGATGGCGCCCACAATCTCATTGCTGCGGGCACTTTTGAGCAGATAACCGCTGGCCCCGGCCTCAAGTAGGCCAAGAATGTATCGGATGTCGCTGTAGGCGGTTAGGACCAGGACGCAGGTCGCCGGACTGGCCTTCTTGATTAGCTTGGTGGCCTCAACGCCGCTGAGCTTGGGCATGACAATGTCCATCAAGGCGACATCAGGCTTCAGTTTTGAGGCCAGCTTGACCGCCTCTTCACCATCGTTGGCCTCACCAATTACCTCCATATCCTTCTCCTGTTCCAGTAGCTGGCGCATCCCCTCTCTTAGTACGGCATGGTCATCGGCGATTATAATCCTTATTTTAGCCATAACGGGCCTCTCTTCCCAAGGTATTAGGACTACCCTTATGAATTTTAATACATTCCTGCCGGAATATCAATATCTTGGCCTAAATCTTAGGATATAGAACTTTAGAACATCGTGGTGTGCCTTTACCGCTTTATATCGAGGGTGGCTTTAGTGGTTAGCCTGGGCCGGCGGCAATATTCAGCCAGGTAGCCTGTTAGTCACCGGCGGTCTGAAGAGACCGGCGCTATTTAGCTGTTTTAGAGCCTTCTTGGTATCGCTGGCAATCCTGGCCCTGTCGCCGTGCTGGAGGCGGTACTTGAAGAGCCAGTAGGTAAACTCCTTGAGCTCGGCCAGGTTGATAGACCTGGCTTGGCGGTAGCCCTTACCACGCCGGAACTGCTTGAGCAGCTCTAGCTGGGTTGAGCCGTATATCCGCCGGAAGGCCTCATTAATGGTATCATGCTCCTTATTGAGGCCCAGCGTCCGCCTCTCCTTGCGCACCTCCTCCTGTACCGCCAGAATAAGGGCCTCCTCAACAGTGATGCCGTAGAAGTAGTTGAGGTATTGCTGATACTTGGTGCCGCCGATAAGCTCCTCAAATTCCTGGGCCGCCAGCCTAACAGGGGGCCTGTCCTGGAAAAGAAGGGCCATCTTCTCATCCTCAGGCAGCAGGCCGTCAACCGCCTTACACAACCTTTCGGCTAGAAGCAGCCAGTCAAAGGCCTCATCGGCAATGAGATAGCAGTAATTACGCCCGTTATGGGTCTCCTCAGCCGCTGGCCAAAGGCTGATGGCCTCTAAGAGAGCGATATACCAGTTCTTACCCTGGCCAATAGCCCTCTCCAGATGCCTTATCGCCCGGTTGGTAGTGGCCGGTTTTGAACTTATAGATTGTAGCTGGGTGTTATTCATTGGCTTTTATTTTATTCCTTATCCAGCCCCAAGTTAAGACTAAAATGACAAATTGTTCACAGCAACAGTGCTTAGCCCTATAGTAACAATGTTTTGCCCCGTTTTCATAGGTGTACCACACTTGTCGCAGGTGGTTACTCCCAATATCATTTCCATCTCTCCTCTCACCTTCCGCAGCATTTCTTGAACTTCTTACCGCTGCCGCAGGGGCAGGGGTCGTTGCGGCCCACCTTTTTACCGGCCGCCTTTAAGGGCTGTTTCTGGCCACCGGCCCGCCCGGCCGCCTGGGCCACCAGTGACGGCTGGGGCTGGACGGCTTCCTTCTTGACGATGCTGACCCGGTATATGGTATGAACCACATCGTACTTGATGGTTGATAATAGTAGCTGGAACTGCTTGTAGCCCTCATTCTTGTAGGCATCTACCGCCCGTATCTGGCGCAGAGTCTGCCAGCCGGCCTCCAGGCGCATGTGCTCCACCATGGTCAGGTGTTCCAGCCAGAGACTGTCAATAACGCGCAGCATTATCAGGCGCTCCAGCACCCGCATGTTCTGGGCCCCCATCTCGGCCTCTCGCCGCTGATAGAGAGTCTCGGCCAACTGGATAAGCCTTTCTTCAATCTCCTCCGGGCTCAGCTTGGCCAGAGCTTTAGCATTTACCTCCGGGGGCAGGGGAAAGACGGCGCTAACATCGCTAATCAGGCCATCTAGGTCCCAGTCAAGGGCGTCCATACCCTGAAGGTGGGCGGCCAAGATGTCCTGGAGCTCTTCCCGGACCATGGACAGGATATTTGACCTTAGGTCGGCGCCGCCTAAGATTTTGCGGCGCTCACCGTAGATAATCTCACGGTGCTTGTTGACGACATCATCATACTCAACCAGGTGCTTACGGGTATCAAAGTGGTAGCCCTCAACCCGTTTCTGGGCGTTTTCAATGGACTTAGAGACCAGGACATTCTCAATCGGCGTGTTCTCATCCATACCGGCCCAGTCCATAAGGCTCTTGATGCGCTCGCCGCCGAAACGGCGCATGATGTCATCCTCTAAGGAGACATAGAACCGGGAGCCGCCGGGGTCTCCCTGGCGGCCGGCCCGGCCTCGGAGCTGGTTATCAATGCGACGGGCCTCGTGGCGCTCGGTGCCGATAACCTGAAGCCCGCCCAGCTCAACCACCCTCTGGTGTTTCTCCTGCCACTGGCGCCAGGCGGCCTCATCACCGTTGGCTGGCTCCTTGCCCCCGAGGACGATATCAACGCCGCGCCCGGCCATATTGGTGGCCACGGTGACGGCGCCCGGTTCCCCGGCCCGGGCAATGATGCCGGCCTCCTTCGTATGCTCTTTGGCGTTCAAGATCTGGTAGCCGATGCCCTTCCTCTTGAGAAGCTCGCTTAAGCGTTCCGAGTTGTCAATGGATACCGTGCCGATGAGCACCGGCCTTCCCTGGTTATGAAGCTCCTGAACCTCACGCGCCACCGCCTTGAATTTGGACGGCTCATCCTTGTAGATCTGGTCGGGGTAGTCCTGCCTTATCATCGGTCGGTGGGTGGGGATAACGACCACATCAAGCTTGTATATCTTGTGGAACTCCTCGGCCTCGGTGGCCGCGGTGCCGGTCATGCCGGCTATCTTGTGGTGCATGCGGAAGTAGTTCTGGATGGTGATGGTGGCAAATGTCTTGCTTTCCTGCTGAACCTTGATGTTCTCCTTGGCCTCTATTGCCTGGTGCAGCCCCTCAGAGTAGCGGCGGCCCAGCATCAGCCGGCCGGTGAACTCATCAACGATGATAACCTGGCCCTCCTTGACGACATACTGGCGGTCCCTTTTGTAGAATTCCTTGGCGCTGAGGGCGTTTCTCAGGTGGCGCTGGAGGTGAGCATTCTGGGGGTCATAGAGGCTGGCCGACTTTAAGACTCCTTCACGCTTGAGCATTCTCTCCACATTAATCCAGCCGGCCTCGGTCAGTTCAGCACTGCGCTCCTTTTCCTTGAGCTCGTAATCCAGTGCCCGCTTGAGACGAAGCACCAGACGGGCAAATAGCTGGTATAGCTTGCCCGCCTCGACATCGGGGGCGCTGATGATGAGTGGTGTTCTGGCCTCATCAATAAGCAGGTTATCAACCTCGTCAACAATGGCGTAGTTCAGCTCATGCTGGACACACTGGGAGAGGTCGAAGACCATATTATCCCTTAGGTAGTCAAAGCCAAACTCGCTTGAGGTGCCGTAGACAATGTCTGCCTGGTAGGCCTCACCACGGGGGATGGTACGGAAATGGCACCAGGGGTCATTGGGGTTGCCTGAATCGTATTCCGGGTCGTAGAGGCGGGAGGGGAGGTGTTCCTCCGGGGTCTGCTGCGGGTAGAGGCTGGCCACGCTGACCCCAAGGGCATGGTAGATGGGGCCCATCCAGTAGGGGTCTCGCCGGGCCAGATAGTCGTTGACGGTGGCCAGGTGACAGCCGTGGCCGCTGAGGGAGTTGAGGTAGAGGGGCAGGGTGGCCACCAGGGTTTTACCCTCGCCGGTCCTCATCTCGGCGATTCTGCCCTGGTGGAGGACAATGCCGCCCATTAGCTGGACATCAAAGTGGCGCTGACCGATGGTTCTCTTGGCGGCTTCACGGACAGCGGCAAAGGCTTCGGGCAGGAGGTCGTCAAGCGAGGCACCATCTTTTAGCCGGGCCTTGAACTCATCAGTCTTGGCTCGAAGCTCATCATCGCTGAGCTTTTCAAATTCAGGCTCAAGCTCATTTATCTTGGCCACCAGCGGCTGTAGCTTTTTGAGCTCCTTCTCATTGGAATCAACCAGTCCCCCCAGCCATTTAAGCATCATCTTTACCCTCAGTTAGCCTCTTAGCCTCCTCGGCCATTGACTCTAGTACCATAACCCTGACCTCGCCCATGCCATCAACGGTGAAGACATGCACCGAGCTGGCGGCATGTGACTGCAGCAGGCAGGGTATCCCGTAGCTTTCAAGCAGACCCTTGATAACCTGGGCCTCTATCTCGCCGGTGGCCCGATAAACCTCAACCAATTTTTGACTGCTATTCAAACATGGCTCCTATAGATAGTCCGGTATGGATGCGGTGGATGGCCTCACCCAGCAGTGGGGCTATGGGCAGGACGGTAATCTTGTCCAGTTTTTTGTCATCGTTAACCGGGATGGTATCGGTAACGACCACCTCCCTAACCGGGGAGGCGGCAATCCTCTTGATGGCCGGCCCGGAGAATACCGGGTGGCTGCAGCAGGCATATATCTCGGTAACGCCCCGTTCCTCTAAGGCGGCTACGGTGCTGACCAGGGAGCCGGCGGTGTCTATCTCATCATCAACGGTGAGGGCTACCCTGCCCTCCACCTCGCCGATAACATTTAGTGTTTCTGTCTGGTCAACATTGCCCACCCGCCTCTTCTCCATAAGGGCCAGGGGGGCGTTAAGCTTGGCCGCCAGGTCTCGGGCCCGCTTGACAATGCCCATATCGGTGGCCACGACCACCAGGTTTTTAATCTTCTTCTTTTTGAAGTAATTGCTCAGCAGATTGAGGGCCGTCAGTTCATCAACCGGGATATTGAAAAAGCCCTGAATCTGTTCCGCGTGCAGGTCTACAGTCAGTAACCGATTGACCCCGGCCACCGTCAGCAGGTCAGCGAGCAGCCGGGCTGTTATCGGCACCCTGGGCTGGTCTTTCTTATCGGTGCGGCCGTAGCCATAGTAAGGTACCACGGCGGTAATACGCCCGGCCGAGGCCCTCTTGAAGGCATCAATCATAATCAGCAGCTCAATCAGGTTCTTATTGACCGGGGAGCAGATGGGCTGGATGACAAATGTATCTCGTGAGCGGACATTCTCCAGAATACGGACAAAGATGTTCTCATTGCTGAACTCAAAGACCTTACAGCTGCCCAATGGAATGCCCAGATACTCAGTAACTGCCCTGGCTAGGGTGGGATGGCCGTTGCCGGTAAATACCTTTAATTCGTCCATTAGCTTAACCCCCTTGAAATGCGGCTTTGACTTATATCATATATATTATAACACTATTGCTTACCTACCTCACCCCCTTAGTCCCCCTCTCCTTCAAAGGAGAGGGGAATTGGTTGTATAGGAGAGGCTTCGCCTCTCTAAAACTCTCCTTACATGGAACGATAATAAAGGAGTTGTATTGGGCTACTTCCCTAAAAAAGTTTATAGTTAGGGTGAGTATAAGAGGGGCGTCAACCCCTCTAAAATAAATCATCCCCTTCCCCTTAGTAAGGGGAAGGGGGTACAGGGGATGGGGTTAACAATGTGTCAGTCATCAATGCCCGGCACCGGGAAGCGATGGCACAGCTCCCTAACCTCCTGGTTCACCTGATTTAGGGTGTCAGTGTTGCCCATATTATTAATCACCTTTACAATAAGACAGGCCAGGTGCTCCATTTCTGGGGCGCCCAGGCCGCGTGTCGTCACCGCCGGTGTTCCCAGTCTGATGCCGTTGGCTATCTGGGGTGGCTGGTCATTAATAAAGGGAACCGTGTTGCGGTTGACCACAATGCCCGCCCGGCCCAGAGTTTCCTCGGCCTCCTTGCCGCTGACCCCGCTTTCGCTAAGGTCAACCAGGATCAGGTGGTTGTCAGTGCCCCCAGAGATGAGGCGCAGTCCCAGGCGCTGGAGTTCGCCGGCCAGGGCCCGGGCGTTGTCCAGTATTGCCCGCTGGTAGTCGGCAAAGCCGGGCTTCATGGCTTCGTGGAAGGCGACCGCCTTGGCGGCGATAACATGCATCAGGGGCCCACCCTGCATCTCGGGGAAGACAGCCGAATCTATTGCTGAAGCCAGTTCCCTACGGCACAGTATGAAGCCACCGCGCGGGCCGCGTAGTGTCTTATGAGTGGTTGAGGTTACCACATCGGCGTAGGGCACCGGACTGGGGTGAAGTCCGGCGGCCACCAGGCCGGCAATATGGGCAATATCGGCCATCATTTTGGCGCCGGCCATATCGGCAATGTGGCGGAAACGTTCAAAGTCAATAATTCTGGGATAGGCGCTGGCCCCGGTGACGATTAGTTTGGGCTTGTGCTTTAGGGCCAGCCTCTCCACCTCGGGAAAGTCAATCCTTTCTGTTTCTATACTTAAGCCGTAGGTTATAAAGTTGTATAACCTGCCCGAGGAGCTGGCTCTGGCACCGTGGGTGAGGTGGCCACCATGGGCCAGGCTCATCCCCATAGCGGTGTCGCCGGGCTTAAGCAGGGCAAAGTAGGCGGCCATATTGGCCTGGGCCCCGCTGTGGGACTGGACATTGGCATGCTGGGCACGGAATAGCTCTTTCGCCCGCTCAGTAGCCAGACCCTCTATGATATCCATATTCTCGCAGCCGCCATAATAGCGCCTGCCGGGGTAGCCCTCGGCATATTTATTGGTCAGGAAAGAGCCCTGGGCCTCAAGCACGGCCGGGCTGGCGTAGTTCTCCGAGGCGATCAGGTTTATCGTCTCTTCTTGCCGCCTGCCCTCCAGCCCAATAGCCTGGCTAATCTCTGGGTCAGCTTGGCTTAGGAAGCTCATCTTCTCCTTTCCTTAAAGGTGTGGCTACTACCAGGTAGTCTACAACCGCCCTTGGGCAGTGTCAATAAACCGGGACAGCAGAATAAGGCCGATTTATATTATACCAAATTGACTTGACATATTGACAGTGCTATCATAGTTAAAAGGTTGTGGTTAGGGTTTTTATCCGTTTTAGCAGGATAAAATGTCAGCACTGAGCGAGCTCTGTGAGGAAATCGCCCTCTGCCGGCGGTGTGAGCTGTATAAATACCGGACCAAAGCAGTACCCGGTGAAGGCCCCGAAGATGCCGAAATAATGTTTGTCGGTGAGGCACCGGGCTGGCATGAGGACCAGCAGGGGCGCCCCTTTGTGGGCCCGGCCGGTCAATACCTGAGTCAGTTATTGGCCTCTATCGGTTTAGGCCGGAACCGGGTCTATATCACCAATGTAATTAAGGACCGCCCACCGGTTAACCGTGACCCGCTGCCTGCTGAGATAGATGCCTGCCGCATCTGGCTGGAGCGCCAGATTGAGCTCATTCGGCCCAAGATAGTGGTTACCCTGGGGCGCTATTCCATGGCCCTGTTCTTCCCGGGCAAGAGCATAAGCCGGATTCACGGCCGGGCCGAGAAGCGGGATGGCGTCATCTACTACGCCATGTATCATCCGGCGGCGGCCCTCCATCAGCAGAGCCTGCGCCGGGTTATAGAGGCCGATATGCAAAAAATTCCACAGCTTTTGGCTGAGGCCGGGGATATACCCGAGGCTAAGGAGGAACCGCCTTCCCAGCAGCTGACTATGTTTTAGGCTTAGAGTTATGGCCAGACCAAGATTAAAGATAATCCCCCTCGGCGGCCTGAGTGAAATCGGCAAGAACATGATGGCCTTGGAGTATGGTGACGATATTATTGTCATCGATGCTGGCTTGATGTTCCCCGAGGAAGAGATGCTGGGTATTGACCTGGTAATCCCTGATATTAGCTATCTGGTGGAAAGGCGGCCCAAGATAAGGGGTATCGTTATCACCCATGGCCATGAAGACCACATCGGCGCCCTACCCTATATCCTGCCCCAGCTTAATGTGCCCGTCTACGCCACCAAGCTGACCCAGGGTCTTATCTCGGTCAAGCTCAAGGAGGGCAAGGCATTCTCCCAGGCCAAGCTTAAGGTAATTACCCCCGGCAGCCAGTTCACGCTGGGTAAATTCAGGCTGGAGATGTTTCCCGTCTGCCACAGTGTGCCCGATGCCGTGGGCCTCATCATCTATACCCCGGTAGGCACCATAGTCCACAGCGGCGACTTCAAACTGGACTACACGCCGGTCAACGGTAAACCAACCGACCTCTCCCGGCTGGCTCAGCTGGGCGGGCAGGGGGTTTTGCTCCTTCTCTCCGATTCTACCTATGTTGAGCTGCCCGGCTACACACCTTCGGAAAAGGTGGTCAGTGAAACCATAGACCGCATTATGGCCAATGCCTCGGGACGGGTGATTGTAACCACCTTCGCCTCACTAATTTCCCGCGTCCAGCAGGTCATTGACGCCGCCGCCAAGCACCAGCGTCGCGTCTTTATTGTCGGCCGTAGTATGAACGATACCGCCAAGATAGCCCTCAAGTTGGGTTACCTTAGGGCACCGGAGGGCATTATCGGTCGGCTTGATGAGCTGCGTAACCTGCCCCATGACAAGATTGTCCTTATTACCACCGGCAGCCAGGGGGAGCCTACCTCGGCCCTGGTCCGCATCGCTAACCGTGAACACCGCCAGCTACATATCGTTAGCGGCGATACCGTGGTTATTTCAGCCTCGCCCATCCCGGGCAACGAGTCCCTGGTCTCAAGGACAATAAACAGCCTGTTCAAGCAGGGCGCCCAGGTATATTACGATAAGGTATCCCAGGTTCATGTCCACGGCCATGGCAGCCAGGAAGAGCTAAAGCTGATGCTGAATCTGATCAAGCCCAAGTTTTTCATCCCTATTCACGGCGAGTACCGCCACTTATGCCTTCACGCCAGATTGGCCCAGTCATTGGGCATCCCCAAGGAGAACGCCTTCATCCTGGAGGATGGCGATATTCTTGAGCTTAGTCCCCAGTCGGGCAAAATAGTCGGCCGGGTGGCTTCGGGCAATGTCTATGTTGACGGCCTCAGTGTTGGTGATGTCGGTGGTGTCATACTGCGCAACCGGAGGATGTTATCACGGGATGGCATCGTCGTGGCCATTATTGCCATTAACCAGCAGTCGGGCAAGCTGGTGGGGCGGCCCGATATCGTATCGCGCGGTTTCGTTGATACTATTGAGTCCAAGGACATGCTTGATGAGAGCCGTGACCTGGTGGCCAAGGTGGTGAACCATGGTGGCAAGCGTGTTGCCGAGTGGGGCGTTATCAACACCAAGGTCAGGGATGCCCTGAATAGTTTTTACTATGAGCGGACCAAGCGCCGTCCCATGATTCTGCCGGTGATGATAAAGGTGTAGCTCTGGCTTGGTGAGGAGTTATATGGCTAGAAAGAAGGCTAATACCAGGAATAGGGCCGGGGCCAGGCCGGCCAAGAAAGGGTCATCGTCGGGTGGCTTCTTCCGCTGGTTTTGGCGACTGAGCCTGGTGTCCCTGGTGGTGGTGGTATTGTTCTGGCAGTGGGAAAACATAACCGTCTGGCTGGACGATGTCACTGAGGGTACGGTGGGCCTGTTCGGCTGGGGCCTGATCCTCATTGTCCTGGCCGTTATCACCATAATAGGTATAATATGGCGGCGCCAACTGGCCAATTGGGCCCGTCGCTGGAGGCTCTACCAGTGGAATAAGTGGCTGGGTGTCGCTTCTTTCATTCTGGCTACCTGGGGCGTCCTGGCCCTCTTTGACCTGGGCGGCAGCTTTGGCCGGGATATCATTGGCGGCGACCTGGGTATGGTCGGCATCCTGCGGATACTGGCCTTGGTTGTGCTGGGTGTTATCCTGATGGTGTCCCGGGCGCTATGGCGAACGGTGGTAGGCCTCTTTTCCTGGCTGGCAAAGCCTCCCCGGGTGCCGCCTCCCAGACCAACCAGGGAGGAATTCCAACCCCATCTCAGGCAGCCAACCTATATCCAGCCAGCGGCCAGGGCGCCTCGGGCTGAAGGAATGGCCCCGCCACAGGTTCTGGTGCCCCCCGAAATCCCCAGGGAAGAACTTAGAGCCGGCGAGACTGCAGAAGCGGTGGCTGAGCTGAAGCCACCACCGGACCTCAGGCAGGTGGCTCAGGAGGTGTGGCAGAAATACGGCCAGTCGTCATCACTGGTTGTTGTTGATGGCTGGCGGTTGCCCCCGATTGATATCCTGGACCGGTCTCCCGAGGTTGAGTTTGGCGAGGCCGATAACATAAAGAGGGCACAGCTGCTTGAGGAGGCCCTGGCCAGCTATGGTGTTGAGGCCAGGGTGGTCCAGATAAACGCCGGCCCTACGGTTACCCAGTTTGGTGTTGAGCCCGGCTGGGACCGCAAGGTGAAGGAGCTAAGGGAGAGGGATAAGGAGGGTAATGTCGTTGTCAGGCAGAAGGAGATATCCCGAACCAGGGTCAAGGTGGAGAGAATTACCTCACTGGCCAATGACCTGGCACTGGCCCTGGCAGCCCCCAGTATCAGGATTGAAGCTCCGGTGCCGGGTAAATCGGTGGTGGGCATTGAGGTACCCAATACCATTTCCGGTGTCGTCAGTCTGCGGGGGGTTATCGAGACCAGTGCCTTCCAGAAGATATTGGCCCGCTCCAGTCTGGCCCTGGCCCTGGGCAAGGGGGCCGGCGGTGAGGCGGTGGCCGGTGACCTGGACAAGATGCCCCATCTGCTTATCGCCGGGGCCACCGGCAGCGGTAAGACGGTTTGCTTAAATGCCGCTATCTGCTGCCTCCTGCTGGGTAATACCCCCTGCGACATCAGGTTTATTATGATTGACCCCAAGAGGGTGGAACTGACCCTCTTCAACAGCCTGCCTCACCTGGCGGCCCCGGTCATTATTGATGCCCAGAAGGCCTTAAGTGCCCTGCGCTGGCTTAATCAGGAGATGGACAAGCGCTATCAGAAACTGGCTACCTCCGGTGCCCGCAACATTGAAGCCTACAATAGAAATAGGCACGGGGATGACAAGCTGCCCTATATGGTGCTGGTCATTGATGAGCTGGCCGACCTGATGATGACCGGCTTTGATGAGGTGGAACACATCCTGTGCCGCCTGGCCCAGCTGGCCCGGGCGGTGGGCATTCACCTGGTGGTGGCCACCCAACGGCCTTCGGTAGATGTCATCACCGGTCTCATTAAGGCCAACTTCCCCACCCGCATCAGCTTTGCCGTTACCTCCCAGGTGGACTCACGGACTATCCTTGATGGCGGTGGTGCTGAGAAGCTTTTGGGCCGGGGCGATATGCTCTATATGCCCACTGAGGCGGCCAAGCCCAAGCGCCTGCAGGGGTGCTTTGTCTCTGATACTGAGGTGGAGAGGCTGGTCTACTTCTGGAACAGCCAGCAACGTGAGGAAGCTCCTTCACTTAAGGTTGATGAGCTTACCCCCTCCTTTGCTGCGGGTGTAAGAGAAGGCTACCCGGAAGACCCGCTGCTGGAGGCGGCCCGGCAGCTGGCCAGGGAATATAAGCACATATCCACCTCATTCCTGCAGCGAAGACTTCACATCGGCTACCCCCGGGCGGCCCGCATTATGGACCAGCTTGAGGAGGAGATGGAGAAGGGGGAGGGGGCTAGTTAATGGAATGCTGAATATGGAATTGAATGAAGCGGATAAACATGCATTGCGTTTAGGCAAACTTGTAGGTAACATTCAATCGCTGGAATTCGCCCTCCGCGCATTTCTTGTAAATAATGAAATTGACTTGGGAAGTAGATTTCCTCAATCAGCAAACCTGCATGATATGAATGAAGGTGATATAGCCCCTCTGAATTCGTTCACAAATTATGACAACCTCGGTCAACTCATCAAGAAATACAATAATAATCCTAGGATATTATCAGCAGGTCTAACAATTGATGAAACTTTAGTAGACATACGTGATGCGGTAGCTCATGGAAGAGTATCTGCAGCAACGCCTTCGTCTTCTCTTAAACTATTAAAGTTTGATAAGCCGAAGAACAATCAAGTGAAAGTAACGTTTAGCGTTACCATGACAAAGGAATGGTTTGGAGAACAGGTTAGACGAGTCTACAACGCTGTGTTAAAAGTCAGCGAAGCTAACGATAAATTGCAGAGCGGCAGGTTATAATGCTTTGCTCTACACCTAAAGAATAAACTCAAAACTCATACTAAAAGTTCTACCTTTTATATAACGTGGCTCACTTCCCCCTCAACCTCTTCAAAACAGCATCCATATATGTCCTGGCCAGGCCCTTGCCGTGCTTGGGCGTTTTAATCACTTTACCCTGATTTCGGTATCCCTATCCATCTCGGCGTCCTGTTCATGTATTCACGGTAGGCAGTGCCAAACTTCTCAAGGCAGTGCCGTTCTTCAGCAGTTACAAGAACAGCCGACAAAATTATCAATACAATCGAAAATAATAGGA
>Ga0114921_10000492_pt1 | contig 16734 bp, 19 predicted proteins | sample BentaG_FD_87016 | JGI IMG/M metagenome (GOLD analysis project Ga0114921, IMG submission 87016) | Deep subsurface microbial communities from South Atlantic Ocean to uncover new lineages of life (NeLLi) - Benguela_00093 metaG | ecosystem: Environmental > Aquatic > Marine > Oceanic > Sediment ...
TCTGTAGAACTCATGGTTGTTTAAGTCAAAGTTTTTCTTTATCTGTCTGACAGAGGGGGCGCGTCCCGTCCTCTCATACTCCTTTTTGAACCACTCAAGAACAGTTTTGTCGGTTATGGGATCCATAAGACGTTTCATAAAAAATACTATGTTGCTTGATTAATTTAACATTGCCCCACGTTCCGGCACGTTCCAACTACGTTCCAATAATGTTCCGCGACGTTCCAGATGACGTTCCAACCACGTTCCAGCACGTTCCACACGTTCCAGTTTCCCCTTTTTTCCCCAAACAGAAACATGGTGTTCATGCATGCATGGGCCTAGAGGAAAAGGGGTGGAAAATCAGCAGCATGAGATTGTACAGCGATATCGCTAAACGGATTCTAGGTGAATTTAAGGATGACAAATTTATGAAGAACCTCAAGGAAGAGTACTTGGGTCTTCCAGGAACACAACGATATCAAGGGTTAATTGAAGGAAAATATGTTCCATTGGATAAAGTTGACGAATTTATTGAAGCAGGTCCAAGCGAAGAATACTCAGTCGCCTACACCATGATCTTAAAATGGGGATTACGACTCTCAGAATGCTTAGACGTAAAAGCTAACGATAAAGCCCGATCCAGAAGACCCCATGACCGCCATAGTCACGGTGAGAGGGAAGGGGCGCGGCATAGAATCCAAACTTAGGATTGTATGGACTGATCGAGAAACGATGGCGAGAGTATTACGTTTTGCTGGTTGTTCTGAAGAGGAAATAAGGGGCGAAAAACCAATAACCAAAAAGGGGCGCATTCTCGGCTTAACTGGTAGACCCTTACAACGCACATGGAAGCTCACCGCCAAAAAAATTGGTTTGCCAAATTGGAAAAGTCTCACACCTCATGGAGGTAGACACGTGTTCGCCTTAAATTATCTCGCCGAAAGAGAACATCTAGGAATGCGGGCCATGCATTGCATGCATGTATACACGATCTGCGTTATGACGGTTTCTTTAACAAAAGGCCTTTACCAAAGCGCGCGCGCAGACTTCTGACTTCTGGGACGAAAAAAAATATTGGACTAACATACAACTTTTTTATTTATTAGGGGTTATTTCTAACAATACGAAGCCTCGTGCGCAAGGATTAAGCATCTCTGACGTTTGAACTTCCCCTAAAATTCCCTTATCGTCTTTAGCATAGCCTACAACATCCTGTTCCGCCGGTATCAAAGACTGCAACGCCACAGCGCCGTCAAGGAATTTCGGTTGGCATTTCACCGGGAGTCCAAGCCTCAGCTTACTGTTTTCTTTAACCGCCTTTTCCATAGAGTATAGAATGGCGTGAGCGCCTGAGGTCAGTTCAGCTACTCTTACGGGGATGCTTTCTTTTCCGAGGGCTAAAACTTCGATCCCGTAAACACGCTTGATGTCTGCAGCGATCTTTCTCATTTTTGGTAGAATCTTTAAAACCTGTCTCCTGGCCTTGCTGGAAACCCTCAACTTAGAGATTCCGACCACAGAAAGTTCTTCTAGGCTTATGCCGCCCAACGACACATCCAGATGGACCACATCTGCCTTCGCCTCTTTCAAAAGCTTCTGACAAAGCTCGAGTTCATGAACTACCAAAAGGTATCCTTTCTCCACGCTGGCGAAGATGGGTTCAGCTAGGCAAAGGCTAGCTTCTCTATAAGGAGGCTCTACTAAAGTAGCAACCGCAGCCACAACCTCCAGGGGTTCAAAGCGGTCGTTCAAAATAGCGGCGCCTGAATCCGCTGCAACCACTCTCAAGATATCTTCACCATATACCACATAGTTTTGAAAAGATTCATTCCTACCCTATTAAATGTTATTAACTTTACTAAGTTCGAAATAGATAGATTTATCTTTGATTGTTTGAAGATTCATTTGACGGCCGAATGACGACGAAGAATTGGATGACCTGTGATTGTACAGAGTTACGCGGACGGCCACTAAACGTGCTATTACGTTCCAGGTTGTCTGAAATTCATTCCAAGGACGTATAACTCTGAGCTTTTTGCTCTGCTGGCCTTTGGTTTAATTAGTTTTACAAAACTGAAATACTGTTTAACTTCCTCGACAAAGTCGTTGAGCATGTCTCCTTGAAATACTTTAACGAAAAAGTTTCCCCTTCGCCTAAGAACCGAAGTGGCGATCCGTAAGGACTGTCTCGCGAGATCTATTTGGCGGGCATGATCAAGCTCCCAGACTCCGGAGATATTCGGGGAGACATCCGAAATTATAACGTCGGCCGAGCGTGGCAAGAGCTCCCTGATACTTTGGGTTATTTGCGACTCTGTTACGTCGCCAGTGACGGTGCGAACGTTGGATAGGTCAATGGGCTCCATACGCTTAATGTCAATCCCAAGCACGAAACCTGAACTACCCACAATCCTTATAGAAGCCTGCGTCCACCCGCCTGGAGCAGCCCCTAAATCCACCACCACGTAGCCAGGTTTGATGAACCGATGTTTCTTTACCGCTTGCAGAAGTTTGTAGGCAGCGCGTGAGCGAAACTTTTCCTCTTTTGCTTTCCGATAATAAAATTCTCTCTTACGTTCTTTCACCCATGCTTTCGGCAAAATTAGCTTTCACCCGAAGGGTTCATTTCCCTCTGCACAAGACTTAGCATCCATTCAGTCAATTTTTCACATTGAGTGGGTGAAATTGTGCTCCAAGCCCCGCATCTTGGATCATCTGGGCACATTAGGCAGGGGCAATCGATGATAGAGTTGATGGATGCTGGTTGTCTTTTGAGATATAGCCTATACGTCCATCTTCCGCCGAAGAGCTCACGCTCACGACGAATCAAACCCTTTTTCTCCAGTTTTATGGATATTCGAGAACCTTCCCTGCTGCTTCCATCCAATTTCCGCCACATTTCAGACTGGAGCACACCTTGGTTCCCAGTATTAGCGATCAGGTGTAGCGCTTTGTGTTCTAGATCGTTTCGTCTTGGCATATCCATCGGTTCCTTGACAACTTCATAATAGATAGGCACTTTAAAACATAAAAAGGTGTATGCTGTTTTCCAAATCACCATGTCGCAGAAAGGTGTAGCATAACTTTACAAGCAAAACTACAAAATGTTTTAACACACGAGATTACATAGGCATTGCATGAAAATTGGACAAACAGGTTCCATATCTAATTTCCAATCGTAACACTCGTTGCAAGGGAGTCAAAAACATTGCCGATGCCTAATTCAGCTGCGTCCTATTGCCTAGGTATAGAATCCACGGCAGATGATTTTGGCGTCGCAATTCTTTCTTTCGACGGCAAGGTTCTCTCCAACGCGAACAGCACGTACGTTCCTGAGAAGGGAGGAATCCATCCAAGAGAGGCAGCTAGACACCATGCTGAAGTTGCTGAAAAGGTTTTGACAGAAGCCTTTGAAAAAGCGGGAATAAAGCCTCAAGAAGTTAGCCTCGTCGCCTTTTCTCAAGGACCCGGACTAGGACCATGCCTCCGCACAGGCGCAACTGCAGCACGCGCCTTAGCCTCTTACCTTGGAGTTCCCTTGGTGGGAGTCAACCATTGTGTGGCACACATTGAAATAGGCAAACTCGTAACCGGGGCAACTGATCCTGTTACTCTCTACGTTTCGGGGGGAAACACCATAGTTTCTGCCTTCGAAGCTGGGAGATATCGCGTTTTCGGAGAGACTTTGGATATTGCTATAGGGAACTGCCTCGACGTTTTTGCTAGGAAAGCTGGTTTAAGCCAAAGACGGGGAGCGCCCTTCGGAGCCATGGTTGAAGAATTGGCGAATAAAGGTAAAACCTTTGTTTTTCTTCCCTACACGGTGAAGGGTATGGACTTATCCTTTAGCGGACTTCTCACAGCGACTGTGCAATTATTCCATGAAAGAAGACATCGCTTGGAAGACCTTTGTTTCAGTCTTCAGGAGGTTGCTTTCTCCATGCTGACTGAGGTAACCGAGAGGGCTTTAGCTCACACGGAGAAGCCAGAGGTTCTTTTGACTGGAGGAGTGGCAGCCAACAAGAGACTGCAATCTATGCTTAGCGTGATCGCGGAGGAGCATAGTGCTCGATTCTGTGTGGTTCCAAAAGAGTATGCCTTAGACAACGGAGCTATGATCGCTTGGACTGGAATTCTTGCGTACAAAAGCAACATAACGGTTCCCGTAGAGAAGAGTTTCGTCAAATTGAAGTGGCGACTGGACGAGGTTTTTGCATCTTGGGTTGAGGGTTGAGCCTTGCTTATCAAGAAGGGTGCAGAAGCCAACCTATACTTGGAGGAGTGGCATAACCGCAAGGTCATAATGAAGCGGCGACTGCCCAAAAGGTATCGCATCCAAGAGTTAGACAAGGAAATTCGATCTCAGCGGACTGTGCATGAACCTCATATCATTCATAAAGCTAAGGAAGCCGGAGTTCCTACGCCCACAATTTTCATGGTTGACGTGGCAGAAGCAAACATTATTATGGAATTTGTGGAGGGGAAGCAGGTTAAGCAGGTCTTAAACGATCTTCCTCCAGAAGAAAGGCTTCGCTTAAGTCGTCACATCGGCGGACTGATTGGGTGCCTCCATAAACATGGAATCATCCACGGTGATCTCACAACCTCAAACATGATTTTGACGCCATACGGCAAGGTTGTTTTCGTTGACTTCGGCTTGAGTGAAAGGTCCACGGAACTGGAGACCAAAGGAGTCGACTTACACCTTATGAGGAGGGCTTTTCAAAGCACTCACTACAAGTATGCGAGGGAATGTTTTGAAGCAGTTATGGGAGGATACGCTGAAGTTGTGGGGGAAGAGGAGGCGAAAAACGTTTTAGAAAAGATTCGGGAGATAGTGAGGAGGGGACGCTATGTTTCCGAGAGGTAGGCTAGCCTTTTTCGTAACAAGCAACGTTCACAAATTCAACGAAGCCCGTCGAGTGCTTTCCGAATACAAGCTTGCAACCGCCATGCTTAAAATAAAAGCTGCTGAAATTCAAGACGACAGCCTAGAAAACATCGCGAAAGCCAGCGCCATAAATGCTGTGAAAAACTGCGGTCTCCCCATCATAGTGGAGGACGCTGGTCTCTTCGTTGAAGCGTTAAACGGTTTTCCCGGACCCTACTCCTCCTACGTTTACAGAACCATAGGAACCAGAGGCATTCTCAAGTTGATGGAAAATGTTGACAAACGAGACGCCTACTTCCAATCCGTGGTCGCCTTCAGTAGTCCAGAAGAAGCGCCGAAATGCTTTCACGGCAAAGCAAAAGGGAAAATTTCTCGGGAAGAGCGGGGAAGCTTAGGTTTCGGCTTCGACCCTATATTCGAATCTTCAGGCGGCGGTAAAAGAACCTTTGCAGAAATGGCAACAACCGAGAAAAACGAGTACTCGCATCGGGCTGGGGCTCTGCGGAAATTTGCCAAGTGGTATACGTCTGACTCTAAACGAAGATTTTAAATATCTGCGTTACCCGCATTTAAGGAGCTTTCGGAGGAGAAGAATTGCCAAAGAAGTTAAAGGGGAGGTCGCATCAAACAAGACCAGTTACTAAGAGGCCGCCAGCTTGGTGTAGATACACTGCTGAAGAAGTGGAGGCCTTGGTCATAAGGCTGGCTAAAGAGGGGCACCCTCTCAGTAAGATTGGAATAATTCTACGGGACCAGCATGGCATCCCCTTAACCAAACATATCACTGGAAAATCCGTTTCCCAAATTTTGAAAGAAAGAGAGTTAGCGCCGTCCCTCCCGGAAGACTTAGAAAATTTAATGAGAAAAGCCACAAGCCTTCACGTTCACCTCGACAAAAACAAGGCGGATTTGCATAACAAACGGGCCCTCCAGATCATTGAGGCTAGAATCTACAAGCTTGCCAGATACTACAAACGCAAAGGTGTGCTGCCACCTGACTGGAAATACGAAGCGAAAGCAATTTCCCTCATTTAGTTTCGGGGTTCAGTTTTGCCCGTAACAAAAAAACAGATCGCCGTCCTTATGAAAGACGCCTCTGAGGCAGCTAACCTCATTTTAAAACATATTGAAAAGGGCGACGTTATCCACGTATCCTCTCACATAGATGCAGACGGTTTAGCAGCTGCGGGTATCATCGGAAAATCTCTAGTCAGATTAGGGGGGAAATTTCGTCTCCGGATTGCAAAGTGGGTGGACGAGAAAGTGGTTGATCAAATAGCCGCGGAAAAGCCTCCTCTAACCGTTTTCACCGATTCGGGAAGCGGCTACCTTGATCTACTGAGCGAAAAACTCTCTAACCATAGCGTAATCATTCTTGACCATCACCAAACCGTCACCGAAACCCCCTCAAACTTCATCCACGTAAACCCTCATTTTCACGGAATCGACGGGTCTCGTGATATTAGCGGGGCTGGAGTGGCATACCTCGTCGCCAAGGCTCTAAACAAAACTAACACCGACCTAGCTTACCTCGCTGTGATAGGAGCCTTAGGAGACATGCAAGACAAATATGCGGACAAATCTGGGCAGCGAAAATTGGGAGGCGCCAACGAAAGCATAGTAGAAGACGCGGTAAAAGCGGGTTGCCTCAACGTAGAGACCGACCTTCTATTTTTCGGAAGGGAAACGCGCCCAATTCATCAGGCAATAGCCCGCACCACAAATCCATTCATCCCGGGTATAAGCGGAGAGGAAGACAAAAGTCTAGCTTTCCTCGCAAGCCTAGGAATCAAACCCAAGCAAGGAGACAAGTGGCGCGCTCTAAGAGACCTTTCGGAAGAGGAGAAAAAGAAACTTTTCTCCGCCCTCGCCGACTACCTCGTGTCAAAAGGTTTCGCAAGCGATGTCGCATTGAATTTGATCGGAAACGTTTACACACTAACTCGTGAAGAGCCTTGGACCCCCCTCAGAGACGCCCGAGAGTTCACTGTTATGCTTAATGCTACAGGGCGCATGGATAAGGCTGGCCTTGGTGTAGCCATCTGCATGGGAGACCGAGGAAGATGCTTCGAAGAAGCAACAGCGGTGATGCAAGAATATCGGCGGACCATCACCAAATATCTAAGCTGGGTGACCGAAAAACCTGAGCGCCTAGAAGAGTTGGAGAGCATCTACGTTGTGCGAGGAGATGGCGTCATAGACGAAAAGGTCATCAGTCCAGTTTCCTCCATCCTCTCGATAACCCTTTCCAAACTTGGAAAACCCATAATTGTCTACTCCGCAATCTCAGGAGAAGACATGGTTAAGGTGTCGGCTAGGGCGTTAGAACCTTTAAGAAAAAGGGGTCTAAACCTCGGGGAAGTTCTACGCGTTGCATCTGAAAAATATTCGGGTAGAGGAGGAGGACACGACGTAGCCGCCGGAGCCCAGATACCGATTAAAGACATCGAACACTTCATTAAACTTGTGGATCAGCTCGTCAAAAAACAGTTGGAGGAGGCTCAACTTGGAAGCTAAGATCAAGCTTTCCTACAAAAACGAGAGGGAGGCAGAAGCCGTGGCAAAAGCCGTTTCTCCGGACAACGTCGAAGTTCCGCCAGGTCTATTCGTCAAAACAGTAAGGAGAGGATCCAAAGTTTTCACAACAGTAGAGTGTCAAACAAAACTGCAGACCTTCATAGCCACCATCGACGACCTTCTATCCTGCGTCTCCGTCTCAGAAAAAGCTTTTTCAGTCGCAGAAAGTTTCAAGATGCACCGAAACAACTTGGAGCCCTAAGTTTCGCGCTCAGTTCTGTCGCATAGGTTAAATATTCGAGTTTTATGTAAACTTAAAAGCGAATGGTTTCAGAGGCTGTGCCTGGTGTTAGATAAAAAACTGATCCGAGAGCATCCAGAAATCGTGAGAAACGACTTAAAGAAGAGGGGAGACCTTAAAAAACTCAAGATGCTCGACGATTTGATCGAGTGCGACAAGCATTGGAGAAGGTTATTGACGGAAGTAAACGAACTGAGACATAGACGAAAGATAATAACTGGTGAGATTGCAAGCTTAAAGAAAAGAGGAGAAGATGCCAGCAAGCAAATGGAAGAGGCAAAAAGAATACCGCAAGACATAAAGAAACTGGAAAACCAAGTCGAGGAATACAAAGAAAAAGTTGATCTCATTCTACTAAGACTTCCTAACATTCTACATGAATCGGTTCCTTTCGGTAAAGATGAAAGCGAAAACGTCGTTGTGAAAATCGTTGGCAAGCCCCCAAAATTTGATTTTGAACCGAAAAGTCACGTGGAAATCGCTTTGAATTTGGATTTAATAGATTTTGATAGGGCTGCTAAAGTTGCTGGTCACGGTTTCTATTATTTGAAAGGGGACCTAGCTCGACTGGACTATGCAATCATGAACTATACGATAGACTTTCTTCGAAACAGAGGTTACACTCTGATAGAACCTCCCCTCATGATGCGTAGGAAGCCGTATTTGGGCGTCACTGACCTCGAATTCTTTGGAGATCAGCTGTATAAGCTACAGAATGAAGATCTTTACTTAATAGCGACAAGTGAACATCCCATGGCTGCAACCTTTATGGATGAAATAATCGAAAAAAAAGACTTACCGACAAAATTCGTTGGGGTCAGCCCTTGCTTTAGGAAAGAAGTTGGTGCCCATGGCAAATACACCAAGGGTTTATTCAGGGTACACCAATTCAACAAAATTGAACAATTCATTTTCTGTCTGCCCGAAGATTCATGGAAGTTCCATGAAGAACTTCAAAAAAATTCTGAGGATCTTTACCAAGGCTTGGGGCTCCACTTCAGGGTTGTTAACGTCTGCACTGGAGACATTGGAATAATAGCGGCTAAGAAATACGACATAGAAGTTTGGATGGCTGACGGCACCTGTAGAGAGGCTGGGTCAAACTCCAATTGCACGGACTATCAAGCGAGAAGGCTGAACATAAGGTTCAGAGAAAAGAAAGGGCAAGCTCCAGCTGGTTTCGTGCATACTTTAAATAACACAGCCCTCGCAACCAGTCGAACAATGATAGCTATTCTAGAGCAATACCAACAGAAGGATGGTTCCGTCATAATTCCTGAAGTTCTGAGACCGTTGATGGGTGGAATTGAAAAACTTGAATGAGTGTGAAAGCGCTAAAGCTTTTAATAGTGCCATACGAAATCTTTCCAGTCGCAATGAGGGTCTATGGTGCCAAAGAAAAGAAGGCGTATGAAGGACAAGTGGCGTGGCAAGGCTTGGTACACTGTAGTGTCTCCGCCATACTTCGGCGGAGTTGAGTTGGGAGCCATACCTGCAGACGAGCCCTCAAAACTTGTTGGAAGGGTCGTGGACGCCACTCTCTACGATATCACCAACGACTTTGCGCATCAATATCTGAAAATGTATTTTAAAGTTGCAGATGTTGAAGGCAAAACTGCCCAGACGATTTTTAAAGGACATGAATACTCCCGCGATTATCTGAGGAGCTTGGTTAGAAGAAGAACAACGCGAGTGGATGGAATCTTCAGCGTCACGACCACGGATGGCTATGGGCTAAGACTGGCTGTTTCCGTTTTCACTCTTGCGCGCATTAAGACCACCCAAGAACAGCAAATACGTGCTGTTATGAAAAAAAACGTTGAAGAAAAGGCGTCGTCCCTCACTTTCGACCAGTTTGTTCAAGAGCTCGTCCTAGGGAAAATCGCTTCCGACGTCTACAACGAGGCTAAAAAAATAGCGCCTCTACGTCATGTGGGCATCCGAAAGTCGAAGCTTACCCTTCAACCGGCAATGGCTTCGTAGCAACACTCAAGTTTTCGCTCAAAATTACGGTATCAGAGGAAAAGTCTTGAAAGGTAACCGTCTACCGAGTTTAAGAAAGCGAATTGCTCGAGAAGCTGCCACTCTACTCTACACGTCCCAGGAGAAGGAGTATAAGCAAGCGAAGAAACGAGCGGCAAAAACGTTGGGGGTTCGAGTTCTTCCAAGCAACCTTGAGGTTGTAGAGGAACTTGACAAAATCGCTGAAGAGCATGAAGGTTCTTCAAGAAGGGAATTGCTTTTACGAATGCGAAAAGAAGCTCTCCAAATAATGGAGACGCTGGAGGGCTTCAATGCAAGACTTGTTGGAAGCGTTTGGAGGGGAACAGCCCGCCAAAACAGCGACATAGACATACTCACGTTTTCCCAAGACCCAAAACCTGTCCTAAATCAACTTCAAAAGTATGGATACCGAGTTACGAGTTCCGAGTGGCGTTCAGTGACTAAAGGAGGCAAAAAAGAGTCTTCGTTTCACATCCATGTCGTTCTCTCCTCTGGCGATGAAGCAGAAGTCATAGTTCGAGACCCTGAGAAATTGGGACGGTTAGAAAGATGCGAAATATATGGAGATGCCGTAATCGGTCTAAGTCTCCCTCAGCTTCTCAAGGTTCTCAAGGAGAGCCCGCTTCAAAAGTTTGTGCCCACATAGAGTAAAACATCTGCATCAGAGGAATGTTCGAATCAGCCTTAAATAGGCGTTATAACATAGAAAAAATTGAACACAAAGGGAATAACTATCCTCAACGAGGCGATACAAACGACGGAGAGTGCCCAGCCAAAATGGCCATCGACAAGAAAAAGTTCAGGAAAATGTTTCCACACTTGACCCAAGAACTGGAAGCTGAAGATTGTAGACTAACGATAACCTCTGTTCGATCCGACCTTCAAACCGGAGAGAAAGCGGCTTCGCGGAAATTTGCTGACTACACGCCTGACTTAATCGATTTCCTTCGCAGATGCGACACTGAGCGGCAAGCAGAAGAAATAATCTGCTATCTGGAAGAGAGGGGAAAAATCAGCCACGACTATGCTGGAAAACTCAGGAAACAACTGAAAGAGAAAGGCGTGAGAAGCTTCGGATTTAAAAAAGAAGACGACTATTATCTTAAACGAGACGGATTTTAAACGCAGAAACTGAAAAACACTTTTGTGTCCAAGCCACTGATACTTGGTTGTTGATAGAGGTGTCTAGGTCCATAAAAAAGAGGGATAAATGGCATTTCTTAAGGTTAGGCGCCCGCTGGGATCGAAGCGTGGTTCCTATTTACGAAGCTGCCGCCCGCGGAAAATGCGTTCCCCTCTTAAAAACTCTCCTCACAAGTCACTGCAGAAACGAATGCACCTACTGCGCTTTCCGAGCCGGTCGAAAGTGTACGAGGATGATGTGGGAGCCTAGGAAACTGGCGGAAATAACCAAGCGCCTTTGGGAGGAAAGAAAAATAATGGGTCTCTTCCTGAGTTCCTCGGTTTTCAAGGATTCTGATTTTGTTACTGAAAGGCAGTTGGAAACTGTTCGCGCCCTCCGGAATATGGGGTACACTGGGTACATTCACCTTAGGCTGATGCCCGATATAGATCGCCACTACATCCGTGAAGCGATAGAACTAGCAGACCGAGTTGGGGTGAATCTTGAGGCTCCTAACAAAGAGGTTTTCAGCGAACTCTGCCCGGACAAAGGGGGTTTTGAGGAAAGTGTTCGCAAACGTTTGGAATGGATTGTCGATGAGGCTCGAAGAGCGAAAGCCGAAACAACCAAACCGAAATTTGGCTTTGCTAAGGCTGGCGTAGACACTCAAATGATCGTTGGCGCGGTGGATGACAACGACTGGCAGCACCTCCAAACCACCGAGTGGCTCTATAAAAAGCTTGGTTTGAAAAGGGTTTATTACAGCGGCTTTGAGCCCGTACCAAAAACGCCGTTAGAAAGACAAGCTGCATGCCCACCATCCCGGGAGTATAGGCTATACCAATCCTCCTTCCTCATAAGAGACTACGGATTCACACTTGACTCCTTCGCCCAGATAGTTGATGACGAAGGTTTTCTACCCAATGTTGATCCAAAGTTAGCCCTAGCCAAAACGTATCCAGACTTTTTTCCGATAGACCTAAACACTGCCTCATACCATGAGATCCTTCGGATACCCCAAATCGGACCGATGACAGCGAAAAAAATAATGGGAGCACGGAAAAACATCAAAATCCGACATGTTGCCAATCTAGAGCAGATTATTGGAGCGAATTTGACTCGGAGAGTAAGCCAATACCTTGAGTTGAAGGATAAGAAGCTAACAGATTTTCTAAAAGTAAATAAAGGCATTTAATGATAATTAGGCAAGCAAATTAAAAGAACTGTGTACTCGGATGGTGTGTGATTTGAAGAAGGTGTCCATAACATTACTCCTCCTTGCATTCTCTCTTCTCTCGTTCACCTTCGCTTCAACCTACGTTAACGCATCGGCTGTCAACGCTAAGACAGCTTCCTCTTCTGCAGATGTTCAAGTAGATCAGGTAAGCCACACCATAAAGATTCAAGAAGGCGCATTGGTTATTATCAACGACACCCTGAAACTGTCCCCGAAGGCAGGCAAAAGTACGGTTTTATTGCAAAATTTTTCGTTAGGCTTCCCCTTCCAATACGGGTTCAACCTTGACTACTGCTTCGCCTACGAAGCCTCTAACAATGGTACATGGTTAGATGTGGAACTTGACACAGGATTGGGTCGCCTCGGCTTCTACGGGGTGAACGTGATTTTTCCAGAACCAGGCGTGAACATAGGTAACGGAGAATCCTACAACCTAACCGTAATTTTTGTCTTCTCCAATCTCGTATCTTCTGAAACTGCAACCTTACTTAAACTCGACTTTCCTATGTATCCCAGTTTAACCCAAAACGCTTCTGTATGCAATGTAACGGTAATTCTGCCGCCCAAAGCCAATTTTACGGACAGCACTTTTCACGGGAAGGGGCTCGATTTCAACATAACCACCCTTGGTGATTCTCAGATCCTGAAGCACCCGAAAAGGTCCTTGGAAAGCTTTGAGTACGAGCCTGCCTGGCTAAGTTTCAACATGAGCGCCGTCGCCTTTCCTATAATCGAATTCAATGAGGTAAAACGAGAGATAATCTTAGACCAGTGGGGAAGCATTCACATTTCAAACTGCTACTCCGTAACCAACAGAGGGTATGACATAAGCAACGTTAAAGTTGGTTTCCCTGAAGGTGCCCACGACCTTGCGGTGCGGGACGAGATGGGTCGTATTGGGAAGTTAACGGAAAAGGAAACGGTGATGGTGTATATCAGAGAAACCTTGCATACGGATGAAACGGAAAAGTTCTTTTTAAGTTATCGTATTCCGTGGGAAAAATACGTCAGTCAACATAATAGGCTCAACTATGACTTGAATTTCACCTTCTTTGAACGATTCAATTGGACGATAAGAAAGTTAACCATCTCCATAACCCTCCCTCAAGGCGCCGAGTTCCAATCCTCCAATCCTCTAAACCCCCACAGCATCGAAAAAAGCGTTTTTCAAGAAACCGTAACCTTTGCTTTTTTCAACGTGACGCCGTTCGAAGATCTCAAATTTGGCGTTTCGTATGGATATCTTGTGTTTTGGGCTTCTTTCTACCCTACGCTGTGGATGGGCGTTTTAATCATTATTGCATCCGCAATAGCATTTCTTTGGCGAGCACCCAAGCCCCCCGCGGTTTCAATGGTTCCGGTTCCACCGGAAGATATTAGAAGTTTCGTTGAAACGTATGAAGGAAAAACGAGGATTCTGTCAGAGCTTGAATCTATGGCAGAGAAGTTACGGAAGGGAAAGATTCCTAGACGCCGATATAAGGTGCGGAAAAAAATGCTGGAAGGACGTCTTTCCACACTTTCTCGGGATTTATCCAATCTTGGGGGAAAGATAAGGACAGCGGGTACCAAGTACGCGAACATAATGAGGCAGATTGAGGTGGCTGAAACAATGCTTGAAGGAGTGGAAAAAGACATTCGGCGGATTGAAGCTCGATATAGACGCGGAGAAATATCCAAGGGAGCATACGGCAAGCTCATCGAAGAATACCATCGTAGAATGGAAAGGGCGAGGACAACGATCGACGGCGTTCTTTTGAGACTCAGGGAGGAAATACGTTAAGTACAAAACGTTTTTATGTCAAAGCGTTTACTTCATTAGAATCTAAAAAATGGAGTTGAGTGTTACATGGTAGAAGTTAAAGTTGATGTTGAAAAATGCACTGGATGCGGAACATGCGTCGACACTTGCCCCGTTGAGGTTTTTGAGATTAGAGATGAAAAATCGGTTGTTGTGAACAACGACGAATGCCTTGTTTGCAGAGCTTGCGAAGTGCAATGTCCCGAAGGCGCCATTGAAGTTATCGAGTAGCCCTAGCATTTTTCAATTCAATCGCACGACTAACGAGAATGTCCTCATTTCCCGCGTCTTATTTTATTTCATGAAAGAATTAGGGCTACATATCCCAAAACGACGATTGAACCCTCTTCACGTCTTTTATTGTTTTTTCAGCTCGTTTCCGTATTCCCGGACCCACCACAGGACGCCTGCCTTTGATGAAATATGGAACTTCAGCCATCCTCGCGATCACCGAAACCGCCATTCTCCCAAGAAATCTTAAGCTGTATCCGCCTTCTAGAATCGCAACAAGCTTTCCTGCGCAAAACTTAGACGCTAATTCTAAGACCTTTCCAAAGATTTTAACGTAACTTAAGGTGGATAGAGAAAGGCTTGCAACGGGATCTGTGTAATGGTTGTCAAAGCCTGTGGAAACAAGTATGAATTGTGGTTTGTACTGCTGGATTATGGGAACCACGATTTGGTTGAAGGCTTTGAAGTATATTTGGTCGTTAATTCGAAAGGGAAATGGAACGTTAACAGTATACCCTAAACCTTTTCCCTCGCCCACCTCATCTACGAAGCCTGTTCCAGGAAACTCCACGGGATCTTGATGCAGGCTAACGTAAAGAACCTTGTCGCTGTCATAGAAGATCTCTTGTGTTCCATTCCCGTGATGGGCGTCTACGTCAAAGATTAAGATGCGTTCGAGGTTGAAATGGCGAAGGAGATGGGCTGCGGCTACGGCGGTGTTGTTGAAGATGCAGAAGCCCAAGGCGTAGTATGGACCAGCGTGATGCCCTGGAGGCCTAACAAGGGCGAAGGCGTTTCGAAACTTTCCAGCCATAACCAAATCAACTGCCTTCACTGCTCCTCCGACAGCTAAAAGAGCCACCTCAAAACTTTCAGAAGAAACAATCGTGTCGCCAAGATCCAGAAGCCCGCCACCAGACGCACAAACCCGCTGAACAAGCTGGATATAGTCGGATTCATGGACGAGCTCAACATCCTCGACGCTGGCGGGCTTAGGCTCAACAAGAGAACATTTTCCAGTTTCAAAAACATCGCTCTTATTCAACTTTCTCATGATTACTCTGAGGCGGGTAGGAGATTCCGGGTGGCCAAGCCCAGTTTTGTGATCCAAATACTTAGGTGTAAACACTACGGCTGTTTCTGTCATCGTGGCACTTCCAATGGAGGGTATACCTTTCTGAAATTCTTTTCAATATATTCTCGCAAGGTTAGCCCTTTCCTTTTAGCCAATCTTTGAAGGGCTTTATTCACTCCAGTCGTGTATTGAACCGCCTTTTTGGTTTTGTTAGCAATGAACAGAGGTATGCTGATGTTTTGAGCCACCTCCCGCAAAACTTTTTTTCGAAGCCTATCTTCAGCAGACTCGATCTTCAAACTCAGGGGTAAGCCTAATGAGAAATGCACAACGTAACGGTCCACAAATGGAAGCCGCAGCTCCACCTTATGGAAGGAGCAAACTTGGTTGTCCCTTTGAAAGTTACTCTCGTAAGACTTCGCTACGTCGCGGTACATGATGTTCTGCACCGCCTCAACACCAAATTGTGCATAGTCTCTAAGATACCTCTGGTAACCTCCGAAAAGTTCGTCGCCTCCCTGCCCAGCCAAGAGAACCTTGCATTCCAGTTTCGAAGCGTTTTCAGCCGTCCAATAAAATGGAATAGCTATGCTGGCTTTGACTGTATTGGGCTCCTCGATTAGCCACAAAACCTTTGGAAGAACCTGTTCAACATCGCTCATTGTGTACGTCTGAAGATGGAGGGGTAATCCCAACGCTTCAGCCGCTGTCTCTGCAAACTTAACTTCAGGCTGATTTTCTAAACCAACCGAAACAAGCTGAACGTTTATTCCACAATTTTTAGCTAGAACGGCGATGACGCTGCTGTCTAGGCCGCCTGAAAAGGCTACCGCTACTTTCTTGGTGTCTGAAACCTTCTTCCTCGTCGATTCTAGGAGAAGGTTTTGGAGGCGCTGAGCTGCAGTCTTCATGTCCATCTCTTCTTTGGGAGGCTGCGCTATGGTTTTGATTGGTTTGAAGGAGAAGCCTTGAGCGTTGACCACAGCTACGTGTCCTGGAGGAAACGACTTCACATTCTTTATCCCAAGCGTCCACAAAGCTTTACGTTCGGACGCTGCAGCGCATGTTGTATTGTTTTCGCCATAATAAAACGGATTTGTTCCAAACATGTCTCGGCCAGCAATTATCTTGTTGGGAACCGCGATGGCAAAGGCGTAAGCCCCTTCAAGCTTTTTGATAAGTTGGCTGACGTTTCTCTGGGGATTAGACCCAAGTTTTGCAGCAATTTCGTTAACCTCTGATAAGTTGGGGGAGGGAAACAACCGACCTTCGAAAACAAGTGTGAAACCATCGCCTTGAACTGGTTGCGGTTGATCTCTCGGGAGGATGCGGGAAAGGTTATGACCTAAAGCAACGCTTGAACTAATGTTTTTGATGGCTATTTCCTCAATTGATTTAGCTGTTATCGCTGAGTTCGGCATGGCAATTCCGTGGGCGTCAAATCCCCTATGCGTTAATTCCTTGAGCATGGCAACTACCGTGGGAACAGCGTTTTCTCCCTTTCTGTTCACTGCAGCTGCTATCGCACCCATACTCAGAAATCTCCGTCGAAAGGATACCTTAATCAGCGAA
>Ga0114921_10000493_pt1 | contig 16721 bp, 17 predicted proteins | sample BentaG_FD_87016 | JGI IMG/M metagenome (GOLD analysis project Ga0114921, IMG submission 87016) | Deep subsurface microbial communities from South Atlantic Ocean to uncover new lineages of life (NeLLi) - Benguela_00093 metaG | ecosystem: Environmental > Aquatic > Marine > Oceanic > Sediment ...
ATAGAGTTACGCAATATTCCATTTATTGTAGATTTCCTTCGCAATAAAGCGCTTCTTGACGTTTAACATTAGAGCGCGTCCGCGGAAAAGGCGAAGTCACGTAATGCAAAAATCGGAGCTATTTGAAGGAATATTCCCAATTATCGCACTACGCAACTTCGCCAGAAGGAGATTAGGCAGCTAACCGGTTAAAATTTTTGCGTGTGCAGGTTCCTAGGGCATAAGAGAATATGCTTCGCAAAAATTTTAACGCTTTTTCGTTAGGTTAAGTTTTGTTTTATTTGACATTAAGCCATACATTCCACGAGCAGATCGTATTCCAAAGGCTCGCGTTCCAAAATGGGCGTCAAGGGGACCTCCAACTTAGAAAATGTAATTTACTTGAAGACGTAAAGCTCCTCATCATAGTGACGATCTAAAATTTGACCTTGAGGGAGGTGTATGATCTGTTTTTTGGACAGATATTCCACAAAGGTTTCATTAGCTTTCTTGAGGCTTAACGTGCCATATAACCATTCGAGGGGAACGTTCACGAAGAGGGGGCGTACAGGGATTACATGGCGTGTTGTCTTGTGGGTGAAAACCTCCCCCCTCAAAGCTACTGTTATTACATCTTTTTTAGAAACTTTAGGCGTTATAAACATCGAAAGAGTTTTCCCTGAAGACACCTTATCTTGAGCATCGCTCTTGGTGTCGTAGCCTATTGAATAGCCTTCAGACCGGAGTTTTAATTCTATTTGCTTTATCGCGTCGTGAATCTCTCTGATGTTTTTTTGAGTTCCATACACCGCAAAGCATCTTGAGCGTGACATAATTGCAGTCGTCGCTTTTCTTTCATTAACCAGTTTATGAGCTGTCTCTCTCTGGCATTCTTCGACGGTAAAGCCTAATTCTCTAACTGACCTTACGAGTTTTTCAAGGTTCGAAGAGTAGTTTACCACGCGGCACCAGCAGCCTACCTTTATATGCGGGCTGTCGTATTCAACGAGACAGACTGGTATGAAGCGACATCCGAGGTTTTCAGCGGCAGCCACTCGATGCGTTCCGTCGAGCACGACAAGCGTTTTCGAGTCCACTATTATAGGATGCTTAAAGTAGCCGTCTGCTCTGATGTGTTCCGTGAGCTTGCGAAGGATATCTGGTAATACTTCTTCATGAAGGTGCAACTTTTCTACTTTTTCGAGCCTGATTTCAAGTCTGATGTTGGGATGAATTATCGGAAAGGCTTCTGTTGACATGGAACCCGCGCTCCCCATATTTGCTGTGCAACTGACACCAAGAAAGCAAACATTATAGATTTTAATTCTTCTATGCCAACAAACTCCCAAATAAATTTAGTATGGTCGGATAGGACGATGGATACTAAGACTATTATCGTTACTAAAGAACGGATACAAATAAAGGAAAGCTTGAATAAGAATAAACGCGCGCGCAGAGACAATTCTTTGCTCGTATCGTTCATTTCTTAGAATTGATTTTCAACATGAAAACAACTTTCTTGCCATTGTGGCGCCTTTCGCATTGTATCGCTACAGTTTTTTCGTCTTCACTTATCCACACGCATTTGCCGAAGTGTCCTCTTTCTGGATGAAACTCGTTATCCGCTGGAATCTTCATCTTGTCTCCAATTTTGATTTCCATTGTTAGCATATCCTCCTAGATATGTGATGATTGGTTTCAAACCAACAATCACGTCTACTTATGACACGTAACTTTCTCCTTTTCAATAACATACTACAACTATTAAACGTTATTTAGAGACCAACACGCGCGTGTGCATCTTGATGTCAAATGTATCAATGACTAAAAATCCTTAAGATCAACATCAGAAAAGAAGCTCAAATTGGTTTCATTCACAATAAATAGGATTTGAAACACTTTTATGTTAGATTAGCATTTAATGTTGTCTTGGTGGGCGATGACGACTCTGGCCCCACTGATCAGTGATTGAGATCTTGAGTGCGAGAGCCCACTCTAACCGTAACGCTGGTCTTTTGTTTTGCCTAAAGTTTGCGTCGAAGTTGCAGAGAATTCATCTTTCTAATTTCTGCAGCTAAACCGGTTTTTGAAAAAAGCTCGTTTTCAACATAGCTGTGTTATTAGGATCCAAATACGCAGGGTTGTTGCCATTTTGGTTCTCCCTACTCGAGGAATGCCATAGCGCCTTCCATTGTATCTCTGCTTTTCTTTTGCATAGTTCATAACCAAACGAGAATATTACCCAATTTTCATATTGCGTCTTAGTGAATAGTTCAGTTGCTTCCTCAAACAATTCTTTGTCTTTTTTCCAAGAAAACTTTTCAAAAACTGAAGACTTCTAGGCTTTTAGGTTTATACTTCCGCTTTTCTAAGACTTCAATCTCCTTTTTAAGAGACAAAAACCATAAATTAGTTTGTTTAGCAATCAAAAGTTGAGGATCACCCTCATGCCTCAGTATTTCAGCGTTTTCAAGGACGAAAGCAAACTCGACATCAACTACGTTCCGCCACGCCTCCCCCACAGAGGATCTCAACTCAACCTCTTAGACCAGTTTTTCCGCTTCGCCATTGAAAGCCCGGGAAAAATGACGCAGCGGGTGTTGATTCTAGGAAAGATTGGAACGGGCAAAACGGTTCTTTCCCAACATTTTGGTTTAAACGCAATGAAGGAGGCGGAGAAACGAAACATCAACCTCAACTACGTTCATGTTAACTGTCGCGAATGCAAGGGAAGCCTCTTCATGATTCTTCAACGAACCATCCTAAAATTTTATCCTCATTTTCCAAGACGCGGCTATTCGGCAGAGGAACTATTGCAGGCGCTCATGCAGATTCTCGACGAGGAAAACGCGTATTTAATCTTGGCACTAGACGAGTTGGAAGCCCTCATCCTCAGTGAAGGGTCAGACCCCCTCTACAACCTCACCCGCATCCAAGAAGACCGCCTCAAGGCTCCTCAAAGACTTTCCCTCATCTGCATCCTCCGCCAACCCGAACACCTAGAGAAGGTGGACCCAAGCACAAGAAGCACTCTTCAACGCAACGTCATCCATCTGAAAGAATACTCGAAACCGCAACTTGAAGACATTCTTAACGACCGAGTGAACCCCGCCTTTAGACAAGGAACAGTCTCAACCCAAACCATGAACCTCGTCGCCGAATTAGCCTATTCAGAAGGGGGAAACGCCCGTTACGCCATTGAGCTTCTCTGGCGAGCTGGCAAGTATGCTGACGCTTCGGAAATGCGGGAGGTTTCTCCCGAGTGCGTTCGAAAAGCGGCTGTCAGCGTTTATCCGGTTGTGCGGAAGGACATGATATCCTTCCTCAGTCCTCATGAGAAGTTGTTTCTTCTCGGTGTTGCGAGGCATTTCAAACAAACCGACGCTGCTTACATGTCTATGGGGGAGGCAGAAGATGCTTACGCCATTGTTTGCGAAGAATACGGCGAAGAGAGGCGGGGTCACACTCAACTCTGGAAATACGTTAAGGAGCTTTCGGCGTCGGGGGTAATTGAAACAAAGGTTTCTGGAGAGGGCCAACGGGGGAAAACTACCCTCATCAGTTTGCCTCGGGTTCCAGCCTCCGACCTAGAACAGGAGTTGAGTAGGGTTCTTATGAAGGGAGGTAGGTGAATTTCGATGGCGATAGAAGAAGTTTTCTCTTCGAAGGGGCGGGTGAAAATTCTTAGAATCTTAGCGGAGATTGGGGAGTTGAACATTTCAGCGATTGCTAGGCGAGCTGGCTTAAACTATGCCACGACAAATCAACATCTGTCGGTTCTGGAAAATCATGGTCTCATTCGGCATAAGCGGTTTGGGAGGATTCGCATTTTTCGTTTTGATGAAGAAAATCCTAGGGCAAGGATGATCAAAAAACTCATAGAATTTTGGGAACAAACAAATAAGCCCGAATCAAATCATGAATAACAAAGCTGGTGTTGGAGACAATTCATATGTCCATGGTTGACGTAACCGCAAAACCCGAAGTTTATCGGGAAGCCAAAGCCAAGGGAACCATCAAGCTGAAGCCTGAGACCATACGATTGATTAGAGAGGGAAAGGTTAAGAAGGGCGACCCCTTTCACGTGGCAAAAGTTGCCGGAATCCTAGCGGCGAAAAACACGAGTTCCCTGATTCCCTTGTGTCATCCTTTACCCCTAACCAGCGTGGAAGTTAACTTACATATTGTCGACGATTCTACGGTGGAGGTAGAGACAACGGTTAAGACTAGGGCTCAGACGGGAGTGGAGATGGAGGCTCTTGTTGCGGCCACAGTGGCTCTGTTGACGGTTTGGGACATGACCAAGCAGTATGAGAAGGATAAGCGCGGACAGTATCCTCACACGGTCGTTCAAGACATACGTGTGGTTCGGAAACTGAAAGAGGAAGGCAGATGAGCGAAACCGCCCGTAAACACAAGGCTGAGGCACCTAAGAAGCTGAACTTTGCGGTTATTGTTTGCAGCTCTTCTCGCTATCAGAACCTCAAGGCGAGAAAGCCAGTTGATGATACTTCCGGCGATTTAATCGTTGAAACTTTACAGAAGGCTGGTCATAGTATTGCCTTTAGAGAAATCGTGCCCGACGACAAGGTTTTGATCGGAAAAAATGTTAGCAGAGCCCTGGGATCAGAGGAGACTGATGCAATTATCGTGTGCGGTGGAACCGGAATCAGTCCAAAAGACGTGACGATTGAGGCGGTGAGACCTATGTTGATTAAGACTTTGCCTGGTTTTGGAGAGTTCTTTAGAAAGCTGAGTTTTGACGAGATCGGTTCGGCGGCTGTTTTGACTCGTGCCTTGGCAGGTGTTGCAAATCAGGGAAAGGCTGTTTTTTGTATCCCCGGCTCACCGCAGGCTGCGGAGCTTGTTTTGGAAAAGCTTATTTTGCCCGAAGCGGGTCACATACTGAAACACGCCCGCGAAAAATAGTGATACCTAATGATTTACGACAATTATGGGCGCCCTATTCTTAATCTAAGGATTTCCGTGACCCAAAAATGCAACATGCACTGCCCCTACTGCCACAGAGAAGGCGAAACTAACCCTTCCACTGTTATGTCTGTAGAAGAGATTGTCCACATAGTCAAGATAGCCTTAAGCCTCGGCATCTCTCGAGTGAAGCTAACCGGAGGAGAACCCCTCCTTCGTGAGGGCATCCTTGACATCGTCGGGGGCATCACTGAACTTCGAGGCTTAAGAGATCTATCCATGACCACGAACGGAACCTTCTTGGAAGCCATGGCGAAAGACCTAAAGGTGAAGGGACTAAACCGGGTGAACGTGAGCCTTCCCACCCTAAACCCTGAAACGTACCGCAACCTCAGGGGAGGCAACCTAAGAGACGCCATAGAAGGAGTTAGAGAAGCCGTTGAAGCCGAACTCTACCCAGTGAAACTGAACATGTTGATTCTCAAAAACGTAAACGAAAGAGAGGTTGAGAGAATGATTCAATTTGCAGAACGAACCATGACAATCCTACAGCTGATCGAGCTGGAACCCCTAAACCTCAGCGACGCATATTATGAACGTTACCACCTTTACTTGAACGAAATTGAACAAAAGTTAAAGGAACAGGCATTGGAGGTCAGAACTCGTGAATACATGCAGAACAGACGGATCTACTTTCTGCCTAGAGTAAAAGTAGAAGTGATTCACCCAATCGAAAACACCGAGTTTTGCGCCCGCTGCACCCGCATCAGAGTGACAAGCGATGGAAAGCTAAAGCCCTGCCTCATGAGAAACGACAATCTGGTAGACATTCTCACTCCCCTGCGGAATGGAGCCAACGAAGAAGAACTGACAAAAATCTTCCTTGAAGCTGTTGAGAGACGTGAGCCATACTACAAAGCGCTAACCGAGGAATGTGGTAGGGCGTTTTAAATCAGGTAGTAATCCACAACTTTTTTCAAGCGTTTTGGCGGAAGTTTCGTGACAGCGAGTTTCTTGAGTATCTTAATAATGTGAGGCTGAAATCTAGTGATGTCTGTAAGGGTTACGAGACCGATGAGTTTCCCTCTGTGAACAACAGGCAGCTTCTTTATCTTAGTTTTGAACATGAGTTCTACTGCATTCTCGATTTCCATTTTGGGTTTTCCCAGTATGAGGGGCGCGGACATAATATCTGAAACCTTGATTTTTTCCGGGTCCACGGATTTGGCGAGAACTCGTTTAAGCATGTCTCGTTCCGTGATTATCCCGACGGGTTTTCCCTTGAGGACAACGACGACACATCCTATTTCGTGTTTGTTCATGATTCTTACGGCTTTATGAACAGTAGCATCAGCGTCTATTGTAATCACTTCATCAACCATGACGTCTTCGACGTTGAGGTCCATGACAACACACCAGATAACTAATTGCAGCACTTCTGCGGTTTATAGATTATTATCTCCTAATCTTTTTTACAAATTCAAATTACCATTCACGCATTGTCCAGATACATGGAGGAGCAAGCTTTTCCCACCGAAAAGACAAGAGAGGTAGAGGGACGAAAACTTTGAAAACGAAATTGCCACAACTGATGAAAAATAGAAGTATCCGCAAATACATCCCAGACGATTATCACCCAGTCGCAATCTTGCCCATAGGCCATCCTGCAGAAAACCTGTCTCCTGAAACTCGTGCCCGAAAGCCCTTAGAACAAATAGTTTGCCTAAACAGATACGGTGATAAGTCAGAAACTTCAGAAACTATCAAGGAAGGAGAGCATAGTCCATGACAGAAAAACCATCATCTTCTGTTTCCAACAAATGGACATACGCCTTCGTAGCAACCCTCGTCGTCCTTATCATCAACACTGGAATCTTTGCCATAGCTTACCTTAACATTCAACGCCAACTGTCAACCATCCAAACAAGCCTCACAAATCAAGAGCGGCGACTTCAAGATCTACAGAACCAAATTGACATCATAGACTACATAAACCAAACAGGCCTCATGCCTTGGCCTGAAATCTACAATCAAATTAAACATTCCGTGGTCCTCATTCAAACCGAAATCGGCTTAGGTTCGGGATTCATCTATGACGACGAAGGCCGCATCATAACCAACTATCACGTAATCGAAGCAGCCAACACCATACAAGTTACTTTCCTAGACGGAAATATAACAGGGGCTAGCAAAGTTGGCGAAGACCCCTACAGCGACCTAGCCGTCATAAAAGTCAATCCAGAGGTTACAACCTTATACCCGGTTATGCTCGGAAACTCCTCCAACCTCACCGTGGGAGAACCAGTAGCAGCCATAGGCAATCCCTTTGGCCTCAGCGACACCATAACCGCAGGCATAGTCTCGGCCCTAGAAAGAACATTGGATGCCCCAGGAGGATATGTGATCATAGACATAATCCAAGTAGATGCGGCCATAAACCCCGGAAACTCCGGCGGCCCCCTAGTCAACCTTGAAGGCCAAGTAGTAGGCGTAAACACGGCTATAATAACGGCCACCGGAACCTTCGCCGGCGTAGGATTCGCCATACCATCCGACACAATAACAAGAGAAATTGACGACCTGATAGATTTCGGCACCTACAAACATCCTTGGGTAGGCATCGGTGGAACGGACGTTGACCTTGCCATCGCTCAGGATATCGGACTAGAAAAACCACTAGGCTTCCTAATAACCCATGTAAATTCCAGCAGCCCAGCAGAGGAAGCCGGACTTCAAAGCGGTGACGTGATAGTGGGTATAGATGGCCAACTGGTTAAAAAAATCACGGACCTAGTAGTTTACATGGAAAGAAACAAACGTCCTGGAGACTGGATAAATCTAACAATTATCAGAGACGGTCAAGAAATCGACATGTCATTACAGTTAGGAGAGAGACAATTACCCTAATACAATTATTGAAACCCATTAACGGGAACGCTCTATATCCAGCGCCACACCAACATTTAGTTTCAAACATTACTTTTTAACTGTATTTGGCGATGATCGCTTTTGTTTGTTTCTTGTCTCCAGCGAGGTAGTCTATCATGGTTTCGTCCAGGTCGAGCCACTTTGCCACACCTGCCGCCATTTCCGGGTTGCTTTCAAAAATTATCCTTACGTAGGGAAGAACCTCTCTCACGGCTCTCATCGAAGATATGTGGCATTTCCTCCGTATCTTCATGCCTATCGCCGACCGCAGCGCCCTTTCAGCCTTAGTCCTCGACAACCACTGAAGCTTCTGTGGAAATCTGAAGGGAATCCACCCGGAAGGTTTGGTTCGTTCTCTAGCCACAGCCACTCCGGCCGTCATAAAATCCAAAACATAACGTAGCAGACTCCAATTCTGGGTGGATCGGATTCTCCTCCTGTATATGTCAGCCAGAGACAGAGCGTCCATGGCCTTCGTTAAGTCGTGCGGGTCGGTTAAATGGTAGGGGGTATTCTCGTAGATCCAGTGAAAAAGCATATCCGGGTTCATGTCAGCGGTGTTGACGGTCCTCTTGGCTTCCCAAGAATCTTTGGAATATAAGATCGTTCGCAGCACGTTGAAAATTACGTCCTTTCGATCCCGCTCGGCTAACCAAGCCACATCCTCGTAGACGAGCCGTTTCTTTCCCTGAGCCAAAGCCTGCAGATCATTCACAGCCGATCTGACATCCCTTCCAGATCTTTCAGCGATAAACTTCAGAGCCTCTTCTTCTGCGTCGATTCCCTCGCCTGCACAAACCTTCTTCAGGTGTTTCGCTACTTGCCGAACTGTTGGCTTCTTGAACTCTATTAGGAGGCAGTACTTCCGAAGCGTACGGAAACGAGGATCATAGGCGTTGTTCGCTATGAGGACGATTGGACGCTGAGTTGCCTTCACGATCTCCGTAACCGCGCGGACTCCGCCCTTATCAGCGGTTCCAGCGATTCCATCCAACTCATCTAACAAAATCAGCCGTTTTCCACCAAACAGCGTGCCATACTGAGAAGCCAAACCAGCAAAACGTTGAATGGCCCCCGCAGTTCTGTAATCGCTCGCATTCTTTTCAACTAACTCCATTTGCAGGTCATTAGCCAACGCCTCAACGCACACTGTTTTGCCGATACCTGGAGGCCCATACATAAATGCAGCTCTTTTCTTGGGAACGCGTTTATCCCAAGACCTCACCCATTCAGTAAATTCTTGTATGCCCTTGGTGTTCCCAACGATTTCAGAAACGGTTCGAGGCTTGTGCTTCTGGGTCCAGGCAGCGTACAAAGGTTAGCCGCCTCTTTTCAACTCGTAACCAGCTTCTGCCAGTCGCGCAAGTAGGGCGCTCAGCTGAACTTCCTCGTCGGAGCCCTGGACCAGTCGAAAGTCGATTTCTCCGATAGCGCCAGCAAGCTTGACCTTCCATTGCTCGGGAAGACCTGAACGGAAGATTTCTATGTGAATTTGCTTGATGATGTCGCTCCCAGCCATGCCGTATTTCAGAATCATTTCCCTCAACCTTTTCCTAGCGCCGATAAAGTCGCCCTTCATAGCCAACGTTATCATCTCTCGAACATCGGCGGGATTAGCCCTCCCGATCACTGAGTAAACAGTTTCAGCGTCGATTACCTTACCCAAAGAAGCAGCAGCCTGCAAAGTGTTGGTTGCTCTACGTAGGTCTCCTCCACTGACCTCGAAGATGGCGTCAAAACCTTCGTCTAGAATCTTCACATTCTCTTGCTCAATAATACGCCGCAGATAGCGATCCTGATCTTCCCTTGACAGGTAGGAAAAACGAAAAGGCGCGCATCTTGACTGGATGGGTTCAATAATCTTGCCGCTGTAATTTGCTATGAGGATGAAACGGCAAGTTTCGGTGAAGCGTTCCATGGTTCGCCTCAAAGCCTGCTGAGCGTCAGAGGTCATGTTGTCAGCCTCGTCGAGAATCATAATTTTAAACGGTATTTCGCCGATGGACCTAGTTCGAGCGAAGGTTTTCACAGTTTTCCTAACGATGTTTATGCCACGTTCATCGCTGGCGTTCAACTCCATCAGATGCTCCCGATATCCTTTCCTATAAAGATCACGGGCTAAACAGAGCGCGGCTGTGGTTTTTCCAGTTCCAGGTGGACCAGCAAAGATGCAGTGGGGAACATTCTTAGCCCTGACGAAACTCTTTAGCCGCTCCACGATGTCGGTTTGGTTAATCATCCCGTCTAGGGACTTGGGGCGATACTTCTCCGTCCACACTTCATAGCTCAACTGTCCGCCTCCGTGACGTATTAGAAAAGGGGTCGTACATTAGTATTTATGTTCCTTTGGCTTCTAAAAGATGATTTCTAAAGTGTAAAAACTTTAACTTTTCGTCCCATTTTTTAGTCATTCCTCTCTAACTAGAGCTTTTATATCTAAACCTCACACTCTTTCTAGGACAAGTCCTCTGCCAAATGAGGGAAAAAATTGTCAGCAGATCCATTAACGTCTATAGGAGATGCGGATTTCCTCTTCAAAAACACACCTGTCAAGATTATGGTAAACCGAAATTGCCCTGAAATCGAGCTTGCTGGCTTGAAAGTTGGACCTTTCCAAGAGGGAAAAGAATACGAAGTCAGGTTTTGGATAGCCCAAGAACTGAAAAGGGCTGGGATAGCACGTTTCCGTGAAGAAGAATTGTTAGATTTGGTGAAGCTTAACAAAATTCATTGGAAAGAAAGAGTTCAGGCTTCCCGACAAGTCGCTTCCTTACCCGAAGATTTTTACCCTAGACTACGGCGTTACCTCGCTGATTTAAAAAGCGGAGCCATAAAGAAACCTGAAAAAATGAGGGACTACGAAAAGGCTAGAAGACTCTCCCGCGACATCATCAACTTGAGACTAAAAAAGATAGTTTCCCTCGCCTCATCACCAGCACAAACAAACCAGATTCTCGGGAACTTGACAAGAGAAGAACGCGTTGTCTACGAACGTTTATACGGGATTATTAGTGAATGGAGAACCAAAATTCTGAAAATAAAGGGAGGCGGCGAGTCTTGACAGAAGAAATAGTGGCAGCGGATCCACAGGAACGATTACAAGACTTTTTTAAATCAGATAAATACCGTGAACGTCTTTCCCGAATGGCCATCGCTGGCAGCACCTCCTTAATCGCAGATTTTGAAGAACTTTTAGCAGTAGAAACCGCACTTGCAGAAAACATCCTAGAGAGGCCAGACGAATATTTGGAACACGCAAATCACGCCGCGTTGGCTCAACTACAGATAGAAGAACCCGAATACGCCGAAAGAGTTGAAACAGTCACTGTTAGGTTTCGAGGCTTACCAGGATCCACACCGCTACGAGCGTTAGGCTCTGAACATATCGGAAAGCTCGTTATGGTGGATGGCATCGTCGTTCGCGCCAGCCCAGCCAGACCACTTGTAATGCAAGCCGCCTTCAGATGTAAACGATGTGGAACAGTCAGTTATATCCCTCAAAGCGGGCCCTTCCTGACGGCTCCACCCGCATGCAGCGATCCAGCATGCAGAAGAAGAGGCCCCTTCGATTTCGTTCAGGAAGAATCCACGTTCATCGATTCCCAAGACATACGCATCCAAGAAAGACCAGAAGACCTTCCGCCGGGGCAGCTTCCACGTTGGTTAGACATAAAACTTCTTAGGAGAGACCTCGTTGACGCAGCGAGACCCGGCGACCACGTTTCTGTGGTCGGAGTCGTTCGCGCGGTTGCCCCAACCCTTCCGAGAGTTGGACGACTTCGATCCTTTAAACTGCATTTGGACACCAATTTTATTGATGCGGTGAGTAAAGAGGCTGAAACGGTGCTTATTTCGCCGGAGGAAGAGAAGCAGATACTTGAACTGGCAAAGGACCCTTGGGTTCACCGCAAGATTCTTCGTTCGTTAGCGCCCTCCATTTACGGTTATGAGCATATCAAAGAAGCCGTAATGTACCTTCTCTTCGGGGGTGTTGCGAAATTCTTCCCGGACATCACTATACGGGGAGACATGAACGTTCTTCTGGTAGGAGATCCGGGAACAGCCAAGTCGCAGCTCCTACAATACGTGGCGAAGATAGCTCCCAGGGGTTTATACACTTCCGGTCGCGGAACCACAGCCGCTGGCTTAACAGCAGCCGTGCTCCGTGAAAAGGCTGGTGGAATGACCCTTGAGGCTGGAGCATTGGTGTTGGCGGATAAGGGCGTCGCAGCCATAGATGAGATAGATAAGATGCGTCCTGAAGACAGAGTGGCTATGCATGAAGCTATGGAACAGCATACGGTTTCTATCGCCAAGGGCGGCATCGTAGCAACCCTTAACGCTCGAACAGCCATCTTAGCTGCAGCTAACCCAGCCTTAGGCAGATACGACCCCTATCGAACAGTCGCAGAGAACATATCTCTCCCAGTCACCCTTCTCTCAAGATTTGATCTCATCTTCATTTTGCGGGATGTGCCTGAAAAAGAAATGGACACAAAGATGACTGAGCATATACTTGACCTTCACAGAACTGGTGTGGCCCCAGTTGAGCCCCCCATAGCGCCTGATCTGTTACGAAAATACATCAGTTACGCCAAAAACATGAAGCCTGTTTTGACCAAGGAAGCTTTGGAACGCTTGAAAGATTTCTATTTAGCTATGCGTTCGGCCAGCGAAGCTGAGGGGACGCCTATAGCTATAACTGCGCGGCAACTGGAATCTTTGGTTAGGGTGGCTGAGGCTAGGGCTCGTGTTGCCCTTCGGAAAGAGGTTCTCGCCGAGGATGCTGAGGCGGCGGTTGCCATAATGAAGAGGTCGCTGGAAGAGGTTGGAATCGATGTTTCGTCACGTAAATTCGACATCGACATCATCATGACGGGAAAACCGAAAAGTATGCGCGATAAACTGTCGGTTATTCTGGGTCTCATTTCAAGCATGGAAAAAGAAACGGGAATTGTGGAGAAGACGAGGCTTCTGGAGAGACTTCAAACAGAATATGGCTTCGGAAGTTCTGAAGCAGAGAGGCTAATAGGACAAATGTTGAAGGAAGGAACCCTATTCTCACCTAGAAACGGGTACATCAAAAAGACCTAGCCAAAGGCGCATGCAGTGAGAATAGAAGAACTGCCGATACCGAAATCCGTAAAACAAGTTATAATTAGTTCGGGAATCACTGAACTTTATCCTCCGCAAGAGGAAGCCATACGCGCGGGAGCCCTAGAAGGAAAAAACCTTGTCCTGGCAAGTCCAACAGCCTCAGGCAAAACCCTCATCGCCGAGCTTTGCGCCCTCAAACACATACTAGAACGAAACGGTAAAGTTCTCTACCTAACCCCTCTACGAGCCTTAGCCAGCGAAAAATATGAAGAATTCAAAAAATACACGGTTACCCGAAAACGTAGCGGAAGACAGATCAGGGTAGGCATCAGCACCGGAGACTACGACAGCAGCGACCCGTGGCTGGGGAAGTTTGACATCATAATCACCACAAACGAAAAAGCAGATTCATTGTTGAGACACAGATCCCGCTGGGTGAACGAGATCTCCTTAGTAGTTGCCGACGAAGTGCATCTCCTCAACGACACTGAAAGAGGACCAACACTAGAAGTCGTCCTCGCCCGCCTCATACAAGTAAACCCAGACATCCAACTCCTAGCCCTAAGCGCAACCATAAAAAACGCAGAAGAAGCCGCTGAATGGCTAAAAGCCATCTCCGTCACAACAGAATGGAGACCAGTCACCCTCAGAGAAGGCGTACTCCTACACAACGAAATCCACTTCAAAGATGGAGGCGCCCTCAAAATAGAAAAAACCGCCAAAAACCCCGCCATAAACCTAGCCTTACACACAGTGAAATCCGGTGGACAAGCCCTAGTTTTCGCAGGGACACGCAGAAACTCGGTAAGCCTAGCTAAGAGGGCGGCAACAAATATGAAAGCCCGCATATCTAAGCCCATGAAACGTTCCCTAACACGAATCGCCGAACAAATTCTCGCAACTGGTGAAAGAACGAGAATCAGCGAGTTGTTAGCTGAGCTTGTTAATCATGGAACAGCTTTTCATCACGCTGGATTAGGCGGCAGCCACAGAAAGATAATTGAAGATGCCTTCAGAGATGGAAAAATCAAAGTCATAACAGCCACCCCCACCCTAGCCTTCGGAGTGAACCTGCCAGCAAGAACGGTGATTGTCCACGATTATAGGCGGTACGAGCCTGGATACGGCTACTACCCCATCACGGTGCTCGAGTACAAGCAGATGGCTGGACGAGCTGGAAGACCCCGTTACGACAAAGTTGGAGAAGCTTTGCTCATAGCCAGAACCGAAGACGAACGCGACTACCTCATGGAAAGCTACGTTCTCTCCGAACCGGAAAAAATATGGTCAAAGCTGGCGGTGGAAAGAATCCTCCGATCCCACGTCTTAGCCACAATCGCAGCAGACTTCGCCCACACCGAACAGGGAATCTACGACTTCTTCGGCAAAACCTTCTACGCCTATCAATATGACCCACGAGCCATAAAAGGAGTCACCACAAAAATTCTGAAGTTTCTTTACAAAGAGAAAATGATTGAAGTGAGCGGCGAAAACGTTTATGCCACTAGATTCGGAAGAAGAGTTTCCGAACTCTACGTCGACCCCGTTTCGGCGGTTATAATTCGAGACGCCCTTTTAAGTCGTGCACCAAGGCTCACCGACATAAGCTTCCTCCACATGATCGCCCACACACCAGACATGTTTCCGAAGCTTCGCCCCTACTCACGAGAAATAGACAACCTTGCCTTGTTCGTTGACGAGCATCGAGAAGAGTTTATGTTTGAGGTGCCAGACGAATGGATGGACAGAATCGCCTACGAAGAATTTCTGGGAGAAGCCAAGCTGGCTTCGGTACTGAACGCCTGGATAGAGGAAACAACCGAAGACGAAACCATCGAGAAGTTTCGAGTTCAGCCCGGCGACCTCTATCGCCTCATCGCAACCTCAAAGTGGCTCCTTTACGCCTCACACGAACTAGCCTCCCTCTTCAACCACAAAGACCTTGTTACACACCTCGCCGGACTCGTGGAAAGAACCGAGAAGGGAGTGAAAGCCGAACTGCTTCCACTGGTCAGGCTGGAGAGAATCGGAAGAGTGCGAGCACGCATCCTCTACAACTCAGGCCTAAAAACCCTCACCGACCTCAAAAGGGCTCCCCTCAAGAAATTAACCAACCTGCCCCTGATTGGACCCAAACTCGCCAAGAAAATAAAGGAACAAGTAGGCGGATTCGTCAAAGCCGAAGAATGGAAAAAACTGAAGAAAGGAGAAACCGCGGAGCAACGAGCCATAACCGAATACTAGTCCGCCAACCCTCTAGCCTTTCTTTCCTGCTTTGTCGTCTTGACAACCAGTTCAACCTGCTTTACAGCAGTACCTAAGTAGTTTCGTGGATCTAACGCTTCATCAATCTCCCTTTCGCCCAACATTTTATGCACGGTACCATTTTCAACGAGAATTTCTTTGAAAGGCCTTTTTTCAACATCGCTTTTTATCGCTAGGCTCCGAACGAGTTCATGAGCTTTTTGACGATCCATACCCTTCCTTGCCAACGCCAACATAACCGCCTCCGACATCATTCGCCCCTGCGTTAACTCCATGTTTTTCAGCATCCTTTGTTCATCAACCTGCAAACCCGTTAAAACGTTCGTCATCAAAACCAGCATGTAATCGGCGAGGACGCACGCTTCTGGGATTGTGAATCGCTCGGTGGAGGATTGGGTTAGGTCTCGTTCATGCCATGTAGGAACGTTTTCCAGAGACGGCGCAACAAGGCTTCTCATGATCCTTGCCAGCCCGCAAACCCTTTCACAGACCATGGGATTACGTTTGTGAGGCATCGTTGAACTGCCAACCTGCCTCTCCCTTTCAAAAGGCTCAAAAACCTCTCCTATCTCCGGCCTCTGCAATTCTCGAATTTCAGTGGCGATCTTATCCAGCGTAGATGCGATTATGGCTAGGATGCAGATGAATTCGGCGTAACGATCCCTCTGTAGGATTTGCGTAGAAATCTCAGATGGTTTGACGCCCAATCTTTTCATGACAAGCTCCTGTATCTTCAGTGCGTGTGGACCGAAGCCAGCTTGGGATCCGACGGCGCCACTCATCTTCCCAACTGTTAGACGCTCTCTACACTCTTGGAGGCGTTGAAGGTGCCTATCCACTTCCCTCATCCAGACAGCGAACTTGAATCCCAACGTGATTGGTAGGGCATGCTGGCCGTGAGTCCGGCCCGTCATCATGGTTTCCTTGTATTGTTCCGCTCTCTTAATCAGAACCGTTTCTACGTCGTTCAATCTTTTTTCAATTAGATCTAGAGCTTCTTTCAGTTGAAGGGCAGTTGCCGTGTCAAGAATGTCAGAGCTTGTGGCTCCGAGGTGAACGTAGGCCCCGCTTGGTCCACAAGCTTCAGCCAATGCTCGAACCAGCGCCATTACGTCATGCTTGATTTCTCGTTCAATTTCTTTCACGCGACTCAGCTTAACATGCTTTGTCGAAGCCGTCTCCACAATTTTTTCGGCATCCCGTTTTGGGATATCTCCGACTTCGCCGTGCGCCCAAGCTAAGGCGGCCTCTACCTCCAGCATCTTTTGAAGTTTGTTTTCCTCGTCAAAAATTCTCTTCATTTCAGGCGTTCCATAACGGCCTGTGTCGATTGGAAGAATAGGCAACACCGTTCTCCTCCGGAAACGATACATAAATGTATTAAACTAACCTTTACCAGTTTCGCTGATTAAGGTATCCTTTCGACGGAGATTTCTGAGTATGGGTGCGATAGCAGCTGCAGTGAACAGAAAGGGAGAAAACGCTGTTCCCACGGTAGTTGCCATGCTCAAGGAATTAACGCA
>Ga0114921_10000495_pt1 | contig 16705 bp, 14 predicted proteins | sample BentaG_FD_87016 | JGI IMG/M metagenome (GOLD analysis project Ga0114921, IMG submission 87016) | Deep subsurface microbial communities from South Atlantic Ocean to uncover new lineages of life (NeLLi) - Benguela_00093 metaG | ecosystem: Environmental > Aquatic > Marine > Oceanic > Sediment ...
AAGAAAGCAGCGGCGAAGAAAACACCGGCGAAGAAAACACCGGCGAAGAAGGCAGCGGCGAAGAAGGCAGCGGCGAAGAAGGCAGCGGCGAAGAAGGCGCCGCCCAAGAAAGCACCCGCCAAGAAAACCCCGGCCAAGAAAACCCCGCCGGCTCCCGAAAAACTCGCGCAAACCAACGGCGACCTGACCGCTGCCGCCAAAGAGGCAGCTGCACAAGCCAAGTCAACTGTGACGACCGCGAGCAACGCCGTCTCCAGTCGGCCGCCAAACGAGCGCACCGACGAAGATTCGTCCCGCCTCCCTCTCGCCGCAGCGCTGATTGCCGGGCTCCTCGCGATCGTGGCGGTGCTGTACCTGGCTCGCCGCGGTGGCAGCGAGCGGCCCTGACCCTCCTGCTGGGATACTGACACGGTGACCATCACGCCGCGTCCCACCGCCGACTTGGTTGACGAGATCGGCCCGGACGTTCGTAGCTGCGATCTGCAGCTAGGCCAGTACGGCGGTCGCTCGCAGTTCGCCGGAACCATCACCACCGTGCGCTGCTTCCAGGACAACGCTCTGCTCAAGGCGGTACTCTCTGCGCCCGGCGAGGGCGGGGTCCTGGTGATCGACGGCGGCGGATCCATGCACACCGCCCTGGTCGGGGACGTCATCGCCGAGTTGGGCCGGTCCAACGGGTGGTCGGGCCTGATCATCAACGGCGCGGTGCGCGACGCCTCGACGCTTCGCACGCTGGACATCGGCATCAAGGCACTGGGAACGAACCCGCGAAAGGGCACCAAGACCGGCAACGGCGTGCGCGATACGGCCGTCGAATTCGGCGGGGTGGTGTTCGTGCCCGGGCAGATCGCCTACAGCGACGACGACGGAATCGTCGTGGTCGCCCCGGCGGGCTGATGGCGGGGCCACCCGATTTGGCCGGTCGCTGCGCGATCGTGACCGGTAGCAGCGCCGGTATCGGGTTCGCCGCGGCCCAACGTCTGGCCGAGGCGGGCGCGGACATTGTCTTGAACGCCCGCGATGGGCCACGACTCTCGCAGGCCGTCGAACGCATCGCGGCGACGAACCCCGTCCGGATGGCCGGGGTCCCGGGCGATGCAGCCTCACCTGACATCATCGCCGAGCTGATGGCGACCGCAGCTGACTGGGGCGGAGCCGACATAGCCGTGGCCAATGCAGGCGGCGGGACGGACCACTCTCCGGTAACGGAGCAAGACGCAGCGCGCTTGTGGCGCAACAACGTCTGGGCTACCCAAGCTCTCATCGGTGCGGTCAGCCCAGCGATGACACAACAGGGCTGGGGCCGGATCGTCACCGTGTCCAGCGTGGCCGGCCGTCACCGTAGCCCCACCTCCGTGCCCGCCTACGCGGCGGCCAAAGCCGGCGTAGTAGCGCTGACGCGTTCGGCGGCCCACGACCTCGCGCCCTACGGAGTAACCGTGAATTGTGTGGCTCTTGGCGTGATCGCAACCGATCGGATCGTGGAACGTCTATCGCGAATGCCCGATGACCGCGCGGCAGACATCCGTTCGCAGATTCCGCTGGGGCGGTGGGGCGAACCGGATGAAGTTGCCAACGCGATCTCTTTTCTGTGCGGTCCCGAGGCCGGCTTCATCACCGGACACACCCTCGACGTCAACGGCGGATCGTGGATGAATTGACCCGCATTGGTTGACGCGGCAGGCAGTGTTACTGCCCTGTCTGCGCCGCGGGCAGGGGTGTCGGGCAGCGAGGCGTCGGGCAGCGAACGCAGCGCTGCTACGCCGACCTCACCGAAGACGCCGCAGGCACACGGTGCTTGGAGAACGCCAGCGCAGCGTCTTCGACCTTGCGGCGCCGGATCAGCTGCAAGTCGAGCAGATAGTTCTGCTTGAGCCGCCACGGAGCCCGGCCGCCTGCCTTGGGTAGATAGTCCAACGCCCGCAACACGTAACCCGGGGTGAAGTCCATCAGCGGCTGTGGGTCGACACTGCCGCCGGGATGCCTCGGCTCCACCGTGTCGTAACCATTGGCGTCCATGTAGTTGATCATTTGGCAGAAGAACTCCGACACCAAGTCGGCCTTCAGAGTCCACGACGCATTGGTGTATCCGATGGTGAAGGCAAGGTTCGGCATCTCGGTGAGCATCATGCCCTTGTAGGCCATCGTCTCGTTGAGTTCGATTCCCTTGCCGTTACGCGATATTGTCGCCCCCCCGAACAGCTGAAGGTTCAAACCCGTTGCTGTGACTATTATGTCGGCTTCGAGGTGTTGACCAGAGGCGAGTTCGATCCCGGTCTTGGTAAACCGCTCGATCGTGTCTGTGACGACGTCGGCCTTTCCAGAGCGGATCGTCTTGAACAGATCTCCGTTGGGCGCCAGGCACACTCGCTCGTCCCATGGGTTGTAGCGCGGATTGAAGTGCTTGTTGACGTCGTAGTTCTCGGGTAGGCGATGGCGGGCCATCGTCAGTAGCTGCTTGCGGAACATGTCCGGGAAGCGCCGCGCCATCTGATACTGGCCAGACTGCAGCAGAATGCTCTTCCATCGGTTGAGCACGTAGGCGGCCTTCGCGGGCAGCCGTTTGTTTGTCTGCACCGTGAACGGGTCGACGTCGGGCAGTGCCGCTATGAACGTCGGTGACCGCTGCAACATCGTCACGTGCCCTACACCCGAATCGGCAAGTGCCGGAATGAGAGTGACGGCTGTGGCCCCACTGCCGATTACCACAACACGCTTGCCCGCGTAGTCGAGGTCCTCCGGCCAGTGCTGCGGATGGACGATGGTTCCCTCGAAGTCCTCAGACCCCGCGAACTCAGGCGAGTACCCCTGGTCGTAGTTGTAGTAACCGCTGCACGCCATCAGGTACTTACAGGAGATGTCGATCAGCTCGCCGTCGCGTTCGACGCTCAACGTCCAGCGGGCGTCGGCGTCGGACCAGTCGGCGGCCGTGACGTGCTGACCGTATCGGATGTGCTTGTCGATGCCGTACTCGGCGACCGCCTCTTTCAGATAGGCGATGATGTCGGGGCCATCGGCGATCGCCTTCTCCGAAGTCCACGGCTTGAATCGGAAGCCCAGCGTGAACATGTCGGAGTCCGAGCGGATGCCGGGATACTTGAACAGATCCCAGGTGCCACCGAGATTCGCGCGGCGTTCCAGAATCGCATAGCTCTTGCCGGGGCAGCGGTCCTGGAGATGCCAGGCAGCACTGATGCCGGAGATTCCGGCTCCCACGATGACGACGTCGACAAATTCTGTCATGATGTCAAGCTATCAACGCTCTGTCGAAGTAGTCAACATACTGTTGAGAAACTCAACGTGCGGTAAAGTCCAGGTGTGAGCGTCGGCAGCCAGACTCGCCCAGGGCGCGGTAGGCGTACTGCGCGCCCGTCCGGCGACGAACGTGAGCTGGCCATCCTGGAGACCGCCGAGCGCCTCCTCGAAGACCGTTCGATGGCCGAGATCTCGGTCGACGACCTGGCCAAGGGCGCCGGCCTGTCCCGGCCGACCTTCTACTTCTACTTCCCGTCCAAGAACGCGGTCCTGCTGACGCTGCTCGAGCGGGTCATCACCGAGGCCGACAGCGCGCTGCAGCAGTTGAACGACAGGCGGCCCGCCGGACGTCATGAGATCTGGCGGCACGGAATCAACGCGTTCTTCCAGACCTTTGGCGCGCATCGCGCGGTGTGCGCTGCGACCGTCGCGGCCAAATCTGCCAACTCCGAGGCCCGCGAGCTGTGGGCCACGTCGATGCAGCGGTGGATCGATCACACCGCCGGGGTCATCGAGGCCGAACGCGTCAGCGGGGCGGCTCCGGTCACCGTTCCGGCGCTGGAGTTGTCGACGGCCCTGAACCTGATGAACGAGTCGGTGATGACGGCGACCTTCGCCGGGCATCAACCGTCGATCCCCGACGATCGTGTGTTGGACAACCTGGTGCACATCTGGACGACGAGCATCTACGGCGATACACGCTGAGCTCCATAGCTGGAGGTGCCGCTGCTGCCAGAGCGATTCAGCGTTCCGCCCAGGCCAGCAGCTTGTCGGCGGACCAGGTGTTGACGATCCGGTCCGCGGCCAGCCCGGCGTCGAGTGCCCGCTCCGCACCGTAGCCGAGAAACTCCAGTTGGCCGGGCGCGTGGGAGTCGGTATCGATCGAGAACACACAGCCGATGTCCATCGCCGACTTCAGCAGGCGAGTCGGCGGGTCACGTCGCTCCGGGCGGGAGTTGATCTCGACAGCGGTCCCGCTGTCTCGGCAGGCGGTGAAGACCTTCTCTGCGTCGAACTTGGACTCCGGACGAATTCCGCGGCCCCCGGTAACCAGCCGCCCGGTGCAGTGGCCGAGCACGTCAGTGTGCGGGTTGGCCACCGCCTTGAGCATGCGGCGCGTCATCGCAGACGGGTCCATCGCGAGTTTGGAGTGGACGCTGGCGACAACGATATCGAGCCGCTCGAGCAACTCGGGCTCCTGATCGAGGGAGCCGTCTTCGAGGATATCGACCTCGATGCCGGTGAGAATCCTCATGGGAGAGGCCTTTTCGCGAATTCCGTCGATCACGTCGAGCTGCCTGCGAAGGCGCTCCGAGGTCAACCCGTTGGCGATCCTCAGACGTGGTGAGTGATCGGTCAGCGCACAATACTCATGGCCCAGATCGCGGGCCGCCAGCATCATCTCCTCGATCGGCGCCGACCCGTCGGACCAATTGGAGTGCACGTGCAGATCGCCGCGCAGTGCCGCGCGAATGGCGCCACCGCCCAAGTCTTCGGCGGCCGCGCGCAATTCGATGAGCGCATCCGGTTCGTTGCCCGCCCACGCCTGCGCGATGACCTTCGCGGTTTTAGGGCCTACCTTCGGGAGCGACTGCCAACTGTTGGCTGCGCCGTGCTGTTCCCGCTGGGCTTCGGTGAGCGCATCGACGACGTCGGCGGCGTTGCGGTAAGCCATCACGCGGCGAGAGTCTTCGCGCGCGCGGTCCTTGTAATACGAGATCTGGCGCAGCGCGGTGACCGGATCCATGCCGTCCAGTGTGACAACCCGTTGTCTGGTTTCGTTGCGGCTCCACCATCCTGGAGCGGTCGGCCGGGAAGATAGCCGCATTGGGCGCAGGGACAACGCTCGGCGAACACCTCAAGCGGATGCCAGCTAAGCAAACACGAAGTAGCACGCCCCCGTCGGGGCGGCGCCCGTCAGCCGAGGGGTTCTCTAGACGCCGTAGCGGAGGAGCTCGTCCGCGGTGATCAACCGTTCGGCCTTGGCCGGAAACTCCCGACTCTTGACCGGGTGACGGAATAACAACCAGGCCATACGCCCTGCCCGGTACCGGGAAATCGCGTTGATATACACGGTGACTACTCCTGCGGTGTTCCAATAGCTGGACCGGGGGCCACGTTACCGCAGCGCCCTCGCCAAGTCATTAGATACCTCGTCGCTGGCAAACTGCTGGAGGCTCGCCGACTAATGGTCAGATGTTTTTATTGCGGCCCAAGTGACTGCTGTTACTGGCAGCGCGCAAGCGCTCATCGGCCGCTGTCTGCTCTTCGCGCAAGCGCTCATCGGCCGCTGTCTGCTCTTCACGCAAGCGCTCATCGGCCGCTGTCTGCTCTTCACGCAAGCGCTCATCGGCCGCTGTCTGCTCTTCGCGCAAGCGCTCATCGCTGCGGCACCTCGGTGGGTTTGATCGGCGACGGCAGCGCCGTCCGTCCCATGAGGTACCGGTCCACCGCGGCGGCCGCGGCGCGACCCTCAGCGATCGCCCAGACGATCAGGGACTGACCCCGTCCCATATCGCCGGCCACGTACACGCCGGGCACCGACGTCGCGAAGGCATCGTCGCGCGCGACATTGCCGCGTCCATTGAGCTCAACGCGGAGGTCGGCCAACAGACCTTCGGGCTCGGGTCCGGTGAAGCCCATGGCCAACAGCACGAGTTCGGCCGCGAGTTGGAAGTCAGTGCCGTCGACCTTCTCGAACTTCCCGGCCCTCATCTCGACCTCGTGACCACGCAGGCCAGTCACACCACCCTCACCCAGGAACTGCTCGGTGTTCACCGAGTAGACCCGCTCGCCGCCCTCCTCGTGTGCCGAGGAGACCCGGTACATCAGCGGATAGGTCGGCCACGGCGTCGAATCGGCCCGCGTCTCCGGCGGTCGCGGCATGATCTCGAACTGGTGCACGCTGGCCGCACCCTGTCGGTGCGCGGTGCCCAGACAGTCTGCGCCGGTGTCGCCGCCGCCGATGATGACGACGTTCTTGCCGTTCGCGGTGATCGGCGGCTGCCCGTGCTCATCAGCTACCGAATCACCCAACTGGACCCGGTTTGCCCACGGCAAGTACTCCATAGCCTGATGGATGCCGTCGAGTTCACGGCCTGGGATAGGAAGATCCCGGGCTGCGGTCGCGCCGCCCGCAAGCACGATGGCATCGAAACCGGACCGCAACTCCGCAGCGGTGACATCGACGCCGACATTCACCCCGGGGCGGAATTCGGTTCCTTCGGCGCGCATCTGATCGAGGCGCCGGTCGATGTGGCGCTTCTCCATCTTGAATTCCGGTATGCCGTAACGCAGCAGGCCGCCGATGCGATCGTCGCGCTCGAACACCGTGACGGTATGCCCGGCGCGGGTCAGCTGCTGAGCCGCCGCCAGACCCGCGGGTCCGGATCCCACCACAGCGACGGTCTTGCCGGTCAGCCGGCCGGGCGGCAATGGCACCACCCAGCCCTCGCTGAAGGCGTTGTCGATGATCTCCACCTCGACCTGCTTGATGGTCACCGGATCCTGATTGATGCCGAGCACGCAGGATCCCTCGCACGGAGCCGGACACAACCGACCGGTGAACTCCGGGAAATTGTTGGTCGCGTGCAACCGCTCGATGGCATCGTGCCAGCGACCGTTACGCACCTGGTCGTTCCACTCCGGGATGAGATTCCCCAATGGACATCCGTTGTGGCAGAACGGGATGCCGCAGTCCATGCAGCGGCTCGCCTGTTCCTTGAGGGTGTCGTGGGAGAAATCCTCGTAGACCTCTTTCCAGTCCCGCAAGCGCAGATCGACCGGCCGCCGCTGAGGCGTCTCGCGGTCAGTGTGCTTCATGAAGCCGCGCGGATCAGCCACTTGCGGCCGCCATGATCGCCTCGTCGATCTCGTTCGCGTCCGCGCCGCGCCGTTCGGCCTCGGCGATCGCCTGCAACACCCGCTTGTAGTCGCGCGGCATCACTTTCTTGAAGTGGCGCATCTCTGACTCCGATCCGTCCCATCCTGCCAGAATCCGTTGCCCTACTGCCGAATCCGTAGCATCGACGTGAGCCTGGATGGTGTCGCGCAGCCACACGGCGTCTTCGGAGTCCGCGTCGTCGAGCGCTTCGATATCCACCATCTCGGCGTTTTGATTGTCGGCCAGCGCTCCGTTGGGGTCGTAGACATAGCTGACGCCGCCGGACATGCCCGCCGCGAAGTTTCTGCCGGTCGGACCGAGGATGACGACCCTGCCGCCGGTCATGTACTCACATCCGTGGTCCCCGACCCCCTCGACGACCGCATGAGCGCCCGAGTTCCGCACCGCGAACCGCTCGCCTACCTGACCGCGCAGGAACATCCGGCCGCCGGTGGCCCCGAACAGGATCACATTTCCGGCGATGATGTTGTCCTCGGCCACATAGCCTTCGGGAGCAGCGGCGGGGGGCCGGATGACAACCTGTCCCCCGGACAGACCCTTGCCGACGTAGTCGTTGGCGTCGCCGTACACACGCAGCGTGATGCCGTTGGGCACGAACGCTCCGAAGCTGTTGCCCGCCGAACCCTCGAAAGTGATGTCGATCGTGCCCTCCGGAAGGCCCGCACCGCCATAGGCTTTCGTGACTTCGTGGCCCAGCATCGTGCCGACCGTCCGATTGACGTTGGTGATGGTCGTTGTGAATCGCACCGCCGCGCCGGTGTCGAGGGCCTCTCGACACTGCGCGATCAGTTGCTGGTCGAGCGCCTTGTCCAAGCCGTGGTCTTGGCGCGAGCTGCAATATAGATCCTGATTCATGAATGCCGACTCAGGCTCGTACAACACCGGTTCCAGGTCCAACTTGTGGGCTTTCCAGTGCCGGGCGGCTTGAACGGTGTCAAGCGTCCCAACCTGTCCGACCATCTCGTTGACAGTGCGGAAGCCTAGCTGGGCCATCAACTCCCGGACTTCCTCGGCGATGAACAGGAAGAAATTCTCCACGAATTCCGGCTGGGCGTCGAACCGTTCGCGCAGTAGCGGGTTCTGGGTGGCCACGCCGACCGGGCAGGTGTCCAGGTGACAGACCCGCATCATGATGCAGCCGGCCACCACCAACGGCGCTGTAGCGAAGCCGAACTCCTCGGCCCCGAGCAGTGCGGCGACGACGACGTCCCGCCCGGTCTTGAGCTGTCCGTCGACCTGCACCACAATGCGGTCCCATAAACCGTTGAGCAGCAAGGTCTGCTGGGTCTCTGCCAGCCCGAGCTCCCACGGAGCCCCCGCATGCTTCTGCGACGTGAGCGGAGTGGCGCCCGTGCCCCCGTCGTGACCGGAGATCAGTACCACGTCGGCATGGGCCTTGGAGACGCCGGCCGCCACCGTCCCGACGCCGTTCTCGCTCACCAGCTTCACGTGCACACGAGCCTGCGGGTTGGCATTCTTCAGATCGTGGATCAGCTGTGCGAGATCCTCGATCGAGTAGATGTCGTGATGGGGCGGCGGAGATATCAGGCCTACCCCTGGGGTGGAATGGCGCACCTCGGCCACCCACGGGTAAACCTTGTGGCTCGGAAGCTGTCCGCCCTCACCAGGTTTGGCGCCCTGGGCCATCTTGATCTGGATGTCGGTGCAGTTCGACAAATAGTTGCTGGTGACGCCGAATCGGCCGGAGGCGACCTGCTTGATGGCACTGCGTCGCCAGTCGCCGTTCTTGTCGCGGCCAAATCGCGAGACGGACTCACCGCCCTCACCCGAATTGGACCGTCCGCCGAGACGGTTCATCGCGATGGCGAGGGTCTCGTGGGCTTCGGCGGAGATCGAGCCGTAGCTCATCGCTCCGGTCGAGAACCGTGTGACGATCTCACTGGCGGGCTCGACCTCGTCGATTGGCACGGGCGGGCGGTTGGTATCAGCACTGCCGCGGAACTTGAGCAGCCCGCGCAGCGAGGCGATGCGCTCGCTCTGATCGTCGACCAGGGCGGTGTACTCCTTGAAGATCGAGTACTGCCCGGTGCGTGTCGAATGCTGCAGCTTGAACACCGTGTTCGGGTTGAACAGGTGATACTCCCCCTCGCGGCGCCATTGATACTCACCGCCGACCTCGAGCACGCGATGCGCCCGTTCGTCCGGCCGGTCCAGGTGGGCCAGCGCGTGCCGAGCGGCGACGTCGTTGGCGATGTCGTCCAGATCGATGCCACCGACCGCACAGGACAGGCCGGTGAAGAACTCGTCGAGCACCGACTGGCTGATACCGACGGCCTGGAACAGCTGCGCGCCGGTGTAGGACGCCAACGTGGAGATGCCCATCTTCGACATCACCTTGAGCACACCCTTGCCCGCGGCCTTGACGTAGTTGGCCTTGGCTTGGTCACTGGTCAAGCCGCTGGATCCGCCGGTAATCACTCCTCGGTCGACCATGTCCTCGATGGACTCGAAGGCCATATAGGGATTGATCGCGGCGGCGCCGAAACCGACCAGGCACGCCATGTGATGGACCTCGCGGGCATCACCGGCCTCGACCACCAGGCCGACCTGGGTGCGGGTGCGTTCGCGAACCAGGTGGTGGTGCACGGTAGACACGCTGAGCAGCGAGGGAATCGGGGCGAATTGCTCGTTGGACTCTCGGTCGGACAGCACGATGATGCGCGCGCCGTCGCGGATTGCCGCCGACACCTTCGCGCGAACGTTTTCCAGCGCCTCCCTGAGGCCTTGTCCACCACGGTTCACCGGGTATAGACAGCGCACCACCGCGGCCCGCAGCCCGTGCTTGTGGCCCCGGATCTGATGGTCGGGATCGACACAGATGAGCTTCGAAAGCTCGGCATTGCGCAGGATCGGCTGCGGCAACATGATCTGCCTGCACGACTCAGCGCCGGGATTGAGCAGGTCGCCCTCCGGTCCCACGGTGCTTGAAAGACTGGTGACGACCTCTTCGCGGATCGCATCCAGCGGCGGGTTGGTCACCTGGGCGAACAACTGCTGGAAGTAGTCGTAGAGCATCCGCGGGCGCGCCGAGAGCACCGCGACCGGGGTGTCGGTACCCATCGACCCCAACGCTTCGACCCCGGTGCGCGCCATCGGCGCGACCAGCAGATTCAGCTCCTCGTAGGTATAGCCGAAAGCTTGCTGGCGGAAAACGACCCGATGGTGCGGCATCCGCACGTAGTCACCCGCGGGTAGCTCGTTGACATGGAACAGACCCGCGTCGAGCCACTCGCGGTACGGCTGCTCGCCGGCCAACTCGGCCTTGATCTCCTCGTCGGAGACGATCCGGCCCTGCGCCGTGTCGACGAGGAACATGCGCCCGGGCTGCAGCCGCATCTTCTTGACGACGGTGGCCGGATCGAGGTCGAGCACACCGGCCTCCGACGCCATCACCACCAAACCGTCCCTGGTCACCCAGATACGAGACGGGCGAAGTCCGTTGCGGTCGAGGACCGCCCCGATGACGGTTCCGTCGGTGAAGCACACCGAAGCCGGCCCGTCCCACGGCTCCATCAACGACGCGTGGTATTCGTAAAACGCCCGGCGGGCGGGGTCCATCGATTCGTGGCGCTCCCAGGCCTCCGGAATCATCATCAACACGGCGTGCGGCAGACTGCGGCCGCCCAGATGCAGCAACTCGAGCACCTCATCGAAGCGGGCGGTGTCCGAGGCCCCCGGCGTGCAGACGGGGACGATCTGCTCGAGATCATCGCCGCCGAAGACGGACGTCTTGATCAGTGCTTCCCGCGCCCGCATCCAGTTCTCGTTGCCGGTCACAGTATTGATCTCACCGTTGTGCGCGACCCGGCGGAAGGGGTGCGCCAATGGCCAGGACGGGAAGGTGTTGGTGGAGAACCGCGAGTGCACGATGCCCAGCGCACTGGTGAGCCGCTCGTCCTGAAGGTCGAGGTAGAACGTCCGCAGCTGGGGTGTGGTCAACATCCCCTTGTAGACGAACGTCTGGCCGGAAAGACTTGGGAAATAGACTGTTTCGCGGCCCGGCCCGTCTTGACCAGGCCCCTTGGTGCCGAGCTCATGCTCGGCACGTTTGCGCACCACGTAGGCGCGCCGCTCCAGTTCCATCCCCGACGCCCCCGCCATGAACACTTGCCGAAAGGTCGGCATCGCGTCGCGGGCCAGCGCGCCCAGGGAGGAGTCGTCGGTTGGCACGTCGCGCCAGCCCAGCACGTACAGACCCTGGGCCTCGGCTATCTTCTCCACTGATTCGCACGCGGCGGCGGCGTCCTTGGAGGATTGCGGCAAGAACGCTATGCCGGTGGCGTAACTGCCGGGATCAGGCAGCTCGAATCCCTCTTTCTCGCACACGGCGCGAAAGTATTCGTCGGGCACCTGCAGCAAGATGCCGGCGCCATCGCCGGTGTTCGGCTCTGCGCCCTGCGCACCCCGGTGTTCGAGATTCAGGAGCGCGGTGATGGCCTTGTCGACGATGTCGCGGCTGCGGCGACCGTGCATGTCTGCCACCATCGCCACGCCGCACGCATCGTGCTCGAACGCGGGGTCGTATAGCCCTTGACGACTGGGCGCCATTCCCACCTACCCTTTTCTTGCACGTGCCCCCGCGGAGCGGTACGGACGGCAACCGTTGACGAGAGCGCTAGCCGGTCTGGCGATGGAGATCCCTTCGTGCTGCACCGAACGACGGATCTTTTCCCACTCGCCACAGTGCTGAAACGATATGACAAAGGGCCCCTGACATGCCAACTTAGTCCAAGCTAATCAGGTTCGCCCGGCCACCCGCGACCAAAAGGCGCCGCCCCCCGGGTCACGGTCGAATAACGTTGCCGCGGTGCTTCTTTCGCGATGACAGCGAACGGCGCCAGTCGCTGGGGAACAGATCACGCGTTGCGCCGACCTTTACTCAATATTTGCCGTGCGCCCCATTTGCCCCCGTGTACTGCGGTGATACATCTTTGGAAGTTTGCGAAAAAGCTTAGTTGGATTCTTAGAAATCCGCTGGAGCAGACTCCCGGCCCCGTTGCCGCACCTGGCTCACAATCGGCATCGGCACCGTCTCGTATTCGGCTGCCCGCCAGGGGTTTTACCTGGACGAAACCGAACAGTGTCGGTACCAGAATGTCGTTACCGGAATGTCCTTATCAGATTGTCCCTGCCCGACGGTGAAGTTTGTCCCCCAGCCCGGTTCGGTCAACGACATCGGCGGAGGGCGCCGACCGCCGCCTGCCCCACCGTCGGCCGGCGCGGACGTCACATTTGGGCAAGATTCGGAATCGGCAAGCGCGGTCCGAAACGTGGATTGATCGCCAAGCCACTGGCTTCGAGTAGCCGCACCGCCCGGTGCCGATGCGGACGCATGGGCTTGAGCAACTCGACCATCTGCGCGTCGTCGATCGGGTGCCCGAGCAGGCTCCAACCCACCATCTTGGCGAGATGGTAGTCGCCCACCGATAGCGCGTCGGCGTCGCCGAAGGCTCGCTGCACCGTCTCGGCGGCCGTCCACTCCCCAACGCCCGGCAGCGACATCAACCCCGTGCGGGCGGCATCGGCCGAGCGGAGGGCCAACCTCTCCAGAGCGTCGGCGCGCTGGGCGCACCCCACTAGGGTGCGGGCCCGGCCGGGATCGACATTGGCGCGTTGGAACTCCCATGACGGAATGCGCCGCCAGGCACCCGCCGACGGCGGCACCCTCAGGTGAGCGGGCGCCGGTCCCGGCGCCGGCGCGCCGTAGCGGGTCACCAGCCTGAGCCAGGAGCGATGGGCATCGCTGCCGTAGACGCGCTGCTCCAGCACCGCGGGGATCAACGCCTCCAGCACCCGCCCGGTGCGACCGAGCCGCAAATGTGGGACGCGACGGTGGGCGGCGGCGATGGTCGGCTCCGCGGGCCGGAACCCGGTCGCATCGTCGTCCGCACCCAACAGCGCGGGCAGCATCTCGGTGAATTCCGCGGCGCCGGGCCCCCACGCTTCGCAGTCAACCGCGTCGGGCGCGCCCCGACTGATCCGTGCGGTGACCGGTCCGCTGACCAGCAGGCTGGTGCGCCAGATCGCTCCGTCCGCGGCGTCGTGGTAGCAGGGGTCCCGTCTGCCCCGCCGCAACGGTGACAACGTCAGACCAGGACTGGCGGGCCCAGAAAAAACCACGCTGGCCGAGCGGTGCACGCCGCCAGCCTAGGCCGCCTCGCAAGTCTCACCTGAACTGGCAGCCTCAGGTCCCGCGTCCCACTCGACCGATAACATTTGGTCATGACCCCACCAGTAGCCCCTGACTCGCACGGATCCGTGGCTGTTGTCGCCGACCCGGCCGCGGTCTACGCGCTGATCACCGATTTGGACATACTGTCGTCGCTGGCCGAAGAAGCCGAGATGATGCAGTGGCGCAAGGGTGACGCGGCCAGCCCCGGTGCGGTGTTCTCCGGGCGCAACCGCAACGGTTCGCATACGTGGACCACGAAGTGCACGGTGACCGTCGCTGATCCGGGCAGGGCGTTCGCGTTCGACGTCCATAGCGCAGGAATCCTCCCAATCTCCCACTGGCGCTACGATATCGAACCGACCAGCCAGGGTTGCACCGTCACCGAATCAACATGGGACCGCCGCCCCCGGTGGTTCCGCAAACCCGCCAAGATGGCCACCGGTGTCAGCGATCGCAACAAAGCGAACGCCGAGCACATCAAGCTCACCCTAGAGCGGCTCAAGGGGCGCGCCGAAGCCGGTTAGGGCGACCGTCCGGCAATCCTGCAGGCCACCTTGCCGATCGCCCGGCGATGCGCGACAAGAGCGGTGACCGGCCCACACCAGAACGCCTACGGTGGAGACGTGACCAGCGAGGTGAACGGGACACCGGGCGTCACTCCCCAGTTCGACTGGTCGCCGTGGCGCAGCAGCCTGGTTTTCGGCACCGCTGCGTTGTTCGTTTTCTTCCAGATGGTGCTGCAAACCTTCCCCAGTGTCATGCGAGAAGGTTTGGTCGTCGATCTTTCGCTGAACGAAGCGGGATTCGGCGGACTTTCCTCCAGCTTCTACTATCCCTACATCTTGTTGCAGATCCCGGCGGGAATCCTGGTGTCGCGCTTCGGCGCACGGTCCGTGCTCATCTCCGGAGCGCTCCTCTGTACGGTGGCATCGTTCCTTTTTGCGATGTCGCACACGGCCAACGCCGCCGAATTGACCCGCATCCTGATGGGCCTCGGGGCTGCGCCCACCGTTGTGTGCACGATGGCTCTGGCAGCCCAATGGTTTCCCACCCGCTTCTTCCCGATCTTGGCGGCGCTGACCGAGATGTTCGGCATGACCGGCGCGGCCCTGGGCCAGGAAACCCTCGGCTTCATCGTCGAGCATGCCGGATGGCGTGTCGCGATGATCACCTGCGGTGCGTTCTCGGCGCTCCTACTCGTTCTGATCGTCGCGTTCGTCCGAAACCAAAATGTCACTGGCAAAGCCGGCGATGAGCATTGGCCCCGACCCGCCGCGATCGGCCGGTTACTTATTTTCCTGGCCAGTACTCGCCCCCGCACTGGCAGGCGGCTTGGTCGCGGCCACCGACGTGTCCTTCGCGTGGCTGTGGGGCGTGTCCTATTTTCAGGCGCACCACGGCCTGAGTCTGTCGGCGGCATCGGTCACCGCGTCCTTCTATTTTTGGGGATGCCTTCCCGGCATGCTGGGTTCTGCCTGGTTGTGCTCCCGGTACCGGATACCTGCGCGACTGCTTGCTGTGGGGGCCGCCGGGACGGCCGCCATGATGGGCCTCATCCTGTTCGTGTTGCATGGCCAAGCGGTGGTGTCCGCGGCGATGTTCGTTCTGGGAGTGTTCAATTCGTTCTACGCCTTGTCTTTCACCATGGTGAAGGACAAAGCTCCGACGCAGCTTTCCGGAGTGGCGATGGGCCTGACCAATATGCTGATCGTGGGCATCGGAGGGTTGATCTTCCCACCGCTGATCGGGGTTCTCGCGCACGCGCGCGGGCAGGACGTGCCCCACGCCGCGACGCTGAGCGTGACCATCGTCGCGCCACTCCTGGCGCTGCTGATCCTGGCGGCCGCCGGCATAGGGAAAGCGAGAAAGCGCGGACGGGCCCCGCAGGCACCGGCGAGAAAGCGCACTGGCTGATTACCGCTGCTCTTACCCGGCGTTCCTACCAACCAGGGCCGTATTTCGCCATCCACTCGGCCGCGACGTCGGGCAGCGTGCCGAGTTCCCGCGCCTTCTTGCACCACTTCACCGTCGCCGCCACGAACCGCAAGGGGTTGTAGACGTCCTCCTGGCGACACCACTTCCCGTCACCGGCATAAGTGATAATCGAGATATTGGTGGCGCTGATGATGGTGCCGTCCCCCGGGTCACGCATCGGATTGTCGAGTTCGCAGATGACGCGCGCGGTGTCCTCGTCGTAGACGCTCCACAGCGACGGGAACGCCGTCATGTAGCTACCCGGGAAAGTCTCCATCGTCCGCCAGATCCAGGGCCGCACCTCCTCGCGGCCGTGCATCGTGCCCGCAGCATGCTCGACGTAGGTCACGTCATCGGTGTAATGGTCAACCCACGGATCCCAGTTCCGGGTCTGCGCCGCACGGTCGACCGTCTTCTCGAACTCGGCGAACGCCGAGGCAAGCTCATCCCGGGTGAAAGTGTGGGCCATCACGTCTGAAACTAGAACACGTTCTATCCACGCTTGTCGAGGCGCGCCACCGGATTAAGACCGCCGCTCCCGCGGTTATACCGACACATGACGCAGCGATACAACAAGAATCCCGCGGCCGTCGATGCCCTCTCCCCCGAGCAGTACTACGTCACCCAGGAGAATGGCACCGAGCGACCCTTCACCGGCGAGTACTGGGACAACCACGAGCCGGGAATCTATGTCGACGTGGTGTCGGGGGAGCCGCTCTTCGCCTCGATCGACAAATTCGACAGCGGCACGGGCTGGCCGAGTTTCACCAGGCCCATTCGAGAGCCCGACGGGGCTGACACCGAGGGCAACGTCGTTTCCAAGCGTGACTTCAAACTCTTGATGCCGCGTACCGAGGTCCGCTCGGCGCACGGTGACAGCCACCTCGGTCATGTGTTCAAGGACGGTCCCCGAGCCCAGGGCGGCCTGCGTTACTGCATCAACTCAGCGGCGTTGCGCTTCATCCACCTCGACGAGCTGGCCGAACAGGGGTATGCAGAGTACGAGGGACTGTTTAGGCGGTCGGATGGGTTTGTGAAGTCGGATGGGTTTGTGAAGTCGGAGGGAAAGGAACAACAGTGAGCGATGACAGGCGGGCGATTCTGGCCGGCGGCTGCTTCTGGGGCATGCAGGACCTGATCCGCAAGCAGCCCGGCGTGATTTCCACCCGGGTCGGATACACGGGCGGAAAGAACGACCATCCGACCTACCGCAAGCACCCCGGCCATGCTGAGGCGATTGAGATCGTCTACGACCCGGCGCGCACCGATTACCGGGCCCTACTTGAGTTCTTCTTCCAGATCCACGATCCGACCACCACGGACCGTCAGGGAAACGACGTCGGGACGAGCTACCGCTCGGAGATCTTCTACGTCGATGA
>Ga0114921_10000496_pt1 | contig 16692 bp, 13 predicted proteins | sample BentaG_FD_87016 | JGI IMG/M metagenome (GOLD analysis project Ga0114921, IMG submission 87016) | Deep subsurface microbial communities from South Atlantic Ocean to uncover new lineages of life (NeLLi) - Benguela_00093 metaG | ecosystem: Environmental > Aquatic > Marine > Oceanic > Sediment ...
GACGGCGCACAGGTACTTCTTCCAAAGCTCGATCGGATTAGAGCGATGATATCTCACTTGCTGGATAGTTCGCCTGTCTCTGAAGAGCCATGGCAGCCGGAAGGGGCAGACGCGCGCATCCTGGTCCGGGCTGATGTCTCAAGGCCCGGACTAGCCCTCGAGGTGGCCGATTTGTTGCAGCGCCGCGGCTACAATGCATCGGCTCAAAGTGATGGTATTCAGATTGAGTCGGAGGGAACCTTCATCGCCAGCCGCCGCGAAATGGCCGAGACTGCCGTTCTAATATCTGCGCTGTTGCGGGCGGGTCCAGCATTCGTCATCCTTGATCCCGAGGTGGAAGAGGGGAGAGATATCGTGGTGACGCTCGGCCGTAGTTTCGTGATGCCTAGGTGAAGGGTAATGAGGTCGCGATGAGGTCGACTGTGTCGGGATTGGGGTACAGACAGTGTCTACGGCGAGCTGGGCGCCTCAGTGCGTTCGAGCCACTCGCCAGCGCACCAACCCAGGGATCCCTGGTAGTCCAGATACCACCACGTGAAGCCGTCAGTGAGCTCGGGCCCACCGACCACCCGCAGAGTGGTCCCTTCCTCAAGCATTTCTATCGTCTGGCGGCTGAGTCCGGGGCCGGACCTCAGGCGCAGTCCCGCACCTCCGGTGTCCCCTACCCTGACGTAATCTCCCACGTTGATATCTTGGGCACCAGTGTAGGACACGGGCGTCGATTCCACGGGGAGGAGCAGGGTCGGATCCAATCCTTTCGCGTGGAAGTGTTCTTGGCCGATAGCTCCAAGCCTCATCGGCGTGTCGGGCGGCGCATCCATATGCCACTCTATCCGCGCATACCGAAAGCACTGTGTAAGCATGCCTGGTTCAATTGTGGGTTCGCTTATCGGAGGACCCAAGGTGTCGGGACCTCCGTGATCCAGGTAGAAGGTGAGGAAGCTGAAGCAAACATTGTGTCCGGTTTCTGTGAAGTACTGGCAAAGTCCATCGCTGAGCATGGGCTCCCGTACAGGAGGCGTTCGTGGCGTGCGCTCGCCGAGAAGTTCGCCCAGAGGGCTCAAACGCACTTCGCATGGACCTTGGGGTTCCGCGAGGCACTCCATCCGGGCGCGCTGAAAATACTGAACCAGGCGACCGTTCTCTTCGAAGGCTTCCGTAATAGGAGGGCCCCATAACTGTAGGTCGCCTTTCGTTTCGAAAGTGGATAGAAAGGGTTCGCCGACGTAATGGCCGGTCTGTGGGAAGTACCTGGCTGGCGCTTGCTGTGCTTGGCCAGGACGCCAAGGAAGGAGCAGTGCGGTGACAATCAGGCACGCGATGGCGGGCAAAACCACCTTCTTCAGCATACTCATCCTTGCGAGACACAGTGTCTTCAACAGCATTATAGCACACAGCACTCACGAGAAACAAACAAGTTGTGCATGCCAGGCCAGGAATGGTCGCGTTGCCACTTGATTGATCAAGCTAGGGGGGTCAGGAGGCGGACAATGAAAGAGTACTTGGGAGTGAAGGCCATTAGACTTCAGGCTGTGAACGGCAGGCTCACGACAAGCGTGCTTTCCGACAGCGGCACTGAATCCGCTGATGCAGCCAATAGTTGGGGCAAGCTGTATGCGGTATCCCATGCGGTCAACCACGGCGTTGGTGTAGAACGTGCCTGTGATCGGGTGGAAGGAGTTGCGCGAGAGGCTTATCGTCGGTCCCCGGGCGGAGTGACCAACAGGCTTCGGCAGTCTGTGAGGAACGCCAACAGGTATCTCTATCTCAGGAATCGAGTGCGACGTGAGGGGCAAGCGCTTCTTGCGGCCCTCAGCTGCGTAGCGATCCGTGGTAGTGATGCTTACGCTTGTGGCGTGGGACCGGGTGGCATTCTCATCCTCAGCCGCGGCCGAGCGCGCAGTCTTGTGAATCCAGCGCCGTGGGATGAGGAAAGCCCCGATGAAGATTGGCGGAGCAATGGCTTCGTGTTGGGAAGGAGTGCCGACCTTTCAGACCCGAAGTTCTCTTATCGGCAGATCTTGCCCGGTGACTGGTTGCTGATAATGGCCGGCGGGAATGAAGGGGCATTTCTGCACGCCGCTGGTGAGTTGGCGACGGTCGTGGGCGAGTCCGAGGTCGAAGCTGCAGCAGAACATCTGGCGGGCATCCTCGGAAACCACGCAGCCTTCTCAGCACTGCTGCTCCGGTCGACGTCGAAAACTAGCTGGGTGACGGATGGCCCTCGTCCAAGGCACGGGGGCACCGCGCGCAGGCTTACATCGTTGGCCAGGGCCTCTGCGTTGTTCGGACTCGCGGATGGGGGTGACGAGGCCGCAGAAGGTGCAGGCCAGGTCAGGAGAGCGCGCCAGACTCGTCGGAAGGAGGATGCTGCTCTCAAGGGCGCACGATCTCTGACTCAATCTCTGAAGTCGCAGCTTGTTCCAGACTTCGGTGGACGGCAACGCGAAGGAAGAAGACGCAGTTCACGACAGCGCCACCAGTTCCTGGAACAGAGCGTTCAGATGTGTCGGTTGGCAGGCACCTTGATCCTATCCGTGGTTCTTGGTTCGTCGAGGGGCAGCTTGAGCCTGTTCAGATCAGGCTTGGATCTCGTTCGGCGTATCTGGGGCTGGGTCACGCGCCACCGTGTTCCTGAGCGGATCGGTAAGGGCTTTGGATTGGCGCTGGTCGGTGTCTGGGCCGCGTCGAAGGGGGTCATAGTTGGCATTCTGCCAGAGCGACAAGGTCCGACGGTGACATACGGTGCCTCAGCACGACCCATGGCCAGGGTGAAGGTCTTAGGCTTCCATCCATCCCCCAAGAGCCGTGCCTTGATAGGCATTCTCATCATTGTAGCGGTTGTCGCGCTAGTAGCCACCACTGCGTTGCGTGTGAAGTCTCGACTCAAGCAAGTAGAGATAGAGAGATTGGCCTTCCAGGTCGAGGACACATTATTGCTCGCCCAACGAGAGGATGACAGAGATGCGACGATGGCTCTGCTTGCTGATGCCCAGGAGTTGATTGACCAGGCGCCTGTCAGCCAGAGAGACAGTTACGAGTTGAGCCAAGTGGCCGAAGGACTGGACAGGCAATGGGATGCAGTCATGGGCGCGGTGCGAGTATCGTTCGGTGCGAATCAGATGTTGGCAACCCCTGATCGCACGCCTCGACGACTACTCATCGCCAAGGGCAATCTGTACGTTCTTGGCGAGAAGGGACAGAGGTTGTATCGGTATGCGTTGGACCAGCAGGGCGGGCTTATACCCGACCAAGAGCCTTGGATATGGGAGTCGGAACAAGCAGCGGACAGTGCATCTCCGAGTGAGATCATCGACATAGAATGGATGGATGCCGCCAATGGAAGGGCAACGCCGGCCCTTTTGATGCTCACAGCGGAAGGCTCTGTTCTGGAGCTGAACTCTGCCGGGGGGGTTCGGCCTGTAGCCATCTCTGATGCTCTACAATGGAAAAACGCGAAGGCTCTGAGAACGTACTCTGGTAACATGTATGTACTTGATTTGGCACACGAGAGCATCATCAAGTACATCCCCTCCGGCGACGACTATCAACAACCGCCGGTTCACTACCTCCAGGGATCAGCGGACATCCAGTGGACAAGCGTGATCGACATGGCCATAGACGGCACCGTCTATCTGCTGCTCTCGAACGGATCCATCATGAAGTTTGAAGGTGGGGCACCTCAGCCTTTCCCGCTGGAAGGGCTGTACCCTCCGCTGCAAAACCCAGAGGCCATATTCGCCTCTCCCGATTCGCTTTCAGTTTTCGTCACCGAGCCGGACCAGGCGCGGATTGTGGAGTTCAATACAGATGGTCAGTTCATAAGACAATTCCGTGCTGCACGTGACGGCGAGGATCCCTTTGCGGACTTGCGCGCGTTTGCTGTTGATGTGAGTCACAATCGCTTGCTCATCGGCACCGGCACTGGCCTTTTCAGCACCCATCTGGCTTCGCCGGACTAGGGATCTTGCTCCTAGCTTTGAGGCACCGTCCGAGGTTTGATGTGTGAGCGTGAGGACACGACCTATCAAATGGTGAAGTTGAGGGCGCGGCTTCCAACGTCTGGGGGTTTGGGAAGCTGACACTTCTGATAACAGTTGGAGCCGAGAGGTTGTGAGGCACCAGTAGTACCAGAGAGGATCAGCGTGCGAAGCAATAGAATCCATCAGGCCCTGTCGAAGGAGATGACACTACGGCCCAGTGATCATCGAATCCGGATCATCGTCAAGTATAGACAGCAGATCGCCAAGGCCAGGGCGGTTGAATCAGCTAGGCTGCCAGAGCCACCATCACGAGTCCTTACCGTGGTTCCTGCGGTGGCTCTGGCTGCGGGGCCGTCCGAGATTGAGACGTTGAGTCATGAGCCCGATGTGGATAAGATCTGGCCCGATTTGAAGGTCTATGCTTGTCTGGATGTAAGCACATCGGTAATCAGAGCACCATGTGTTTGGGAGGAAGGACACACGGGGGCGGGCGTGGGCATCGGCATCCTTGATACTGGCATCGACCTTGAACATCCAGATTTTGCGGGTCGAATCGCTGGCGTGGCGGATTTCACCGGTGAAGGCATTGCAGACACCAACGGTCATGGCACTCACGTTGCTGGGATCGTGTCTGGGGACGGCAGCGTCTCCGACGGCAAGTACAGAGGGGTTGCGCCCGGCTCCCACTTGTACGTGATAAAGGTGCTGGATCGCCAAGGCTCCGCGTTCATGAGCGATGTGATGGCTGGCATTGAATGGGCCGTCCAACAGAAGGTACACGTGATGAACCTCTCTCTTTCAGGGCCAGCCCCTGGCGACGGCACTGATGCTCTGTCGGAGACGTGCGACCTAGTAGTTGAACGCGGCTTTGTGGTCTGTGGAGCGGCAGGCAACTCCGGGCCTACCCCAGGTGGTATCGGCCCGCCCGGCTGTGCACGCCAAGTCATAACCGTTGGAGCCTCGACCGATGAGGACACCATTCTAGAGGCTTCTTCGAGAGGCCCCACCGCTGACGGCCGTGTCAAGCCGGACGTCCTTTTCCCCGGAGCGAGTATAGTTTCGTGCCGTGCCAGCAACGCGTCCCTCGGCAACGCTCTGAACCAGGGCTACACAGAGGCTTCGGGCACCAGCATGGCGACGCCCCACGCCTCAGGGGTTGCGGCGCTTCTCCTAGAGGCGGATCCAGGGTTGACACCGAGGGAGATCAAGCAATTGATAATGGGCGCGGCTGTTGACCTAGGTCTTGAAGACAATAGTCAAGGAGCGGGCCGGGGGGACGCTTATGCCAGCCTCGGGTCTGTACCAGTTCCACAAGTTGGGCCAGCAAAGCCCGGTTGTTTGCTTCAAAGTGCGCCGCTGGCTACGGTTCTGGGCCGTGTCTGGTCTCGAGCACATCGCGACCCTCCCTGGGACTTATGTGGCTTGGGGAAGCTGTCATGTGATACAATACGCACATTGTGGGGCATGGTCACCAGAGATGGCGAGGGAGAACGCACTGTGGAATCAAGAGCTTGCTGGCGGTAGGCTTCCTTATGCTGCTGCCGTTCGTTGTGGCGTGTGAACGCCAAGGTGGGTTGCCGCCGCCAACGGCCACCATTGTACCCTCACCTTCTCCAACTGCGACCCCCACGAGTACCGCCACCCCACAACCCACTGCCACCGCCACGGCTACTCCGACGGCCACACCGGAACCGACCGCCACACCGAGGGGACATCTGGAGGCAGTGGTGATCCTTCACGGCCCCTCCCGCTTCTTGCAGGTTGATGAGGTGCTGGAGCAAAACGATGTGTCGTCAGTGCCCGTCCACGCGTACGCAGAGGAACCGATCCCTGATCTTACAGGATATGACGCTGTCATTCTGGCCGGCGGTGAGTACGCACCCAGCCAGTTTGACACGCTTCCCTTTCTGCAGGAGGAACGAGTGCGCGTGATGGAGGCCATTAGCCAAGGTGTCCCCGTTCTTGGCATCTGTTTGGGACATCAGTTGCTGGCTCATTGGCTGGGGGGGCTGGTGGAGCGGAGCCCGCAGTTTGAGGTTGGTTGGCTGGAGGTTACCATCAATGAAGAAGGCCTCAGTGACCCTCTCCTGAAAGACCTCAATCAGCCATTCTACGCCTTTCTGTGGCATCGGGACCAAGTGACGAAGCTGCCGCCTGGAGGCGTTAATCTGGCTTCCTCGGACCTTTCTCCAATCCAAGTGTTTCGGTATCGCGATTTGCCCGTCTGGGGGATACAATCCAACCCGCAGTATGATCCTCCCCTGGCGGAAAGCGTGCTGCTGGGAGCCCCGTGGCTTGCCGACCTCGGTGTTGAAGCAGCCGAGCTAGCGAGCAAGGGGTACCAGGTAGACGACGGCAGCCAGGACCGCATCTTCAGCAACTTCTTCGCCTACGTCAGGCGTTGGTGAGTAGCGTGCAAAGCGGGCTGCTTTTGGCGGGTCTAGACATGCGGTCATAGGCGCTGTGTCACAAGCGGTGTCAACGGGCCACGGGACATTCCGTCCACTCTCAGGAGTGGGGAGTTGAAAAACGGGCAGCTTCCTGCTATAATATTGGAGTAGAGGGGGAGTGTCGGAACTGGCAGACGAGCGTGATTTAGGATCACGTGGAGCAATCCGTGTGGGTTCGAGTCCCACCTTCCCCATCAGAGTCTCGAACAAGCGGGTGTAGTTCAGCTGGTAGAACGTCTCCTTGCCAAGGAGAAGGTCGTGGGTTCGAATCCCATCGCCCGCTCTTCTTCATGCAAGCGGCTCGTTCGGGTCACCATTCTTACTTGGCGGTTTACCAGATTCTCACTTTTTGTGTTATAATGGATTTGAGGAGGGTGAATCGACCACTTGGAAGTTACTACGAAGGAACTGGAGAACAGACAGGCTATCTTGACCGCAAAGGTCGAGGATGAGTGGCTGGATCCTTTTCTCAGGACCGGTTCCAGGCGCCTGGCGACCCGCTTTGAGATCCCGGGCTTCCGCAAAGGGAAGGCGCCGCACCAGGTAGTCGTACAGCGCATGGGCAAGGAGGCATTGGTCAGGGAGGTCATAGATGACCTGGGAAGAGCGGCGTATGACGAGGCCGTGGATAAGAGTGGCTTGGAGCCCATTCGGCTGGAGGACTTTGAGATTGCTGAGTGGGCCCCTCTCACGCTGCGAATGACGGTGTCGTTGAAGCCGATCATCGAACTGGGTGACTATCGAAGCCGGCCTGTGGGATTGGAGGAGGTCGAGGTCAAGGACGAGGACGTAGAGGCGGTGTTGCGAGACCTCCAGGAGCGGTATGCTGAAAGGGTATCTGTGGACCGTCCGGCTGCGCTGGGTGATTTCGCGCTGCTGGATATGGAAGGGAGTTTGGGAGACAGGGTCGTACTGAAGCTGGAACAGCAGGAGTACGAACTGCGAGCCGATGCGGATTTCCCAGTCGGCGAGTTTGCTGAGAGGTTGGCAGGGATTCCCGCGGGGGAGCAGGAAAGCTTCGACTTGACGTTCCCTGATGACTATGAAGACGAGGATCTGGCGGGCCACGAGGTTACACTGCGAGTGCATCTTCACAGTCTACAGGAGAAGGTTCTTCCTGAGATAGATGACGAGCTGGCTAAGATGGTTGGCGGTCTTGGAAGCTTGGCGGAGTTGACGGAGAAGATCAGAGAAGACCTCTACTTGCACCGTGACGCCGAACTCAAGGACCAACTAGCCGAGAAACTCTTGGAGTCGATAGCGGAGGAGGCACAAGTAGATTCTCCCCCCCTGTTCGTGGATGCAGAGCTGGAGACGATGGTGAGAATGCTCGTGCGCGATTTGCAGGAGCAGGGTTTTGCGCTGGAGGGATATCTTAAGACGTCGGGCAGGACCCTTGAGAATCTGCTGGATGAGTTTCGGCCCACCGCCGAGAAACGCGTGACGGAATCCCTTGTCTTGGCGAAGTTGGTGGAGGTGGAAGACATCGAGGTAGAGGACACGGAAATCGAAGAAGATGTGGCCCGGATCACTGATGCGTTCGGCCAGGACACCCAGGAGCTACGAGACGCGCTATTGAGCAATGAGCACGTGAGAGAGGATATCCGCAACAGACTCTACGGGCGCAAGATTGTGGAACTCCTGGCAGAGCTCTCAAGTCTGCCTGAGGCGACTGAGGAGGCTTCGGTCGCGGCGCAGGGAGAAGAATATCAGTCGGAAGTTGAGGATAAGCCGGTTTCCGTGGAGGAAGCCGCTTCGGAGTAGTAATGTACGTCTGGTTAGAGCTAGGAAACAGCTGAGACGGAGGTGAGGGCATGGCCAGCTTGATTCCAATGGTCATAGAGTCAACCGGTAGGGGGGAGCGGGCGTATGATATCTATTCTCTTCTTCTCAAAGAGAGGATCATCTTCTTGGGCACTCCCATTGACGACAGCGTAGCCAATCTATTGATAGCTCAATTGCTCTATCTTGAGCGGGAGGATCCGGACAAAGACATACATCTTTACATAAACAGTCCTGGCGGCCTTATCTATCCTGGTCTAGCCATATACGATACGCTACAGCTGATCAAGGTGCCAGTCTCGACTATCTGCGTGGGATCAACCGCGAGTCTAGCCACCGTTCTGCTGGCTGCGGGCTCACCAGGCAGGCGATATGGTTTGCCCAACTGTACGATACACATGCACCCCGCTGGGGGAGGGATTCGCGGCTATGCTCCCGATATTGAGATCCAAGCGCGTGAGTTGCTGCGGATGCAGACCAAGATCCACGAGATTCTGTCCGAGCACACGGGACAGACCGTGGAGAAGATCGCTCAAGACTTTGACCGCGATTACTATATGGACGCTGAAAGCGGCGTGGAGTACGGCATCATTGACGAGGTATTGACGGGTCCCCCGAGCGAGGAGAAAAAGGGGCAATGACCAGTACGACTTCCGAGCGGCTGCATTACTGCTCCTTCTGCAACAGGCCGCAGCATCAGGTTGGGCGTTTGATTGCCGGTCCAGGGTCGGTGAACATCTGTGACCAGTGTGTTGAGCTTTGCAGAGAGATCCTAGCGGAAGGGGAACCATGTGCCCCTCGCAGCCCGATGCCTGTGGGCAAGATACCACCTCCCAAGCAGATCTATGAACGACTGAACGAATATGTTATCGGGCAGGATCAGGCGAAGCGCGTGTTGTCAGTAGCGGTCTACAATCACTACAAGCGCGTGTTCGCGGGCTCGTTGGTGGACGACGTAGAGTTGCAGAAAACGAACATACTCTTGGTCGGCCCAACAGGATGCGGGAAGACGCTCCTGGCAGAGACGCTAGCCAGAATCCTGGATGTTCCGTTTACCATCGCAGATGCTACATCGTTGACCGAAGCTGGCTATGTGGGGGAGGACGTGGAGAACATCCTCCTCCGTTTGATCCAGGCTGCGGATTATGACCTTGCGCGGGCCGAGAAAGGAATCGTCTACATAGATGAGATAGACAAGACCGCGCGCAAAGCCGGCGACAATCCTTCGATAACTCGAGATGTCTCCGGGGAGGGTGTCCAACAAGCCTTGTTGAAGATTATCGAGGGTACGGTCGCCAATGTGCCACCACAGGGGGGAAGAAAACATCCCCACCAGGACTTCATCCAACTTGACACGGGAGACGTGCTCTTCATCTGTGGCGGTGCATTCGAAGGGTTGGATACCATAGTTGGTGAACGGGTAGGGGGCAGGAAACCGATAGGCTTTAGGGACAGGGAAGCCCAGGGCAAGACAGAACTGAACTCAGCCGACCTCCTTCGCATGATCATCGCCGATGACCTGTTGAAGTATGGCCTCATACCGGAGTTTGTTGGTCGCTTGCCGATGGCTGTCAGTGTCGAGCCCTTGGACAAAGAGATGATGGTCCGAATACTGACCGAACCAAAGAATGCCATCGTGAAGCAGTTCAAGAAGCTGTTGGCTCTGGACAACGTTGACTTGGTCTTCACAGAGGACGCCTTGGAGGCAGCGGCCGAGAAGGCCCTGGGGTACAAGACCGGAGCGAGAGCCTTGCGGACCATCATCGAGCAAGTGCTTCTGGACGCGATGTATGAGATACCTTCGTTGGGCAACGTTCGGAGGTGCGAAATCAGTAGGGAGGCGATTACCGGAGAAGCCAAGCCTGAGCTTACCTACTGGTCTGAGACAGCGTAGACGAGTGACGCAACCGGACATCAAGAACCCCCTGGAGTCGCAGGGGGTTCTTTTTTTGTCGGTTCTGCACACTGATGGGTGCAAGGAGCGATTCAATCACAACAACGCGCCTCCGTCCCGGTTGATAGAGGGCTGTCTCTACAGCAGATCTGTGGACGAGTATGCGTGACCAGGTCTCGATACGCAGCAACCACCTGTCCTGCAACGATGGACCAACTGTACCGCTCAGATAGTTGGACCGCCTGTTGCCCCATGGTCCGACGCAGGTTCCCATCGGTCAGCAGTAGGCTCAGTTGATCTGCTAAGGCCCTTGGGTCATCGCTAGGCACGAGGAAGCCCGTCCGGCCGTCTCTCACCGTGAAGGTGAGCCCCCCTACCTTGGAAGCGATGACAGGCGTTCCACAAGCCATGGCCTCTAGCGCCACCATTCCGAATGACTCGTAGTGGGACGGAACGACGCACACCTCGGCGGCAGAGTAGTGATAGGGCAGTGTATCCTGGGCCCGTTTTCCGAGGAAGGTCACCACGTTAGCAATGCCCAGTGTCTCTCGCATTCTTTGCAGGCGTGATATCTCGCGATTCAGGGTGTCAGCATCCGCGTCTGGATCGCCCCCGATGATACATAGGCAGACTTTATCGCTAAGCTCATCCTTGTCCTTAAGTAGGAGCGCCATCGCTTCAATCAGCACATCTATCCCCTTCAGGGGTTCGATACGGCCCACGAAGAGCACCATTGTGTGATCCTGCGGCATTTCCAGGTACGCCTTTGCCTCGTCCCGTGGGATAGGGTGGAAAAGCTTCAAGTCGACTCCGCAGGGGATCACGTCGATCTTGGCTGGGTCAGCACCGTACAGCCAAATCATCTGGGCCTTCTCAAGAGGGTTAGCGGCGATCAGCCGGTCGGCGAAGCTCATAATCTCACGCTCGGTCTCGACACGCAGCTGGGTCTCTCGCTGTTCTTTGCTTCTCGCCACCTGGTTCTTCAGTTCTCCCAGGGTGTGGAACATCTGGATGACCGGGGTCTTCCAGTCCAACTGCAGCTGTCGAGCCACCAAGCCGGACAGCCAGTAGTGACTATGAACAAGGTCGTAGGCGATATTCTCTTTCCTTGCGAACTTCTTCAGGTTGCCGGTGAATTCCGCGGTATGGGCGTACACCAGGTTCTTGTCGTACGGGGCCTCCGGCCCAGCCTTGAGATGTATCACCCTGGCATTAGATCCCAAGTCGCCAACCTGGGGCACATCCGGGTTCTGGGAACGGGTGAAGACATCCACGAAGAGACCTCGCCGTCCCAGCTCGCGACTGAGATCTCGAACGTATACGTTCATCCCGCCACTTTCCTTGCCCCCGAGCGCTGCCAACGGGCAGGTGTGCACGCTCAACATGGCAACGCGATACAAAGTCTCCGCCTCATCTACTGATTCTCAGATTATGGACGTCGGTCCTCACTGCACCAAACCGGTACTTGTACTCCTCCTCGCCGCGCAGAAAATCGAAGGTTTTGCGCCCTTCTTGTATCGCATCTCGGATGCAGTAAGCAAGGAGCACGATGCCAGTGCTCAAGGATGAATACAACTGGGGGTCATAGCCTGAGTTGTACACCAAGATGGCGTCGTCGTACGCGAAGCAGAAAATGGCTGCCACCTTCACTTCGTTGATGACTAGGAACGCCAGCTTCAACCATCCGTGCTCGAACGCGGCCCGAGCTATGGCGTGGAAGAAATCCTGCTTTCTGCGGTTCATGAAAGCCATCTTCCCGCGATCACTTTTCTGATGCAGTCTTATGAAATCTTCCACCTCAGTATGTAAAGACATCTCATCTTGTGCGTAGTACCAGCGGACTGACGCCTCTCTCTCGGCATTGCGAATCTTGCGACGCACTTCGTGACGTTGCTTCTTGTTCAGAAGGGACAGATACCGCTCCCACGTTGAGGGCAAGTCGATGACAGGGCACACCTCCTCGACCTCTCCGCCAACCTCAATTCCCTGCGTTTTCCTGGCAAGGCCGCTCAGCACGGTCAGGGTAGGTGACGAGGCAGGGACGTTATGTAGGTCGAGCACCTCCCACGGATAGCTGGGTTCGTCGGTAAGGCATCGCCACAGCGCTGTGTAAGCCAAGTCTTCCCTGCCGCCAGCAACAATAATGTCCAGATAGTCGGATACCTCAACCCCACCCACAAGGCGCATCGTTCTCCGACTTTCGCTAGAGGGCAGTGCATAGAGCGGGGCGAGCCCAATCAACTCGCCTGCCTCCCGCACGGTCACTATGGATAGTTGAGCGTCCTGCCCGAAGCAGTCCCACCAGATTGTCTGCCACTGCCAAGTCGAAAAGACAGTGTCGCTCCTACTCCTCTTGAGTAGCCTATCCCATTCTCCTTCCAACGAAAGGAAAGCCCGGGTATCAGTAAGAGTCTCTACTCTCCGCTTCGAATCCGCAGGCATACCTGGTAGATTGTAGCAGATTGCGTGCAATGGTGCTAGACGAGTTTCCTTCTTGCGCCATGTTTGCACTTTTTTGGGTAATGTGTTAGAATAGTGGTGCGTCTCCTATAATGCTCGTGATGCTGTGATCAACGTTTTGAGCCAATACCTGTGTTAAGGGAGCCGATCTCTGGAAGTGCTGTCCGCGAGGGCAAATCCGACAGGTAGGCACCCACCTGCCTCGGCAGGTTCAAAACAATGATAGCACACGACAAGATGGGGGACGCGCAGTTTAGCCAACAGGCGGATGATGTCTGTTGGCTTTCTCATTTGGACATGCTGTTCCGTGTCCTCTCCGCTTCTTCTTTTGCCAGAGCTGTGCTAGAATGTACTCGCTGCGCGTGGGAGGTGAGCCATGAGCTGTATTCATAGATTCATAGCGGTGGATGGCAACTTTCGGTGGGAGAGCATAAGTGTTCAAGGCTATGAATCGTCCGAAACGCAAGGAACCACTGTCCGATGGTTGGTAGGTCCTGAAGAGGGGGCCCCGAGTTTCGCCATGCGCTATTTTGAGGTTGAATCAGGAGGTTTCACCTCCTTGGACGTCCACGAGCATGATCACGGGGTTGTGGTCCTGCGAGGAAGGGGACGGGTGCAGCTGGGAGATGATACGGTAGACGTATCGTTCGGGGACGTCGTCTACGTGTCGCCACGTGAGCTGCATCAGTTCAGGTGTGTGGGTCAGGAACCGTTCGGCTTCCTCTGTGTGATCCCGGCGGAGAGGAGCAGACACGAATGAAAGCCGTGGTCTACTTGGGGCCCGGTCAACTGAGCTACCAAGAGGTGGATCGGCCCACCATCGCTCCGGGTGACCTACTGGTGAGGACTAGGGCTTCTCTGACGTGCGGCACCGATGTAAAGACGTTCCAACGGGGACATCATCTGGTAAAGCCGCCGATGCTTTTCGGGCATGAGTTTGCGGGCGACGTGTGTCAGGTCGGGGATGGGGTGGGTGGATTCGATGAGGGCATGAGGGTCGTGGCTGCGAATTCTGCTCCCTGCAACTCCTGCTTCTTTTGTGCTCGCAGCAAGCACAATCTCTGCGAGAACATAGTGTTTAACTGGGGGGCTTTCGCCGAGTACATCAAGCTGCCGGCTCCCATTGTGGCGCAGAACACGTACGAGATTCCAGAAAGTCTGGCATACGAGGAGGCAGCATTGCTGGAGCCACTGGCCTGTGTTGTCTCGGGGAATGAGGCCGCCAACATCTCGTCGGGGCACACTGTGGTGATCGCAGGAGGAGGGGGGCCCATTGGCCTCATGCATCTTCAGCTGGCGATGCACAGCGGGGCCAAGCAAGTTGTGGTAATTGACCTCAAGGACAGCAGATTGGAACTGGCTCGGGAGCTAGGGGCAACGGCAGTGATCAACGCCGCGACAGAGAATCCGGTGGCGGGCGTCAAGGACCTAACCGAAGGCCGGGGGGCTGACGTGGTCATCGAGACTGCGGGAGTGCCCGAGGTCTGGCAAATGGCCCTGGAACTGGCGCGCAAGGGAGGAACTGTGGTCATGTTCGGGGGTTGCCTGTCGGGCACCCAGATACCGTTGGATACGAGCGCGGTACACTACGGCGAGTTGACCATCAAGGGGGTTTTTCATCATACGCCGCGGACGGTCGGGAAGGCGTTGGAGTTCTTGAGTCAGGGGATCGTCAAGGCAGGGCCCCTAATCAGCGGACGGCTGCCGCTGAGAGACGTGGAGAAGGCCTTGCATATGGTGATGGCAGGGCAAGCTATCAAGATGGCTATCATCCCTTAGGACATCCCAGGAACATGACATGAGAGTCGCCAAGTACTATAGTCGCGATGATGTTCGCTTGGAGCAAATACCGGTGCCTGAAATCGGCCCTGGCGAGGTGCTGGTACAAGTGGAGGCCTGTGGGCTCTGCGGCAGCGATCTCATGGAGTGGTATGCAGACAGCAAAGCCCCCGCTGTACTGGGGCATGAACCAGTGGGGTTTGTTTCCCAGCTGGGGAGCGGAGTGCAAGGATTCACCCCTGGGGACAGAGTCTTTGTTCATCATCATGTCCCTTGTTTCGTCTGTCACTACTGTCGACGGGGCAACTATTCATCCTGCCCCACTTTCAAGGAGAACGGCATCTATCCTGGTGGTTTTGCAGAGTATGTCCGGGTAAGGGCCATCAACGTCCAGTGGGATGTGCTTCACCTGCCCCAAGGGCTCGGTTTTGAGGAAGCGACATTGATCGAACCCATCGCCTGCGCCATCAGGGGCATGAAACGGTGCGGCATGCAAGCAGGTGACAAGGTTCTGATCATTGGAGCAGGGGTGAGTGGTTTGCTGTTCTCCCAGCTGAGCAGGTTGTGGGGTGCGAGCCTGGTCATCGCCACAGATCTGGTGGAGTACCGTCTACGGATGGCTTTGGAGTTCGGAGCGGATTCCTTCGTCAACGCCAAGGCGCAAGACTGGGAGACGGAGGTGCTGGAGGCAACCGGGGGTGCGGGTGCAGACGTGGTGATCGTGACTCCAGGCAGCGTGGCGGCCATGCAGCAGGGACTGAAACTGGCTGGCAAGGGAGGTAACGTCCTCATCTACGGACCGCTTCCGCCTGGTGCGACTCTGCCGGTGGAGGTCCATGCCTTGCTTTTCTCGGAGAAGACGCTTGTGACTACATATTCTTGCGGGCCCGATGACACGCGTACCGCTCTTGAGCTGATTCGCGGGAACAGAGTTCGAACGAAGGGCTTGGTCACTCATAGTTTCGGCTTGGATGAGGTGGAAGGGGCCATGCGCTTGGCCGCACAGGCTGCTGAGTCTCTGAAGGTTGTGATTATCCCCTGATTCCGGGTTGGACTGCGCCTGGGAGAACCAGCGGCTGGATGAAGGCTGGAGGAGCGGCATAGGAGATCACAGCATGAAGGAATCCACCATTTCATGACGTGGGCAGAGCTGCGAAAAAGGCTGGACCTCAATCTAGTTCTGATAGCTCTCCTAAGCGTTCTTGCCTTCGCCCCTCTTACCTACCCGGGCTTCTTCCAATCACACTCCAGTTTCCTGCCGGTTTTCAATCTATTCGACCTGGAACGTGATCTGTGGGGCAACTGGGGGTGGGCCCCCACGCTGGTCAGGGGTTTCGATCTGCTTAGAGGAGAAGGGGCCCTTCCCTATCTCCTCGCCGAGTTTCTTCGGTGGCTTGGCGCGGGAGGAGTGCAAGCAATCAAGGCTGTCTATCTGCTGGGTTTCGTATCGTCCGGGCTGGGCATCTACCTCTTAGGGAAGGAGTTCTACGGGGCCCCAGGAGGGTTGGTGGCCGCAGTGGTCTACGTATATTTGCCCTATCATCTGGCAACGGTCTATGTGCGCGGCGCATACGCCGAGGCGTGGGCATTTGTGCTCTATCCTCTGATCCTTCTCAGCCTGCAGAAATACATGAGCAAAGGAGCTTGGCTATGGGCAAGTGTGACTGTCCTTCTTTATGCTGCTGTGGCTTTGACTAACCTTGGCCCGGCACTGTTGTATGGCTTGTTGCTGCTCACATACGTTCTGATCCTGAGTCCCTCGCGGAGAGCGAAGGGACAAGCTGTTCTGCTCCTGGTGCTGGCAGTGATTGTGGCGCTCCTGCTCCAGCTGCCTATGGTGACGCGGCATGGTCTGGTCGTCCAGAGCGCGCAGGATTTCACACAGCATTTCGTTTACCCGTTTCAGCTGCTCTCAGCAAGCTGGGGCTCCGGGTCCAGCGTGCCTGGCTGGGACGACACTTTGCCGCTACAACTCGGGCTGGTTGCCACGGGTCTGACTGTACTCTCTGGCATGCTGTTGGCGGGCAAAGACGTGGATCCGACTCTGCGGAAGAGAGTAGGCTTCTTCGTGGCCAGTGCTCTGGTCATGGCGATTCTGGTGCTTCCCCCTGCGTCCTTTCTATGGCGTGTCAGCTTACTGTCGCATTTGCTGCGGTATCCGTGGCAGTTGCTGGCCTTCGTCGGGCTGGCGATGTCGCTAGCCTCAGGAGCCACCGTGCGCTTAGGGCGGCAGCTGGCCCGCTTTCCGTGGCAGGCCGTCGTGGCGACGTTGGCAATCGTGGCGAGCTATGGCTATCTGAGCCCTCGCTTCACAGACGTGCAGGTTGCTGGATCTCCCGCGGCA
>Ga0114921_10000497_pt1 | contig 16692 bp, 12 predicted proteins | sample BentaG_FD_87016 | JGI IMG/M metagenome (GOLD analysis project Ga0114921, IMG submission 87016) | Deep subsurface microbial communities from South Atlantic Ocean to uncover new lineages of life (NeLLi) - Benguela_00093 metaG | ecosystem: Environmental > Aquatic > Marine > Oceanic > Sediment ...
CACGCTTTTCAGTCTCGTTTTTCGGATATGTACCTACCTTGAGTAGCACATTGAATCTTTCAAAAAATCCAACACCGAATTCGCCAAAAAAGGCTGGTGACACTGCTCTATTATTGTAGGGAAAAACCTCATACGGAGATAGTACTGAACTCACCGAGATCGAGAATTCTTTATGTCTTAAATAGGATGAACTCAGTGGTGCAAAAATTCCACTCAGCCCGGGTGTGACACCTTCAAAAAATTGTTCACCACTTGTCTGTCCAAATAGCAGTATGGCTATTACTGCAAGGGCGGCGGGATTCATCTACAAATCTATTTTTTGAATTTATCCTTCAATTTATTGAGTACCTGGGGAAGTGTAGTATATTCCATATCAGAAAGTGGCAGACGCTGTGGCTCAAAAGGACCATGTCTACGAATATAGTTGGCAACTTCATTTGCCTGTTGACGTGCCAAATCATAACTCGGGTCAGCAAATAGATCTCGAGGACCAATGAGGGTGCCATTTGTTACCTGAAAGCCCATCGCGATGACCCTTGGTGGACCATCAAACCGTGTTGGATTTGCATCATTGAACGAGACCGGCATGAATGGCCCCCAGTGTGAACCACGCATCCAACCAGTTACCATATAGGGCATTGAAAACGGCTCCAGGACCTCACCCACTGCGGGGAGTCCGCTCTGGCATCTGACAACCATCACCGGATCATCCTTGCCCACATAGCGTCCAGCCAGGAGATTAAGTTTCTGGGTAGATGTTACCGCTGCAATCTCACCGGTTTTCTTATATACCCCATTTAGGATATAATGTTCTGAGGCACCAATTAAACACAGGAGGTCATATATGTCTTCAGGACTATTCAATTTTACGGTCTTATCTTCGAAGATATCCAGGACCTCAAAGGTAAATCCTTGATGCATTGATGGGTCGATTACTAATCCGATTGTATTGAAAGGGTCGGCGAACATCTTATAGAGGGGCATATTCCATGAACCAGGGGATGTTTTGTCCGCAGCAAAGATAATTACTGGTTCACTCTTGCGCTCCTCAATTGTCATCTCTGCAACACCGGGTCCCATCCCCTTTACATTGCCGGAAAATGCATCAGAGAGTAAGTCCTGACCAGCACCATATAATTTTAGTTCCTTGGCGAGATTTGTACACTCGACAAATATATCCCATGCCATCTTGTGGATATCTTGCGCGTCATTACCGAGCCAATGGGTCATAATTAGTTCTAAGTCATCACCACAATGGGTCACATGAAAGTCCACGATTGTCCCTTTATTTTTCTGGACCTCAAGCAACTGCATTGCCTTGGTCATGAGGCTGGGATGCATGCTTGAATGGCCAACATAACCGCCAACATCAGCCTTAATTACACTAATTGTAATTTTATTCATTTTTCCTCCTCTTAATGATAATCACTACTTATTATACTAAAAAATTCCTTGGTGTCAATCCAGAATTATGTTTATTTATTGACATATTCTGATTTTTTATTATACTATAATTAGTCCAACTAATTTAATTGCCGATGTGTTCATTTAAATATTTAAATTTTTAGTGATTTAGGAATTTAGACATTTATCCCCACACAAAATTTTTTGGTGTGGGGGTGTAAGTGTTTATTCTTTAAGGAGGATTTATGAAAAATATTCGCGAACTAAAACCATCTGAACTTCGCTGGCAATGCGATCCAAAACTTCTTAAGTTCAAGACTATAAAAGATTTGAGCACTTGTGAAGGGATTATCGGTCAACCAAGGGCAATCGATGCTATTAAGCTTGGTATCAATGTTAAGTATCCAGGTTACAATATATTCATCACGGGTCCCGTGGGAACCGGTAGAACAACTGCCATTACAAAACTCTTAGAGGAGTTAAAGGTTAAAAAGGAAGAACTGAAGGATCTGTTGTATGTAAACAATTTTAAAAATTCAGATATGCCAAAACTTATGGAATTGCCTGCTGGGAAAGGCAAGGCGTTTAAACACATTATGCTGAATTTGATTCAAGACTTAAAGAAAAATATTCCCCAGGTATTCAGCAGTGAAGAATATCAGAAAAGAAGAAAGCGTATAGTGAATAAATACGAGAAAAAACATCGTGCCTTACTAAAAGATTTTGAAAAAAGTGTTGAGGAGCAGGGCTTTAAGGTAGTTCAAATTCAGATGGGCCCATTTGTTCGACCTGCCATCCTTCCGATCGTTGATGGTAAACCAATCAATTTGGAGGAGTTTGAGGCGCTCCTAGAGCAAGGCAAAATAACTGAAGAGACATACAAAAATACAAAGGCAAAGATTCGGGAACTGGAGAGTGGTATGGCCACAATCTATACTAAGGTGAGAGAAATCCAAGATAAAGCAAACACGGAGATTGCAGAGTTGAATGAATGGATGTTGAAACCGGTAGTTTCGCATTTAATTGAGGAAATTAAGAATAAATTTGCTGGAAAGCGTATTGAGGAGTATTTGAAAGACGTACTCAATTCAATTGTGGAAGACCTCGATAGATTTTTAAAGAAGGAGAAAAAGGAGGATGAATTTAGAGAATATAATGTCAATGTGCTCGTCGATAATTCTGAAACTGAGGTTATACCAATAATTTTTGAAACTACTCCCTCTTACAAAAATCTATTTGGAACAATTGAAAGACAGGCTGCTGGACCAGGTATCATTCGAAGTGACTTCCTGAACATCAAGGCGGGTTCGTTCTTGCGGGCAAATGGAGGGTATCTTATTATCAATGCCTTTGACGCACTTATTGAACCAGGGGTCTGGCAGACACTAAAGAGGACCCTACGCAATGGTCTTGTTGATATTCAGGCATTTGATCCATTTTACATATTTACAACATCGGCCCTGAAGCCAGAGCCCATTTCCATTGACCTCAAGGTCATTATGATTGGCAGTCAGTGGTTATACTATCTCCTCTTCTATCGCGATGAGGATTTTAAAAAGATCTTCAAGGTCAAGGCAGATTTTGATACAGTAATGAATAAAAGCACTGAAAATATCAATCAATATGCCACGTTCATCAAATCGATTTGCGATATGGAAACTCTTTTGCCCTTCAACAAGGCGGCAATTGCTGAAATTATTGAATACAGCGTGCGGGTTGCTGGTCGTAAGGATAAACTCTCCACACGATTCCACATCATCGCTGACATAATTCGAGAGGCAGATTACTGGGCGCGACAGGCGAAAAAGAAAGAGATTGGTCCTCCAGAAGTTGATAAGGCAATTCAAGGCTGGCGACGAAGGGTAAATATGCTCGAAGATAAAATCCAGGAGATGATTGAAAAGAATATTCTTATGATTAGCACCAAGGGAAAAGTAGTTGGTCAACTCAATGGCCTTTCAGTGTATCAAGTGGGCAGCTACACCTTTGGTAGACCAACAAAGATAACCGCGAAAACTTCATTGGGCAGGGCTGGAATTATCAATATCGAACGCGAGGCAAACCTTGGTGGACGTACCTATAATAAGGGAGTATTGATTCTGAGTGGTTTCTTGAGGTCTCGTTATGCCCAAAATCAACCGATGACAATTGATGCAACCTTGGGTTTCGAGCAGTCATACAGTGAAGTTGATGGTGATTCTGCCTCAAGCGCCGAGGTCTATGCCCTTATCTCATCACTTTCTGGTAAACCACTGTCCCAGGAGATAGCAGTGACAGGCTCGGTGAATCAAAATGGTGAAATCCAACCAATCGGCGGGGTGAATGAAAAGATAGAAGGGTTCTATGAAGTGTGCAAGACAAAGGGATTGACAGGCAGACAAGGAGTTATTATTCCTGAGGGGAATATTAGCGATTTAATGCTGAAACAAGATGTTGTTGATGTAGTCAAAAAGAAGAAGTTTCATATATACACCGTAAAGACCATAGATGAAGGGATTAAAATACTTACTGGTGTAAAGGCTGGGAAAAAGTTAAAATCAGGATTTGAAAAGGGAAGTATAAACTATCTTGTCGAAAAAAAGCTAAGGGAATACGCAGCGAAGATGAAAGGCTTTGCAAGGGGGAAGTAATTTAAAAGTAGTTAAAAGATAGTAGCCAGTAGTTAGAGTCATATCCGTTGTTCGGCTTAAATACATATAATAAATAAAAAACTGATTACTATCTACTGCTACTTGCTACTGTAATTAAATCGCCTCGGGCGGATTTAATTAGTAAAAAGGGGGCCAGAAGCCCCCTTTTTTATTATTTCTTCAACCGATAGGTTGCAGGTTCAACTCTCTTAAAGATTTTCGGATAGCGATTGATGATAATATAGACCGAACGCTCTGGGTCTTTTCGATGAAATCTGTATCCTCTCTTCTTGAGTCTTTTCGTAATCTCGCGATAGTGAAGCGGTGTCTTACTTTTTTTAAGAATATCAATTGTCAGTTCTCTAATTGAAGGCTTCTTTTTCTTCGCCTTTTTTGCCTTCTTTACTTTCTTCTTTCCCTTTGCTTTCTTCATTTTTTTCCTCTTCTTCATTTTTCCTCCTTTTTTTCAAATATTACAATCATACTATAAGAACAAATCACCGTGCCACAATGTTAAGTATCTTCTCTGGTACATATATTGTTTTTTTAATCTTTTTACCTTCGAGATGGCGTTGTATTTTCTCATTAGCCAATGCCATCTTCTTTACCTCCTCCTCTACAATACTGCCAGCAATCTGAATATGGGAACGAACCTTCCCATTGATTTGTACTACAATAGTTGTAGTTTTACTCTTTAAATACCGCTCGTCATAATTGAGCCACTCTTTAGTTACTAAGCTTCCCTCTTCTCCTACAAGCGACCACACCTCATCTGCCAGATGAGGTGCAAATGGAGATAGAAGGTGAATGAATGCAAAAAGACCATAGCCAAATATATCACCCTGTTTTTTAGAAAGATATAGTTCATTCAGCAGTTCCCATAGTGCGGCGATTGCAGTATTGAATTTGAATGTCTCCAAATCGTTGGTAACTTTTGCAACCGTCTGATTGATTTTGATATAGAGATTTTCTTCATCTTTTGAAATTTTCGTTGGCCGATTTTTAACAATAGATATTTTATGATCCACTACAAGACGGTATATGCGATTGATAAATCGTTCCGCGCCGGTTACTCCTTCATCACTCCATTCCATCTCGCGCTCGGGTGGCGCGGCAAAGAGAATGGTGAGACGGACAACATCAGCACCATGTTTCTGAATAAATTGACCAGCCGGTACAGCATTCCCCCTTGATTTCGACATAACCTCACCATTTTTTAATATCATTCCCAGATTAAAGAGATTCGTTGCGGGCTCATCAATTGAGATATATCCAGCATCGAAGAGAACTTTGGTGAAAAATCGGAAATATATTAGGTGTCCTGTAGCATGTTCACTCCCACCCCCTATATACTGGTCAATGGGGAGCCAGCGATCGGCATTGTTTTTTGAACAAAACTCTCTATCATTTTGGGGGTCAAGATATCGAAGGAAATACCAGGAAGAACAGACAAATGTATCCATTGTATCTGGGTCACGCTTTGCCTTGCTACCACACTTCGGGCATGTTGTGTTTATAAAGCCATCCACTGCGGCAAGAGGTGATTTACCTTTTGGTACATAATCCTTAATCTCTTTGGGCAAGAGAACTGGTAACTTATCCTCTGGTACAGGAACAACGCCACACTTATCACAGTAGATAATCGGAATTGGGGCGCCCCAATATCGTTGACGTGATATGAGCCAATCCTTTAATCTGTAGTTAACGCTCGGACCACCGAGCTTTTTCTCTGCCAAAACGTGAGTAACTGCTTTAATACCCGCCGCCGATTCCAATCCGGTAAACGTCCCTGAATTTACCATTACACCCGGTTCCTCGTAGGCATCGGTCATTGATTCTGGTTTTAATTCAAACCCTGGAGGATTAATAACGATCCGAATAGACAGATTATACTTTTTGGCAAACTGAAAATCGCGTGCATCATGGGCTGGTACACCCATAACAACACCACTGCCATATTCTAAAAGGACATAATCGGCGACAAAAATTGGGATTCTTTCACCATTGATCGGATTAATCGCATGGCTACCAGTAAATACACCATCCTTTTCTTTTTCTATTCGTTCTATTTCTGTCTTTTTTGTCGCCTCTTGTATATAACTTCGCACTGATGACTCCTGCGCATTTCCTTTAATCAAATCTTCGATGACCGGATGTTCGGGTGAAATTGACATAAAGGTCACACCATATATTGTATCTGGCCTGGTTGTAAATACACTAAAGCTAATGTCTTTATCCACAACCTTAAATACAATGTCGCACCCCTCGCTCTTGCCGATCCAGTTTCTCTGCATCGTCTTAACACTTTCTGGCCACCCGTTTAGTTTACCGAAACCATCAAGCAGTTTATCTGCATAGTCGGTGATTTTAAAAAACCACTGGCTCAACTTTCTCTTTTCAATTATCGATTTACAATTTGACCTGTAGCATCTTCCATCAATTACCTGCTCATTAGCCAAAACAGTTTGACAACCAGAACACCAGTTTACATACGCCTCTTTTTTATATGCCAGCCCTCTTTTATACAATAATAGAAACATCCATTGAGTCCATCTGTAGTAATCGGGCAAGCAGGTGATAATTTCCTTTTTCCAATCATAACTGATCCCCAGTAATTTCAATGACTCATCAGAAACCCTGATATTTTCAAGAGTCCATTTTTCAGGATGAACACCAACCTTAATTGCTTGGTTCTCTGCGGGCAGACCGAATGCATCCCAGCCAAAAGGGTGTAGCATGTCATATCCCTGCCTCATTTTAAACCGTGCATAGACATCACCGATAACATAATTTTTACAATGCCCCATGTGAATATCGCCTGATGGATAAGCATACATGACAAGGTTGTAGAACTTCTTTTTTGGATTTTCGTTTGTAGCAAATAGTCCTTTTCTCCTCCAGTAGTTCTGCCACTTTTTTTCAGCTGCGGTGTGGTCGTATTTCATAATTTTGCTGTCCCAGGTTTTTATGTATACTACTAAGTTGGTGGAAATCCAAAAATTTCAGCACCACATTTTTGACAGTACCATGAATCTGGTGTGTTGACGTGACCACATTTCGGACACGTGATACCTTCCTGGTCTTTTTTGGGTGGCTCCTCCACAGTTTCCTTCTTTTCTGAAACCTCTGGCTTTGCCGTTTTCTCTTCTGTAACTTCTGGCTGAACAGCTTCTTCTTCTACTAAAAGTTCATCCAACTTCATATCTTCAGGAGTAAGTTTCTCTTCGAGTATGTGTTCATCAATGGTAAGACCTGATTCAGGTTTAATTTCTTGTAAAATATCTTCATCAACTTTGACCCCTTCCTCAGGAGTGAGTTTTTCTTCCAGTATTTGTTCAGCAGTTTTCACAACCTCTTCTTCGGCTCTCTTCGGCTCAATTTTTTCTTCGATCTCTTTAACGGAAAGAAAATCTTGAATCCATTTCATACGCTCGCGCACTTTTTGTAATTTTGTCGTTATGTTATTTAATTCTCCCTTTTTTTCTTTGTCCACTTTCTGATAAGATTCATCATCATATTCACCAACTGTATATCGTAATTCAGTTTCTTCAATATCGAGTCTAATCGCCTTCTCTTCTTCGTCAATCTTTTTTTCCTCCTCTTTCAGATGTGCAAGTTCCTCCTTCATCAAACCAACATTTGCTGTCAACTTTTCATCTAGTTTCTTTAACTTTTGTTCGTACTCCATCTTTACCTTTTCATATACGACATTACTAACAGTCTCCTTTTTCGCCTCAATTTTTTCCAACTTAGTGATTAAATCACTACGCTGTGCTTCGATGTCTTTCAGGTCATCCAATTTATCCTCCATAACCAGCCCCTTTTCTAAATAAATGTAGCCTTTGTAGTAAAAAGAGCTCTAATATGAGGTGAACAAAATATGAACTGGTCTTCACTTTTCTATCAATCGTAACCACCTCGGCTAAAATATCTTTAAGAGCTGAACTGACAGATTGCTTTGCACTCCCCTTTCTCTGAATGTAGGAAATTAAACCCCGGGTGAGCGCATCAACTATTTCTGCATAAGAACGTAAGTATGGACTCAATTCCTCAAAACACGCGAGCGTCTCAGGCTTTCCTTCTAAAAATGTGTCGATCAATTGATACTTATTGAAATCGCATAACCCTTTGGCAAGATCTTTCATGCTTTCAGGGTCCAATGTCTTAGCCTCAGCGAGGTAGTTTTCGATCTTTTCAAATTCATTTTTTAATCCAGTAATATCATTGCCGAACTCATCTTCCAGATAATGAATCATTGATGTCGAAAAATCTAAGTTATCCTTTTCTATTTTCGCGACAATCCATTTATGAATGAGTTTCTCATCAGGGATAAACGTAACATATTTGGCCTTTGGGAATTTGGCGACTATCCGTTTATAGTTATCGTATCGCTGATATTCCTTACTTATTGTGTATATCATAACAAGGCAATTATTGCTCTGGACGTCGCCAAGCACCTCGGCAAACGTTGCCAATTCCCTGCTGTCTAATTCCTCGAGATTCTTAATAACCACCAGCCTCCTTTCTGAGGCAAACGGTGAGAGATAGAGCTTAGAAATCACATCCTCAATCGGCACTTCCGAAATGTAAAAGACATCATAATCAAATGACACGTCAACCTTCAGTGTATCCTTTATCGTCCTCACCGCATTATCAATAAGCAAAGGCTCGGTACCGATTAAGAGGTATTGATTATACACTTTACCATTTTTTAGTAGTTCACGTAGCTCGCGGCCATTCATATTATCATTTTATATAAATTATATATTCTGTCAAGTAGTAAATCTACTTAAAAGTTGGCAATTAGCACTACGGATAGTTTTTGTAAGAGTGTAGAATCAAATCTGTTACTTCCACTTTCCTGGAATTTTTGTTTTGCAGAATTTACACTTTCCGTTTTGTAAATTAATCGCATTGATTGAATATCCTCTTCGCTCAATAACAATTTTACCACATCCTGGACAGTAGGTATTTTCTTCTGGCATACCAGGAACATTACCGATGTAGACATAGTGAAGTCCGATGCTACGGGCAATCTCAGCGGCTTTACTTAATGTTTTAATTGATGTAGAGGGTAAATTTTGCAATTTATATTGTGGATAAAACCTTGAGAAATGAATCGGGATATCCTTACCCAGTTCGTTCTTAATCCACTGGCACAATTCTTTTATCATATCTTCTGAATCATTCTTTGTCGGGATAATGAGATTGGTAATCTCAAGCCACACCCCCTCTCTCTTTAATGTTTTCAAGGTTTCGAGCACTGGATAGAGGGTTCCGCCTGTAATATTCTGATAAAAATCATTGCTGAAACCCTTCAGGTCAACATTTGCACCATCGAGATAAGGAATTAATTCAAGGAGTGGCTCCTGGTTTAAGTAGCCATTCGAGTGATAAATATTGAGCACACCCTTCTTCTTCGCAATCTTTGCCGACTCAAGCATATATTCAAAGAACACACTAGGTTCAGTATAGGTGTAGGCAATAGTAGGTATATTATACGCTAATGCCAAATCAACGAGTTGTTCCGGAGGAACTTCAAAATTGATAGTATCATCTGGCTTTGCCTGTGAGATGCTCCAGTTCTGGCAATTCTTACAAGTAAAATTACACCCGGCAGTAGCAATTGATAAAGCAGTAGTACGAGGGAGGAAATGAAATAATGGCTTCTTTTCAATAGGATCAGTATGTACTGCACATGGGTTAGAATGGGCAAGGGTATAGTATTCACCTTCACGATTCTCCCGCACACGGCAGAATCCTCTATTACCCTTGGTGACAATACATTCTCTCGGACACAAAAGACATTTAACCTTTCCCTTCGATAATTTTTCATAGTATAACGCCTTTTGTCGTTTAATAAAACCAAGCTTTGCCTCTTGTGCCTCTCCGAATTTCACCAGTTTGGGCAAAAGTGCCCCACCGAGTGCAGCCAAGCAGCATTTTTTCAAGAAATTTCTGCGTGATATTACCTGTTCGAAGAAGAGATTCATACCTTATTATACTGCGAAATAGATATGTGTCAACACGGACGCACGTTGAAACTTAAGGTATAACCCATACATATATATTCCAATATGCGTTAAGTCTTACGTTAATCGGTAAAAAGTAACGAAACCTTTTTAATTTATCTATACATCAATCAAATTTAGCCCTGTGGCTTTATCTTTTTTTCGTCTTAAAATTTTCTTAAAGGGGAATATCATAATCTCACACGTTGCTGGAACGATCCCCTGAAAAAGGTGTCCCCCATAGGCAGTGAAATTTTCATCAGTAATGGTAACATGACAATGAATTATTATGTCATCTTGAAATTTTGAAATATTACCAGAAAAACTCGTGAATTCATAGTCACCCTGGAATGCCTTTTTAATATAAGATTGTTTGTGGGCATCAAAATAGCCCAGGACTAAATCTTTTCCTACCCCGAGACCATAAAAGAATGCACCTTCGATTTTTTTATTCTCCGCTGCTTCTTTTAAGACACTAATAATCTCCTCACCCTTTTGAAGCCGTAAAACATAATAGTCATCAAATTTTTTTATTTTCATTGTTCCTCCTTGAATATATCACAATATCCATTTATAGTATATCAAAGTCTTATCTCAATTTCAAGTATTTTACGCGAATATCAACAAACCACTGGTTTGTTGTCTCTATTATCTATTTAGATAACAGACTATACAAATGTACAATGCAGCAAAATACTTTTTTTAATTTGTCTATAATTTTCAAAATTTATATTTACAACTTCTGGCACAGATTTTGCTTATTATAGTAGCTATGGTAAACAAAAATAATGAGAGAAATTTGGCATTATAAAATGCGTATTTTTACATAATTGACAAATTTAAATTTATGGATATAATTATATTGATGGTTACAATAAGACTTAAATCTCATTGGAGGCTAGTCCCGAAAATCAAAATTGAAAGGAAGGAGAAAATTGCTTAATTTAATTACAATTTTTCTTTTAAGTCAACTTGACCATTTTGGATTTGCAACAATTTCTTCACCTCAGGTTGTCGGAGATTCATTTCAGATTACTATCTATGCCTATGATTCCAATAATCAGGTAGTTTTGGATTACTACGACCATCCTTGGGTCTACTCATCGATAAATCCAGCCTACTGTAATAAACAGGTATCATTTATAAATGGTAGTTGTACTGATAAAGTTATGGTAACCCTGGCAGCTAATATGGCGCTTATTTGCAATGATTATAATGGTCATACCGGCCAGTCAAACAATTTTGATGTTTTAGCAGGTGTGCCTGCTAAACTGCTATCAATCGTACCCAATGAAACTTATGACCCTGGAATAGAAAATGGGAAATATGGCCCGGTTGAAGGACAGACTGCCGGTGTAGAATTTAATATTGATATCTATCTTACTGATGCCTGGTACAATATTGTAGATACAGCCAATCATATTGTTAGCTACAACCCGACTGACCAATTTGTTCAAGGTTCTCAAATACAGCTCACTAATGGCACTTTTAGTTTACCCTTTGCCTTCAGGACGGCAGGAACGCAACGTGTGTATTTTAACGATGTAACAAATCCTGCAATAGACGAAGACAGTTGTTCCTTAATCACTGTTTACCCTGGTGAATACATCAATTTACTCGTTATTCTTCCAGGTGAAACACACCTGCCCGGTGATACGACCAATAATGAGCCTGATACCCCGGGGAAATCTGGAGAACAAGATAAACAGTATGTTTTGGAAAACTTTCCTGTTATTGTTTATGCTGCAGATTCGATGTGGAATAAAACTTTTACTACTGGTAATACAGTTACGCTCCGATCAAACTTTCCTCCACTCGATACAAACCCGTTAACACAAAATCTTTCCAATGGTGAAGCACAGTTTTCGGTTTACTTTTCCCAAGCCAAAGACAATACGATGCTCATAGCAGAAGATGGCTCAATACAGTCTTATGAAAATTATTTGGATATTGAAGCAAGAACAACACATATAGGAATAGTCGTTGACCCTGATACAATTAGTGCTGGCGCACGCGCTCTAATAACCGCCACTGTATATGACCGTGCTAGCCAGCCCATAGAAGGGAAAGAAGTAAATTTCACAGTTCTTGGTGGCGGTAATGGTTATATTGTTGAGGATAACCCATACACAAATTCGTTGGGAATTGCTACTGCTTATTTTGGCTGCTCAAGCGTATATTCTAATGAATTGGATACAATTGGTGTTACTGCTGATGATACAACATTTTTAGCAACCTGTTATGTATTGGTGCCGGATTCTTCTGTTATGGAAGGGAATATTCTTGCCTATCCAAATCCGATGGGTGTTGAAGGACAAAAGATGTGTTTTATGTACTATTTACCACAAGCCTGTAATGTAATTTTTGCGATCTATGACCCATTTGGCAATCAAGTACGCCGAGAAGATATATCACCTAATAGTACTGGTGCACAGCGTGGTATCAATATATTGGAATGGAATGGACATAATGATAAAGGAAGAAGAGTAAGCAGTGGGCTCTATTATGTGGTTATTAAAGGTTATTCCCATACCTCAACATATTTTCACAAGAAGATAAGGGTGGCTGTAGTATGGTAGAACTTAAAAATTCAGGGAATACAGCATTATTAACTTTTATTTTTACTTTTAACTTTTTACTTCTAACTTTTTGTTTTGCACAGGAAGGTGGAGTGCCTGGTGCTCTGTTGAACTATGGTATGAGCCCACGCACAATTGCATTGGGTAAGGCATTTACTGGGCTTGCAGATGATCAGGAGGCTATATACTACAATCCCGCAGGCCTGACTCAATTACTTACACAAACTGTGAAGGCATCATACCTATCACTCTATGGTAGTCAACTTGGTTATGTGGGTTATGCAATACCAACAAGAAAATTCGGATCATTAGGTTTGAGCCTCATCTATTTTACTTCTCGCGATATTGATGCAAAGGACGAATTTATATCTTCTCACGCCCCCTTCGATTTTACCCAGAATTGTTTTATCTTTTCTTATGCCTTTCAACCGGTGAAACCGATTGGGTTTGGAATAAATTTAAAACTTATGACGAGTAAAATTGCGCAATATGGTGCTATAGGGGTTGGTAGTGATGTCGGAATATTTTTATTCCCGCGCGGCAACCTCACTTTTGGAATAGCCTGTCAGAATATATTAGGACCAAAACTTACCCATTATGAAAGGACCGATGAAATCCCGGTTACATTTAGAGGTGGAGGGGCATTAAAATTATATCAGGGAAGGTTAACTATTGTTGTTGATGTAGTAAAGAATGTTCTTGAGTATACATCGGTTGAACATCATATTGGTATTGAATTTGTGCCGCACTCACCAATGCTAACTTTGCGTGGTGGCCTCGACAAGAATTTTCTGAATATTGGAGTGGGAATAAAAAAAGATTGGGATAAATTCACTGCCGGCGTTGATTACTCCATAGAACTACACCATGCGTCCAGCTATTTATTAGAATCCCGGCATAAAATAGGTATATTTATTGATTTCGGGGGTTTTAGAACATGGGTTAATGCAACCCCGAAAAGGTTCTCCCCCACCCCGGGTCGTAAGGAAAATGTTACCTGGCTTGATGTACACTACAAAACAAAACGAGATATCAGACGCTGGCAACTCTTGATAAAAAATCAATATGGTGAAGTCGTGAGAACATATTCAGGCTGGGATGCACCTCCTCTAAGACTCACCTGGGATGGTCTTGATGACATTGGAAGGGTCGTGGCAGATGGTAAATATTATTATGAAATTGTAATAATTGATGAAATTGGCGAGACGATAAGTTGCAGTGATTTCCTGACCAGCATTGTAACTTTAGGCCCTGAAGGCGAAATAGAATTCCTGCCACAGGACTATTAAGAGGATGTCTAAAATACGCAAGTCTATTTTCTGTTAATGGAGCAGTGGTATTTATGGTATTATTACTTTTCTTTCTAATTAATATAAATTATCAGCAATCAATAACCGATTATGAGATTGTTCATCAATTATTCCTCCAAGAAGATTTTCAAAATGCTGCAAAATACTTCAAGGCAATGGTTAACAAATATTCAGGGAGTGAATTTGAAGATGAAATCAGATTTCGTCTTGCTGAATGTTACTTCAACCTCAATGATTATAAAAATGCTAAAAAAACCTTTGAAATTATTTTAAGAAAAAAGGGGCTTTCTTATTTAGAACCAGAGTGTCTTTATGCAGTTGGTTTAATTGATATACTGCAAGGCAGTTTTAAGGAGGCAGAGGAAGTACTACAAAAGCTCTTGAAAAATCCTGCCTATCAACAGGAGGCAAGGGCAAATTTTGCTCTCGGTGCACTCTATTATTTTCGGGGCAGTTATGAAGAGGCAAAAGAAAAGCTGGCAGGAATAAATTTGCTGGAAGCAAAATTCTATTATGGAAAATCGCTTTCCCGACTCGGGTTTCCACTTATGGCCATTGGTATGTTCAAAGAGATACTTGATGAAGCACCAAATACACCAATTGCCGTACTTGCTGAATTTTCAAGGGGAGAGGCACTTTTCTTTAACGGCGATTTTGACGGCGCAAGAATCAAATTCCGGGATTTTACATTAAATTATCCAAAATCATCGCTCACTGATTATGCGCATTATTTTCTGGCTACTTCATTAATACATTCGGGTGATTATGCGGCTGCCTCAGAGCAGCTACTTCCATTAACAAGACATCAAGATAATCTGCTCGCTGCTCATAGCAGTTATTTTCTTGGTATATGCAGAATGAATTTAGGTGATAGTTCGGGCACAGTAAGTTCTTTCCAGAGGGTGAGGGCAAACTACCCTAATACTCAAATTGCTTCTTATGCAAATCTTCAACTCACTAATGCATTTTTAGCCTTTGCTGATACTATGCGGGCATTGGTCTCGGCTTCTCAATTAGCAACGATATTTGCCTCTGGTAATTTATCGGGTGTCGGAGACTATCTTACTGGTATGATTTACTTTCAAAGAGGAGATTATTTTAATGCTGCAAAAAACTTTGAGCTGCTAATACAGTATCACCCAAATTCGTCCCTACGTGAACCTGCTGCAGCTATGTTATTATATTCATTGAATAATTTAAATCAATTTGACCGCACAGTAACATTTGGTAGCAAATATATTAAAGATTTTTCTGAAGAGTCAAATCCCTGGCGTGGCAGAACAATATATTTCCTTGCTGAGGCATATTATCATAAGGATAATTTCCCTGAGGCAGAGAAAAGGTTTCTTGAGGTAACTAAGAACTTTTTTGGTATCGAGGTAACCCCCTATGCAAAACTGGGTCTTGCGTATTCTATATATAATCAGGATCGACAAAAAGAAGCGTCTGAAATCTTTAATACTATGAGTCAAATACCCTTTGATGATTCTTCGGTTGTTATTGCTGCCTATCTTGGATTAGGTTACACACAATACAACCTGGCTGAATTTCATAAGGCGTTAGATGTTTTGGAAGGAATATACAACACATTTCCAAAAGATGAAAGATGTGCGATCCCCGGGCTCTTTTATGCTGGTATGTGTTACTATAATCTTGAATATTATGCCCAGGCAATTGAATCATGGGGAAAACTTGTCGGTACGTATCCGATGTCTGAAAAATCAGCAGAGGCCGGGTTTCGGACTGGGGATACTTATTTTAAGGCGTTGGAATATGAATGGGCACGAGCATTATTCAGATGGGTAGTTGAAAATCACCCATTTAATGAATATGCCCGTTCTGCTCAACTGGCACTGGCTCAGAGTTATTATAACGAACAAAGTTTTGAGAATGCAATCAGGGAATTTCAAAAGTTTTTAGACCTCTTCCCAACCTCAGAGGAGGCATCGAGCGCACGAAAAAGTATGGAAATGTGTTATTATCGAAAAGGAATTGACAATGCGGAAGAGATGCAGCTCTTTGTTGCAAAATTTCCGCATAGTGAGCTTGCTGCTGATGGCCAATACCAAATTGCCTATAAGTATTTTGATGAAAAAAATTATGAGAAGGCAGTTGATGAATTCCTGAAAGTGGTGGTGAATTTCCCAAATTCTTCATATGCACCAGATGCCTTACTCTTGGCTGCTGAATCGGTGGTCAATCTCGAAAATTGGGAAAAGGCCTCAGAGTTGTATAAACGTTATTTATCCTACTTCCCAAAAGGAAAACAACGTGATGGTGTATATTTTAATCTCGGCACAGTTTATTATAATTTAAAAGAATATGGCGAGGCATTAACTAATTTTAGGGCAGTTGTCGATTCTTTCCCGGATTCACCATATATCGAAAATGCCGACCATAATCTTGAAATCTGCAAAGAATTATTGGGTGAAGAAGGAATCAAACATGCTTCAGAACCAATAAAGGCAGACAGCCTGAAGAGCGAGGAATGATGAAGATTCAAAAGTATAGTAATTCTTATATAACTTCTTTACCCCGTGAGATATCGCCCGATTTATCCTTTAAAATACCTATAAATGTTGAGAACAATTTTAGGAGTATGGCCATTGAGGATTCTTTTATCTCACAGGGTTCACCCCGTGAAATAGGAGATAAGCTATGAGGGTTAAAGAGATTAGAAAAATAGTATTGTTTATTGGAATAGGTATTATCAAAAAAGGAAGAGGTATTTCACAGGGTTCACCCCGTGAAATAGGAG
>Ga0114921_10000499_pt1 | contig 16671 bp, 14 predicted proteins | sample BentaG_FD_87016 | JGI IMG/M metagenome (GOLD analysis project Ga0114921, IMG submission 87016) | Deep subsurface microbial communities from South Atlantic Ocean to uncover new lineages of life (NeLLi) - Benguela_00093 metaG | ecosystem: Environmental > Aquatic > Marine > Oceanic > Sediment ...
CAGCGCGACGTGCACTACATCGTGCGCGACGGCGCCGTGCACTTGATCAACTCGTCGCGCGGCCGCATCGCCCAGTTGCAGCGCTGGCCGGACGGGCTACAGGCAGCGGTGGAAGCCAAGGAAGGCATCGAAACCACCGAGACCGGCGAGGTGCTTGACACCATCACCGTGCAGGCGTTGATCAATCGGTATCCGACGGTGTGCGGCATGACGGGTACCGCGCTGGCCGCCGGCGAGCAGCTGCGCCAGTTTTACAAGCTGGGTGTGTCACCGATCTCGCCTAACACGCCCAACATCCGCGAGGACGACCCCGACCGGGTGTACATCACCGCGGCAGCCAAGAACGACGCGATCGTCGATCACATCGTCGAGGTGCATGCGACCGGCCGGCCGGTACTGGTCGGCACCCGCGACGTGGCCGAATCCGAGGAACTCTACGAACGGCTGCTGCGCCGCGGAGTGCCCGCGACCGTCCTCAATGCCAAGAATGACGAGGAGGAGGCCCGCGTCATCGCCGAGGCCGGTGCGCTCAACGCTGTCACGGTGTCCACGCAGATGGCCGGCCGCGGCACCGACATCCGGCTGGGGGGATCCGACGAGGAGAACCACGACGAGATCGTCGAGCTGGGCGGGCTGCACGTGGTTGGAACCGGCCGGCACCGCACCGAGCGTCTGGACAACCAGCTGCGTGGTCGGGCCGGCCGGCAGGGCGATCCCGGGTCCTCGGTGTTCTTCTCCAGTTGGGAGGACGATGTCGTCGCCGACCATCTGGAGCGGGGCAAGCTGCCCACCGAGACTGACGACACCGGCAAGATCGTCAGCCCGAAGGTCGGTGTGCTGCTCGACCATGCGCAGCGGATCGCCGAGGGCAGGCTGCTCGACGTGCACGCCAACACCTGGCGGTACAACCAACTGACGGCTCAGCAGCGGGCCATCATCGTGGAGCGGCGCACGAAGCTGCTGAGCACGCCCGCCGCCCGCGACGAGCTCAAAGAGCTGTCGGCTAAGCGCTACGACGAGTTGACCGGGGAGCTAGCGGGCGAATCGCCCGGGGAATCGCCCGACCGGCTCGAAGAGGCCGAGGACCGGCTCGAAGAGATCAGCCGGCGGATAATGCTCTACCACCTCGATCGCGGCTGGGCCGATCACCTGGCCTATCTGGCCGACATCCGGGAGAGCATCCACTTGCGGGCGCTGGGCCGGCAGAACCCGCTCGACGAGTTCCACCGGATGGCGGTGGACGCGTTTGCGTCGCTGGCCGCGGATGCGATCGAGGCGGCCGCGCAGACGTTCGATACGGCCGACTCCATCGAGGACGAACCGGGCGTGGACCTGTCCAAGCTGGCGCGGCCGACGTCGACCTGGACCTACATGGTGCATGACAACCCGCTGGCCGACGACACACTATCCGCGCTGAGTCTGCCCGGCGTGTTCCGCTAGCTCGGGTCCTGATCGCCCCGGTGGAGGCGTCCGAGGCTTTCACAACCCCCACACTCGGCGGGCGGCCGAACCACGTTAGGGTCGAGCCCGTGGGAGAGCGCGATCAGGTGGTCACGGTGCCCAACCTGCTGAGTGTGATCCGCCTGGTGCTCATTCCGGTGTTCTTCTATCTGCTGCTGGTCGCTCGCGCCGACGGGTGGACGGTGGCGATCCTGACGTTCAGCGGGTTCTCCGACTGGGCAGACGGCAAGATCGCACGGCTGATGAATCAGTCGTCGAAGCTGGGAGCACTGCTGGATCCGGCGGTGGACCGGCTGTACATGATGACGATTCCGATCGCGTTCGGGCTGCGCGGCATCGTTCCGTGGTCGATCATCGTCATCCTGCTGGCGCGTGATCTGGTGTTGGCCGCCATGCTGCCGGTGTTGCGCAGCCGGGGGCTGACCGCGCTACCGGTGACCTACATCGGCAAGGCCGCGACCTTCACGCTGATGTCGGCGTTTCCGTTGATCCTGCTCGGCCAGTGGGATGCGCTGTGGAGCCGCGTTGTGCTGGCCTGCGGCTGGGGATTTCTGATATGGGGGATGGCGCTCTACCTCTGGGCGCTGGTGCTGTACGCGATCCAGGTGGTCCTGGTGGTACGCCGGATGCCGACCATGCGGAACGCTCATGGGTAAACCGGACCGTGAGCTCGGCGGCTACGACTCCGAAGCCGGGCTCAACGCGCTCGAGGCGGGTCGGCCGCAGCGCCTCCCCGTGCCGTCGCTGTTGCGTTCGCTGCTGTCTGATCACCTCGACCCCGGGTATGCGGCTGCCGCTGAGGGTCGCCCACCCGCCGGATCTGTAGCCGGCCGGGCCCGCATCCTCGGCCGGGCCTGGCAAGCGCTGGCCGCGTTCCTGGTGGCCACGGTGTTTGCTGCCGGTGTCGCACAAGCGCGATCGTTGGCTCCTGGCGTCAGCGCCGCGCAGCAGGTGCTGGCGGGCAGCGTGCGGTCGACAGAGGGCAGCACCGATGACCTCGCCGGCCGCCGCGATGTGCTGGCCGCTCAGGTTGATGACCTTCAGCGTCGACGCCTCAAGGAAGACGCCGAGGGCCGGCGGCTGCTGAACAGCCTCGATGCGCTGGCGTTGGCGTCAGCCAGCACCCCGGTCATCGGGCCCGGACTGACGGTGACCGTGACGGACCCGGCCGTCGCCAAGGATCTCAGCGATGTGTCCAAGGAACGGGTGGCCGGCGGCCGGCAGATCATCCTCGACCGGGACCTGCAGCTTGCCGTGAACTCGCTGTGGGCCAGTGGCGCCGAAGCGATTTCGGTCGGCGGCGTGCGAATCGGACCGAACATGACCATCCGGCAGGCGGGTGGGGCGATCCTGGTCGACAATCACCCGGTGAGCAGTCCGTACACCATCGATGCGGTCGGGCCGCCGAAAGGCATGCAGGACGCCTTCGATCGCAGCCCGGGCCTACTTCGGCTGCGGCTGCTTGAGGTGTCCTACGGGGTAGGAGTCAGTGTGAGTGCACAGGACGGTCTCAGCTTGCCGGCCGGAGCAATCCGGGATGTCAAGTTCGCCAACCAGATTGGGCCTTGATGGCAGGAAAAGCGGCAGGAACAGTGACCCGAATCAGACTTGTTGAAATAATGGATCGTCGATGATAGGTATTGCGGCGCTCGTTGTCGGCATCGTCCTGGGCCTGGTGTTTCAACCCAGCGTGCCCGAGGTTATTGCGCCCTACCTGCCGATCGCGGTGGTGGCGGCCCTGGACGCGGTATTCGGCGGACTGCGGGCCTACCTGGAGCGGATCTTCGACTCGAAGGTCTTCGTGGTGTCATTCGTGTTCAACGTCCTGGTCGCCGCACTGATCGTGTATCTCGGCGACCAGCTGGGTGTCGGCACCCAGCTTTCGACTGCGATCATCGTGGTGCTCGGTATTCGGATCTTCGGCAATGCCGCCGCCCTGCGGCGCCGGTTGTTCGGGGCGTGACATGCGATGACGGACGAATCCCGGCGCGACAGCAGTGACAGCAGCGACGACGGCAGTGACAGTCCTGGTGGCCCCAGGGGTCCTGCCGCCGCCGGGCAGCATGGTCGCCACGAGCTTCCGCCCGACCGGCAACAGTCCACAATCGGGCCACCGCGAAGCAGGCGCTCGCGGCTGTTGTTCGGCGCGCTGGGAGCGCTGTTGTGCGTGGTGCTGGGCATCGCGATCGTGACCCAGGTCCGCCAGAACGAGTCTGGCGATTCGCTGGATACAGCCCGGCCGGCCGACCTGCTGGTTCTGCTCGACTCCCTGCAGCAGCGGGAGGCCGCGCTCAACACCGAAGTGGCCGAGCTGCAGAACACGCTGGCGACGTTGCAGGCATCAGGCAGTGACGATCAGGTCGCCATCGACAACGCCCGGTCCAGGCTGGCAGCGTTGTCCGTCCTGATCGGTACGGTCGGGGCGACTGGCCCCGGCGTCACGATCACCATTGACGACCCGGCGCCGGGGGTGGCCCCGGAGACCATGCTCGACGTCATCAGCGAGCTGCGGGCAGCCGGAGCGGAGGCGATCGAGATCGCGGCAGGGCAACAGTCGGTCCGTGTCGGCGTAAGCACGTGGGTGGTAGGGGGTCCCGGTGCGTTGGTGATCGACGGTTTGGTCCTCAACGCGCCGTATTCGGTTCTGGCGATTGGTGATTCACCGACGCTGGCCGCGGCGATGAGTATTCCGGGTGGAGCAGTCGACAGTGTGGAGCGTGTCGGCGGTTCCATGTCGGTAAAACAGGTCGACCGGGTTGACGTGACCACCTTGCGGCAACCGAAATCCGGCCAATACGCTCAGCCGGTCAAATAGGCGACCGCAAACAGGCAAACAGGCAAACAGGAGAACAGGATCACCGTGAGCGACATTCCACTCGATTTGTACTTCACCGCCGAGCACGAGTGGGTACGCCGCACCGGCGCGGACACGGTGCGGGTCGGTATCACCGACTTCGCGCAGTCGTCGTTGGGCGACGTCGTCTACGTGCAGCTACCCGACGTCGGTAGCTCAGTGCCAGCGGGCGAGTCCTTCGGTGAGGTGGAGTCGACTAAGTCGGTGTCCGACCTCTACGCACCAGTTACCGCGAAGGTGGTAGGCGTCAACGGCGATCTGGAAGCCAAGCCGGAGTTGGTGAACTCCGATCCCTACGGCGCGGGCTGGCTGTTGGACCTGCAGGCCGACGGCCGGGAAGCGCTGGAGGCAGGTCTCGGCGCCCTGCTGGACGCCGAGGCCTACCGTGGCGCCCTGCCGGAATGACGACTGCTACCGTGCTGGGCGGTCGGCGGTTGTCGCGCCGGGCGGCCCGCCGATCCGGCGGTGGTGGGCACATAACGGACCACTCCGCGGTACGGTCGACACAGCGACGGTAGGGCCGGATGAATGTCGGCCCTATGAGTCCCGTCGGATATCGCAACAGCAGCCAGTGAGGAGCAGCGGGTGCCGGAACAAGACAACGATAAGACGTCTGACGAAGTCACGGTGGAGACGACGTCTGTTTTCCGGGCCGAGTTTCTCAACGAACTCGACGCGCCTGCGCAGGCGGCCGCTGAGTCCGTGGTTTCCGGAGTCGAGGGGTTGCCGGCGGGTTCTGCGCTGCTCGTCGTCAAACGAGGCCCCAACGCCGGCTCGCGCTTCCTGCTGGATCAGCCGACCACGTCTGCGGGCCGACATCCAGACAGCGACATCTTTCTCGACGACGTCACAGTGAGCCGTCGGCACGCCGAGTTCCGGTTGGAGTCGGAAGACTTCCAGGTTGTCGATGTCGGCAGCCTCAACGGAACCTACGTCAACCGTGAGCCTGTCGACTCGGCCGTGCTCGCGAACGGCGACGAGGTTCAGATCGGCAAGTTCCGGCTGGTGTTCCTGACCGGCCCCAAGGCCGGGGACGACGGAGGAGGATCGGCAAGCCAGTGACCGCGCCCGATACCCCCGCGCTGGCCGGGATGTCGATTGGAGCGGTGCTGGCGTCGCTGCAACCGGACTTCTCGGACGTCTCGCACTCCAAGATTCGATTCCTGGAGGCCGAAGGGCTGGTCACGCCACAGCGGGCCGCTTCGGGGTATCGCCGGTTCACCGCGTATGACTGCGCCCGGCTGCGGTTCATCCTGACCGCCCAGCGCGACCACTATCTGCCGCTCAAGGTCATCAAGGCCCAGTTGGATGCCCGGCCCGACGGCGAGCTGCCGGAATCCGGATCTCCCTACGGGATACCGCGATTGGTGCCGGCGTCTGGCAGTGAGTACCCCATAGGCGCCATCGGTGGCGGGGTGGATGGCAACGCGGCGTTGCCACCCACCCAGGTGCGGCTGAGCCGGGAGGATCTGCTGGAGCGCTCCGGAGTGGACGAGGAGTTGCTTAGTGCGCTGGTCAAGGCCGGGGTGATCACCACCGGCCCGGGCGGCTTCTTCGACGAACACTCGGTTGTCATCGTGCAATGCGCCCGGGCATTGTCGGAATACGGCATCGAGCCGCGGCATCTACGCGCATTCCGTTCGGCGGCCGACCGTCAGTCAGACCTCGTAGCCCAGATCGCCGGGCCGTTGGTCAAGGCGGGAAAGGCCGGAGCTCGCGACCGCGCCGATGATTTGGCACGTGAGGTGGCCGCACTGGCGATCACTTTGCACACGTCGTTGATCAAGTCGGCTGTGCGCGACGTTCTGCATCGCTGAGGACTAGACTTCGTTCGACGGCAGGTAGCTGTGCGGAGGGCAGACGCAGATGGGTGAAGTTCGCGTAGTCGGCATTCGCGTCGAGCAGCCGCAGAACCAGCCGGTGCTGCTGCTGCGCGAGTCCAAAGGCGACCGATACCTGCCGATCTGGATCGGCCAGGCCGAGGCGGCCGCGATCGCGCTCGAACAACAGGGCGTCGAACCGGCCCGGCCCCTCACCCATGACCTGATCCGGGATCTCATTTCCATGCTTGGACATTCGCTCAAGGAAGTGCGGATCGTCGATCTGCAGGAGGGCACCTTCTACGCCGACCTGATTTTCGACCGGGACATCAAAGTGTCAGCGCGGCCCTCGGACTCGGTGGCCATCGCGTTGCGTGTCGGCGTGCCGATCTATGTCGAGGAGGCGGTGCTGGCCGAGGCCGGCTTGCTGATCCCCGACGAGACAGATGACGACGCCACCGGCGCCGTCCGCGAGGACGAAGTGGAGAAGTTCAAGGAGTTCCTGGACAGCGTGTCGCCCGACGATTTCAAGGCCACCTAGCGCGACGACGATGCGCGCCGTAGGCGGCGTGAGAAGGAGTCGGGCGATCGAATCGAGCCGCCTCCTAGCCGCCACCAGGCAATCTCGACGCCTCAATCTCGACGCCTCAACATCGGCCTCGGCATTATTACGGATGCGTCTCATCTGCGAGTCCGGTCTCGACACGCGCGGCCGATAGCGAGCGGCGGCCCGTGAGGCATCCATAATTTGATGGCGACGACAAGCACGAGAGCTTGTCGGCGAGCGTATGCTCGGACCACTCGATGTGGATTACGGCCGCAGGGCGGACGCGTGGCAACGAGTGCGATCGGCGAGAGGAAGCACTGTGAGCGAGCCACCCCGTCAAGAGCATCTGGACCTTGCTGACCCTTCTGGCCAGGCCGAGGCTGACTCTGTTGAGGTCACCCACTCTCGGGCCTCTCAACCTGGGGCCGCCGGCGGGTCCCTAAGAAGCGAGCCGGTGCAGGGCGGCCTGTTCCCGGACGACTCCGTACCCGACGAACTCGTCGGTTATCGCGGTCCGAGTGCCTGCCAGATCGCCGGGATCACCTACCGCCAGCTGGACTACTGGGCTCGCACCTCGCTGGTGGTGCCCTCGATCCGCAGCGCCGCAGGATCCGGCAGCCAGCGGCTCTACTCGTTCAAGGACGTACTGGTTCTCAAGATCGTCAAGCGGCTGCTCGATACCGGGATCTCACTGCACAACATCCGCGTCGCTGTCGACCATCTGCGTCAGCGTGGCGTGCGGGACCTGGCCAACATCACGCTGTTCTCCGACGGTACCTCGGTGTACGAGTGCACCTCGGCCGAGGAGGTCGTGGACTTGCTGCGGGGTGGCCAGGGCGTGTTCGGCATCGCGGTGTCCGGTGCGATGCGCGAGCTCACCGGCGCGATCGCGGACTTCCCGGGTGAGCGTGCCGACGACGGTGAGTCGATCGCCACACCCGAGGACGAACTTGCGTCGCGCCGCAAGCACCGCGACCGCAAGATTGGCTGAGCTTGCGCGAGCGTGCGTGAAATGCCAGCTCACGCGGCGTGTCGGTGTACAGACACGCACGCTCGTGCCAGAGGCGGGTACCTCGGCCGGTAAACTTGGTCGCGCATCGCTCTTGAGCGGGAGAGTTCCGTAGCCGCCAGCTATGGACGCCGAAGGAGCAACACCTCTCCGCCAACCTCTCAGGCCCCCGGACCGCCCAAGTCACGATGCCTCTGGAATGCGGCGACGTGTGTCGCCCGCCGATGGGGAAAGGCGCGAGCCGAATCTCTCAGGCGCCCGGGTGCCGGGCAGATGACAGAGGGAGAGGAACAGTCCCACTGTCCCTAGCCTGCTGTCAGGAGTTCGCCGGTGTCATATCGCCCAACCTTTGCCGACCGTCACATCGGGCCGGGCGCCGACGCCATCGCGGCCATGCTCGCCGTCATCGGCGTCGACTCTCTCGACGATCTGGCGACCAAGGCGCTGCCGAGCGGCATCCTCGATGCGTTGACAGCGCGGGGAGTGGCCCCGGGGCTGGACGGGCTGCCGGTCGCCAGCACCGAGGAGGAGTCCCTGGCCGAGCTGCGCGCGATGGCCGATGCCAACACCGTCGCGGTGTCGATGATCGGCCAGGGCTACCACGACACGCTCACGCCGCCGGTGTTGCGGCGCAACATCCTGGAAAACCCGGCCTGGTACACCGCGTACACCCCGTATCAGCCGGAGATCAGTCAGGGTCGGCTGGAAGCGCTGCTGAACTTCCAGACCATGGTCGCCGACCTGACCGGCCTGGAGATCGCCAACGCCTCGATGCTCGACGAGGGCACCGCCGCCGCTGAGGCGATGACGCTTATGCACCGCGCGGTGCGGGGGACGGCGAACCGGCTGGCCGTTGACGTCGACCTGTTCGAGCAGACTGCGGCAGTGTTGGCGACTCGAGCCGAGCCGCTGGGCATCGAGATCGTTACCGCCGACCTGCGCAATGGCTTGCCTGAAGGCATGCCGGATGGGGACTTCTTTGGCGTCATCGCCCAGCTGCCCGGCGCCAGTGGGCGGGTGACGGACTGGTCAACGTTGGTCTCTCACGCGCACGATCGCGGCGCGCTGGTCGCTGTCGGTGCCGACCTACTGGCACTGACGTTGATCACCCCGCCCGGCGAAATCGGTGCCGACGTCGCGTTCGGCAGTGCCCAAAGATTCGGCGTGTCAATGGGATTCGGCGGTCCACACGCGGGTTTCCTTTCGGCGCATGCCAAGCATGCCCGGCAGCTGCCAGGCCGGCTCGTCGGCGTCTCGCTGGATGCCGACGGGTCGCCGGCCTACCGGCTCTCGCTGCAGACTCGCGAACAGCACATCCGCCGCGACAGGGCCACCAGCAACATCTGCACAGCGCAGGTACTGCTGGCGGTGATGGCGGCGATGTACGCCAGCTACCACGGGGCCGTCGGGCTGACGGGCATCGCCAAGCGCGTTCACGCCCACGCCGAGAAGATCGCCTCTGCGCTGGGTGATGCTCTGGTGCACGACGCGTTCTTCGACACGGTGCTGGCCCGGGTGCCGGGCCGGGCGTCATCGGTGCAGGCCGCCGCTAAGGCTCGCGGCATCAACATCTGGGCTGTGGATGACGACCAGGTTTCGGTCGCCTGTGACGAGGCCACCACCGACGAGCATGTGACTGCAGTGCTTGAGGCCTTCGGAGTCGGCGCCGCCGAGCCGGTGTGCGCTGGTATCGCGACCCGCACAACGGAGTTCCTGACCCATCCCGCGTTCACCAGTTACCGCACTGAGACCTCGATGATGCGCTACCTACGGGCGCTTGCCGACAAGGACATAGCGCTTGACCGCAGTATGATCCCGCTGGGCTCCTGCACGATGAAACTCAACGCTGCCGCCGAGATGGAGCCGATCACCTGGCCGGAGTTCGCGCGTCAGCACCCGTTCGCCCCGGCCGCCGATACGCCCGGTCTGCGCACGCTGATCGGGCAACTGGAGACTTGGCTGGTCCAGTTGACCGGGTACGACGCCGTCTCTTTGCAACCCAACGCCGGCTCACAGGGGGAGTACGCCGGTCTGCTCGCGATACACGACTATCACGCCAGCCGCGGAGACGCTCACCGCGACGTCTGCCTGATACCGTCCAGCGCGCACGGCACCAACGCTGCCTCGGCGGCACTGGCCGGGATGCGGGTCGTCGTGGTTGCCTGCCGCGAGAACGGCGACGTCGACCTCGACGACCTGCGCGCCAAAGTCGGCGAGCATCGCGACCGGCTGTCCGCGCTGATGATCACCTACCCGTCCACCCACGGCGTCTACGAGCACGACATCGCCGACATCTGCGCCGTGGTGCACGACTCAGGCGGGCAGGTCTATGTCGACGGCGCCAACCTCAACGCGCTGGTGGGCCTGGCCCGGCCTGGCAAGTTCGGTGGCGATGTCAGCCACCTCAATCTGCACAAGACGTTCTGTATTCCGCACGGTGGCGGCGGTCCCGGCGTGGGGCCGGTGGCGGTGCGCTCGCACCTGGCAGCGTTTCTGCCCGGTCACCCGTTGGCGCCCGAGTTGCCGCAGGGCCATCCGGTGTCGTCGGCGCCCTACGGGTCTGCCTCGATCCTGCCGATCACCTGGGCCTACATCCGGATGATGGGTGCGGGCGGACTGCGGGCGGCGTCCCTGGCCGCGATCGCGTCGGCCAACTACATCGCGCGCCGCCTCGACGAGTACTACCCGGTGCTGTACACGGGCGAGAACGGCATGGTCGCCCACGAATGCATCCTGGACCTGCGGGGCATCACCTCCTCGACCGGTGTCACCGTTGACGACGTGGCAAAACGCTTGGCCGACTATGGCTTTCACGCCCCGACCATGAGCTTCCCGGTCGCGGGCACTTTGATGGTGGAGCCCACCGAGAGCGAGAGCCTGGCCGAAGTGGATGCGTTCTGCGAAGCCATGATCGCAATCCGCTCCGAGATCGACAAGGTAATCGACCGGGTGATCGACCAAGTGGGGGCACCGCAGTGGTCTGTTGAGGACAACCCGCTGCGCGGCGCGCCCCACACCGCCGAATGCCTGTCGGTGACCGACTGGGATCATCCGTACACCCGGGAGCAGGCCGCGTACCCGCTCGGTAAGCACTTCCGGCCCAAGGTATGGCCGCCGGTGCGCCGCATCGACGGCGCCTACGGCGACCGCAACCTGGTCTGCTCGTGCCCGCCGGTGGAGGCTTTCGCCTGACGACGATCCGGCCGCGGGGCGGGGCCGGGGAGGAGTCAGGCAATCCAGCATCGCCTGACGACGATCCGGCCGCGACGACGAAGCTGTCGTTCCTTCGATCGTGTTCGACGACCGGAAAAGGCGGCGGCTCAAACCTGTTGGTAGCGCGACGGTCCTGACAATTTTCGTGGGCTTCCTTTCTTGAACGCTCGCGACCATTCGCTGTGGTGATCAGCCTGTCGTTGGGCGGAGCGGCTCGGTGATGATCGGGGGGCCGTAGCGCGCAGACCCCGGGCTTGAGCCCTGGGGTTAGCACGTCAAGTGGGCACTTGAGGTGGGTACTGCCATGGGTGGTGAGGCGTAGCCGCGACGTGTCGGTGGCTGGTGTTAGGTTCCGCGTGTGCTGGCTGGTAGGCGGTTTCGTGTGGAGTTCACCACCGATCAGGCCGGGCTTGCGGACCGGACTGCGGATGTGTGCCGAGCGGTGTGGAATACCGGTTTGGAGCAGCGCCGCGAGTACCGTCGCCGGGGTGCGTGGATGAATTACAAAGAGCAGGCTCACGAGCTGGCGGAGGCCAAAAAGGACCACGCCTGGCTTACTGAAGCGCCGTCGCATTGTTTGCAGCAGTCGCTACGCGACCTGGACGAGGCGTGCCGCCGCCACGGCACGTATCGGGTGCGCTGGCGCTCAGCGCGGCGGCGGCCGTCGTTTCGGTTCCCTGAGGGCTCCAAAATGGCGCTGGAGAAGCTGAACCGCCGCAAAGCGCAGATCAAGTTGCCGAAGCTGGGTTGGGTGCGGTTTCGGGCCTCGCGCGACCTGGGTGGTGACACTATCCGCAGTGCCACCCTCACCAAAGACGGTAAGCACTGGTATATCTCGCTCCTTGTGGACGACGGCAAAACCACCCCGGATAGCCATGCTGCGCCCGATACTGCGGTGGGGGTGGATCGTGGTGTTGCGGTGGCGGTAGCCACCAGCGCTGGTGACCTTCTCGACCAGGTGTTCACCACACCAGGCGAGAAACGTCGGGCACTGCAACTGCGACGCAAACTGTCCCGTTCAGCGAAACGGAGCCGCAACCGGGAAAAGACCCGCGCCGCTCTCGGCGTGACCCGGGCGCGGGAACGGCGTCGCCGCCAAGACTTCTGCGCCCAGAGCGCCCACCAGTTGACCACTGCTCATGCGTTGGTAGTGATCGAAGACCTCAAGACCAAACAGATGACCCGCTCAGCGAAAGGAACCCTGGAAACACCGGGCCGCAATGTGAAAGCCAAGTCCGGCCTCAACCGAGCCATCCTCGCCAAGGGATGGCATCAGTTCGCTCTGGCACTGACCTCAGCGGCCCGCTACAGCGGGACGCTGGTAATCAAGGTGCCGGCGGCGTACACGTCGCAACGCTGCTCATCCTGTGGGCAAGTGGATCCGAAATCCCGTGAGAGCCAAGCGGTCTTCCGGTGCACCACCTGCCAGCACGGTCCTGTGCACGCGGACATCAACGCCGCCAAGAACATACTGGCCGCAGGGCTTGCGGTCACCGCCTGTGAAGACAACGCCCGACCCACGGGTCAGGCCGCGTCGCTGAAGCAGGAACCAGCAGGAACCCGCGAGGAATTACTGCTCCAACCCCACCCCGCTACCGCGGCATGAACGGTTGGAATCCCCCGGCTTCAGCCGTGGGCGAGGACGTCAATCCCATCAACAGGTCCAGTGTGGCGATCTGGTCGTCGTAGCTACCGTCCAGCTTCGTCAGCAGCGTCGAAATTCCGGCGGCTCGATAGCGATCGATGCGTTCGGAGATGATGTCGGGTGTGCCGACCAGGTTGGTGTGGCTGCCGAGCTCGAGCGGCACCGCTCGACGTGCCTCATCATGGTTGCCGGACCGCCACAGCTGTGCGACCTTGTTGACAGCCTCGCCGTAGCCAAGTCGGGTGAAGGCCTCGTTGTAGAAGTTGCGGCCCGACTCGCCCATGGACCCGATCGTGAATGCGTAACCGCCCGCGTGCCGGCGGACTGCGGCGTCAGCGGCAGCCCTGCCGTCTGCGAATTCGACGGCAACCGGGGCGACGAGGTCTAGCTCGGTCACGCTACGCCCGGCCCGTTCGGCTCCTTCACGCATCGGTCCGAAGAAAACATCGGCGACTTCGGGCATGAATGCGTTGCCCAACCAGCCATCCGCGATCTCGCCGGTTAGGCGGAGATTCGCTGGGCCCATCGCCGCGTTGTAGACCGGGACATGGGCGGGACGAACCATCGGCTGCAGGGCTCGACCTGCGCTGTCGGGAAGCGGCAGTGGGTAGATCTCACCGTCGTGCGCCAATCGTGCGCCGCTGCTCACGGCTCGGATGATCTCAATCGTCTCCCTGGTGGTCTGCACGGGACGACGGAATCGGACACCGTGCCAGCCCTCCATGACGCGCGGTCCCGAGACGCCGATGCCGAGGGTGAATCGGCCGCCGGACAGCTCCTGGAGGCTGAGCGCCGAGGTCGCCAGCAGGGCGGGTGTTCGCGAACCGAGTTGGACGACGAAGGTACCGAGCCCGATCGTGGATGTCTTTGCGGCCAGGTACGCAAGTCCGGTCAGTGCGTCATAACCCCAAATTTCGGGAACCCACAACGACGCCACGCCGATCCGTTCGGCCTCGACCGCGAAGTCTGTCGCTCCGGGCAGACGCGGCTCGATGAGCACGCCAACCCGGATACTGCCGCCCGGCGACGTGGCGTCTACGCTGTCAGACATATTTGTGCCCCCCTGGACAGGTGTCACTATGCGCTATCGCGATTGCCCGACGGTTGAAGTAACGGAACGGGTTTCGTGTTCGCCGGCCGATGCGTGGGCGCTCGTCATCGATATCACACTTCCGTCGCGATTCTCCTCGGAGACAGAAGCGGCGGAGTGGACCGACGGGGCGGACCGGGTCGAAGTGGGCGCGCGGTTCCGTGGACGCAACCGTCACCCCGCCTTGGGGCAGTGGGAGACCGAGTGCGAAGTCGTCGAAGTGGAGGCGCAGCGTCGTTGGGTGTGGGCCGTGCGTGGTCCCGACGGCGTGGGTGCTACCTGGGGCTTCGAAGTCGACCCGGCGCGTGACGGGGTGATTGTGCGGCAATGGGCGCGAATGGGTCCCGGTCCGTCCGGGTTGAGTGTCGCGATCGCGGCGACACCCGACAAGGAAGCCAGGATCGTCGCCGGCCGCCTGTCGGAATGGGAGAAGAATATGCGCGCGAACCTGGCCGGCATCAAGGCGCATTTCGATCAGTGACCTCATCGACGCTCACTGGCGGCCGGTCAGGCAAGCATGTTGGTGAGCACGTTCGAGAGTTCGGCGGAGTCCGAAGTGGTCAGATTCTGATATGTGCCGCCGCTGAGTTGGGCGACGGCTTCCCAGGTGGCCCGGTCGGCGTCATCGCCGAAGTCGATGACGTTGACCGCTATCGGCCGGTTGGGATCGTTGGCCTCGCGGACGAAATCCTGCAGGCCCGCGCTATCCAGTGTTCTGTCCGTATGCGGTCCTGTCGTGATCACCAGCACAGAATTGCTTTGCCCCTGACGGAAATTAGCCAGCGCGTCGTTGTAGACGATCCGCAGCGTGGTGAACGACACCGCTCCGCCACCCGACGCGTCCTGCGCGTTGAGCGCTGCGGTCAGCACCGCCGAGCGCGGCTGGCCGTCGACGGGGTCGGACAGCGGCCCGGTTGGCACCTCGGTCCTGCTCTGCCTGCCGTCGAAGGTCCACAGTCCGACAGCGGACTCCGGCGGAATGGCTTTGATCCGGTTGTCCAGCGCGTCGACCACATTGGTCAGCCGCGTCTTGCCGCCCTCCTCGGTGGGCATCGACTGGTCCAGCATGATCGTGACGGTCGGTCCGGTCGCCGGCGCGGTCAGGGCGTCGGCCAGCGTCGCGCGCACGGTGTTGTCGCCCACTATCAACGGTGCACCCAGTGGCGCGAAGTCGGTGACGTCGCTGCCGGGCGGTTCGGCGCTTCCAGCGCGGAAACCGTCGGATGCCAATTCGTCCAGCTGCTCGGGCTTGCGCATGAACCGCGCGAACTGGCTGGCCGCGGTTTCCTGCTCGTTGGACAGCCACGATCCACTGAGCAGCACAGTCGGATAGTCGGCGACGGCGACCGGACCTGGCGGCAGCCACCCGGCGAGCTCGCTGCTTGCGTCGGGAAGCGATTCGCCTCGCGCAAAGAGCTGCTGCTCGGTGGAGATCACCGCGTGTACTTCAGCGGTCGCCGGGTCGTCGGCGTCAAGCAGTGCGTTCATCGCCTCGGCTGCGGAGTTGTCGGGCAGCTTCGGCTGGCCCGCTACCAGTGTGCGCACAGCGCCGCCGCCGGCACTGGCGGGCGCACCGGACGGCGCAGAAGCCGCCGCCACTGCTTCGGCCGCCAGGTACGAGGCATCGCTGTCGCCGCCGACAGGCAACACCAGCCGCAGCGATCCCCAGCTTTCTAGATCCAACCCGGTCAATGAGTCCGCAGCGTTCTGCAATCCGGGCAGTGTCGCCCAATTCTGCTCAGCCAGAGCTGACTTGAGTTCCGGACGCACCGCGAGCAGCACTGGAGAAGTGACCAGCGAGCGGCTGTCGCTGATCGCCTCCACACCGGTGGCGGCTTCCAGCCGGGCTGCCGACACCGAGCTGCCCGGGATCCACAGTGCGGGCCGTTCACCCAGGTTGGCAGGCCACTTTCCGATGAAGCCGCCGATGACGGCATCGGAGTCGGCCGGGTTCACGTCTACCGCCACGCAACGGTCTCCGACCGGGTCGGCGGTCTCGTTGAAGGACTCCGCGAACTGTCGCACGTGGTCTGCGATGGCCGGATCTGCGACGACGGCGACGCGCTCCTCGCCCTCCACGCAGCGCCCCGCGGCCGTGCCGGAGCGGTCAGACAAGGCATCGCCCAAAAACCGCCACAGGATGACGACGGCCACCACGCCGATCACCGTTACCAGGGCTATGATCACGCCGATGCTGACGCTACGGCGTCGAGCGCGGCCGAGGTGGCCGGTCTGAGACGCGCCCTCTTCGGAACTATTCCCGGGCCCGGGACTGCTGTGTCTACCCATGGGAGTGCCTGCATCCTCTCATCGACCGATGATGACTGGCCGAGTGGCCAACTCGGCGGCGAGTCTGGTCACGCACCGGCGCGGGCTTTGAACTCCCGGCGACGCCGGTGCAGGATCGGCTCGGTGTAGCCGTTGGGCTGCGCGGCCCCGGACAGGATCAGCTCTTGGGCGGCCGCGAAGGCGATACTGGAGTCGAAGTCGGGCGCCATGGGCAGGTACTCCGGATCGCCGGCGTTCTGTCGGTCCACCACTGGCGCCATCCGCTCCAGGCTGGCCCGCACGTCCTCCTCAGCGATCACGCCGTGCCGCAGCCAGTTGGCCAGAAGCTGACTGGAGATACGCAGCGTGGCACGGTCTTCCATAAGCGCGACGTCGTGGATGTCGGGGACCTTCGAGCAACCGACACCGGCGTCGATCCAGCGCACCACGTAGCCCAGGATGGACTGGCAGTTGTTGTCGACCTCCTGGTGGATCTCGTCGGGCGCCCAGGTCAGCGCGGCGTCGGCCAGCGGAATGGTCAGCAGCTGGTCCATCGTGGCGCGGGTTTTGCCCACTCTCGATTCTTGCAATTCCTGCTGCACCGCGAACACGTCGACTTGATGGTAGTGCAGCGCGTGCAGCGTGGCCGCCGTCGGCGACGGCACCCAGGCGGTGGTCGCGCCGGCGCGGGGCTGGGCGATCTTTTGTGCGACCATGTCGGCCATCAGGTCGGGCATCGCCCACATGCCCTTGCCGATCTGGGC
>Ga0114921_10000501_pt1 | contig 16659 bp, 20 predicted proteins | sample BentaG_FD_87016 | JGI IMG/M metagenome (GOLD analysis project Ga0114921, IMG submission 87016) | Deep subsurface microbial communities from South Atlantic Ocean to uncover new lineages of life (NeLLi) - Benguela_00093 metaG | ecosystem: Environmental > Aquatic > Marine > Oceanic > Sediment ...
GCCCACTGGATAGCTTCCTCTCCAATGAGGTCGAGCTCGTAGTCAGGATATAGCCCCTCACCTTCAATAAGGCGACCATTGGGGGTGAGCCAGCGAGCAATGGTAAGGTACAGTCCTGAACCATCCTTAAGCTGGCGCAGGGTATTAACACTGCCCTTGCCGAAGGTTCTGGTGCCGGCAATAGTGGCCCGAGCGTAATCTTGCAGGGCTCCAGCTAATACCTCACTGCCGCTGGCACTGTAACTATCCACCAGAACAACTAAGGGCAGGTCGGTGATTACTTCTTTGGATGTAACTGACAAGGTAGTGTGCTTTCCTTGATTATCTACCATGCTGACAATAATACCCTCTCTTAAGAAGTGGCTGGCAACATCAACCACTGTTTGCAATAAGCCACCAGAATTACTGCGCAGGTCAAGGATGATGCCGGTAGCTGCCTGGCCAGCTATACTTTGCAGTACTGGAGAGAGTTCTTCATCGGTGCGCTCCGAGAAATAAGTGAGGCTAATATAGGCAATATCCTGCCTCATCTCAAAGTGGACACTGGGCAGGTCAATTTCGGCTCTGACTATTTCAATCTCCTCAGGCTCGGTCTCATCCAGGTGAAGAATAAGGAGCCTGACTGGTGTTCCCGCAGGTCCGCGGATGGTAAGTACTGCTTCAACCAGGCTCATCTCCGAGGTAGGTCTGCCGTTAACTTCCAGAACTATATCACCGGCTCTGATACCTGCCCTGGCTGCCGGCGAATCAGGAATAGGAGCGATAATCATAAGCTGTCCTTCCTTCATTGCCACCTGAGCGCCAATACCCTCAAGTTTCCCTTCCAGACTGGTCAGGCTCAGTTTATAATTTTCAGGGTCCAGGTAGGAGGAGTGGGGGTCATCAAGTGCCTCCAGTATGCCCTCAATGGCTGCCTGGCTCATGGCAGCAGTATCAATATTGTCCTTATCTACATAATCCTGAAGAATAATATTCCATGCCTCTACCACAGTATCCAGGTCCTGGTCTAAGCTTGGCTCGGTTTTGGTAGCCAGATTACAGCCAGCACCGAAGGATAGACTAAGGACAACCCCCAACAATAGGATTATCGCTATAGTTTTTATTGCTTTTGACATCGGACTTACTCTCCTTATCCTTCATCAATAATCCGGGAGTTTTAAGAGACCAAAGGCCCAGAACTGCTACGAAAATAGAGTTTCTGGGCAGTAAATATCTAAAAAGCTGCTTACAATCCCCTCATAAATTCGGGTCGGAGTAAAGCAGGGTCTCTTCTTATCAGAATATGTTCTAACTCTGCAAGCATCCTTTGCTTGTCTTGAGGTAGGCTGCCGCGAATTGAGAAGTAGTTAGAGGCATGCATTGAGCTAAAGAAACAATCGGAGAAACTGGAATTTTCAATGATTATTTTCAGTTCTTCAAGGGACTCAAAGGGGGAGAGGAGGGAAAAGTCACCCTGCTGCCACTGATGGTGCAGAGGGGTGCCTGGAACCAGGGTTAGAGTTAAAGCCCCGGCATAATCAGGGTCAATCTCAGTGAGAATTCTGGCTGTTTCCAGAGAATGCTCCTTACTTTTCTCAAGCCCACCAAGCCCCAAGATTACAGTAACAGAAAGGATAATCCCGGATTCTTTAGCCTTCTTTCCTGCCTCTACTATCTGGCTGTGGTTCACTCCTTTACCAACCCGGCGGAGCACTTCGTCATCGCCACTCTCAACCCCCATGTAGAGGATACCTAATTTAAGTTCTTTTAAATCTTTAAGTTCACTCAGGCTTCTTCGCAGAATGTCCTGGGGAGTAGCGTAGATGCCGATTCTCTCGAGGGTGGGGAATTTCTCATTCAGGTATTGTAAGGCCTCTTTCAATTTAAGAAAGGGATAAACTAAGGCATCAGCATCCTGAAGAAAGACCCTCTTGCCATCCCATTGTTGGGCTTCAAGATAAACCACATCAGGAATGGTAGGCAGTTGGATGCCCTTTTGAGTGTGGAGAGCCAGGGCATCTATTTCCTTTTTAACTTCATCAAGCTCTCTTATGCGGAGCTTCGACCCATAATAGTAGTTACAGAAAGTGCAGGTATTATTGGAGCAGCCACTGGTTAAGGGGAGGTAGTAGCTACTCCACTCACTTGGAGGGCGAATGATCCTGGGTCTCTCAAAAGGTATATTCATAAGCTATTTCTAGAAAGCAGGTCAAGTAAATCTGTAAGCCGAGTTCTGTACTCCGAAATATTCGGAGCGGTGGCCATCTATCTAGCCCTGGTGTTGCCATCAGGGTCAAGCAACCAACCCGGGGACAGGCCGGACGTCCTTTGGTCCCTCTATTTGGTCTTGCTCCGGATGGGGTTTACCCAGCCGGCTGGTCTCCCAGCCGCTGGTGAGCTCTTACCTCACCATTTCACCCTTGGTCCACCTTGGTGGGCCGGTATGTTTCTGTGGCACTTTCCGTAGGGTCACCCCCCCTGGGTGTTACCCAGCATCCTGCCCGGTGGAGCTCGGACTTTCCTCCCACCGTAGGCGGGCAGCCACCCGATTTACTTGACCTGCCTATATTTATGGTAGTATGTGAGGGGTCATAAGTCAACAGGAGATAAGGAGGAGGGGGAGACTAGGCTTTTAAGCTCCCTTCAATGCTATAATAGTCAGTTCATCAGCTTCACTATTTTGCTCACGCGGAATATGCTTGATAGAAAAAATATCGAATTGATCGATTAGTTGCTTTGCCTTTTGGTATGATGGCTTGAGAGATGCCTTCTTTACCCGATACTGGCCGTTGATTTGCCTTACTACCAGCTCTGAATCTGAACATATTTGAACCTGCCTTGCCCCCAATTTCAAGGCTTGTTCCAGGGCAACAATAACTGCTCTATATTCTGCCTGGTTATTAGTTGTCCTGCCGATTAGCTGGGAAATGGAGGCAATCAGTCTGCCCCGTTCATCTTTTATGGTAGCCCCTATAGCTGCCGGTCCCGGGTTGCCCCGAGAAGCCCCGTCAGTATGTATGACCAATCTTCCTACGGGTGAGTTACCGGGGTGATTACTTACTTTCATCTCTGATGGCAATCTCAAGCCAGGAAGAGGATGCGCCCGCAACTACTACACTGTACCAGGCTATCCCCTCTGGCTCGCTGTAATTCAGTAACGGGTAGTGATATTCGACAACCACTGCATATTCCCTGCTCAATCTTGGCCACTGCCTGCTGCTTTCCTTTTCTGAGTCTGTGGTAGAAGTCAACTGCCTGGGGGTCAATCTTAGCTACCAGTTGTTGGCGCTCATCTCCGAGGCTGGATAGTGTAGTTTTGACCTGTGCTATCTCGGTGGATAAGTGCTGCTGCTGGCGCTGCCACTCAGCCGTTAATTCATCCAGCTTAGCACTTGTGGTATTTACCTTAGTTTCGGTCAGTTCAACCTGGCCCATAATTTCCAGGGCTTTATCCTCCAGCTGGTCACGCTGTTTTTTCAACCCGTTAACCTCAGACTGGAGATTAGACAATTCCTTAGGATTTTTAATGGTGCCATCATATAACTTCTGTTCCAGGGCGGTAATCCTGGTGCCCCGGTCTTCACTCTCCCATTCTGCAGAATGTTGCTGCTTGCTCAATTCCTCCAGATGTTGTTGCTCCGATGCCAGCTCAGATTGAGTTTTAGTCACTTCCTGGCTCTCACCTAATTGACTGGTCAGTTGCTTCAAAGCTTGCTCAGCAGACTCAAGCTTCAAGTCAATCTCCTGCAGCTGGTAAAGCTGTTTAGCCACATTCATTTTTCAACAGTCTAATTCTATAACAGCTGCGCCCTAATATCAAAAGATGACAAAAGGTGATAGCCAGATTAGAACAAATGTGCTATTCTACTATCTGGAGAGGAAAAGTGAGATTATTAAGATTAGCTATAGAGACGGAGAGATGGGACCTGGCAGCTCATTGTCTGGTCCTGGGGGTACTAAGAGCAAATGAGAAAGGAAATAAGTCAGCAAGGCGGCAATCCGGCAAGGAAAAAGCGGGGCGCCCCAAAAGGCAATCAAAACGCTAGGAAGCATGGTTTCTATTCTAAGGTTCTTGATGAGGCAGAGCAATTTGACCTTGAGCTGGCCTGTGGTGTTGAGGGCATAGATGATGAGATTGCCCTGTTGCGGGTTAAGATAAAGTCTATTTTAGAAAAGGACCCGGGGAATATCAGGCTTCTTATGGAGGCAACTAATACCCTGGCCAGGCTGGTGAAGACCAGATATAACATCTCCAAAGAGCAGAAGAAAGGCTTAAAGGAGGCAATAGGTAATGTCCTCAAAGACATCGCCCTACCACTCGGCATCGGCATCGGGGCTAACATCGGTAAATCCAGCTAGCCAGCTTGCCTCGCGCCAGTTACGACCATATCAGCGGGAAGTGGCTTCGGCAATACTGAATAGTGTCTTCCAGAGGCGAGGGCTTACCTTCTCCGTGGAGATTGCCCGCCAGGGAGGCAAGAATGAGCTGTCAGCCCAGCTTGAGCTCTTACTCTTGACCCTCTATATGGCTGAGCCTCAAAACCTGATTAAGTGCTCCCCTACCTTCAAGCCACAGACGGTTATCTCTATGGTGAGGCTGAAGGATAGGCTAAGTGACGCTGGTTTTGATGGTATCTGGGTAGCTGAGCTGGGCTATACTATCAGGTTGGGCAATGCCAGAGCTATATTTTTATCAGCAGATGAATCAGCTAATGTGGTTGGCAATACGGCTCATCTTCTTCTGGAAATAGACGAATCACAAGATGTCTCCAAGGAGAAATATACTAAAGAGTTCAAGCCTATGGGTGCCACCACCAATGTTACCACCGTTCACTATGGGACGACATGGGACGATGCTACCCTCCTTGAGGAGGTGAAGCAGACTAACCTGGAACTGGAGAGGAAAGATGGCATTAAACGCCACTTCAGGTATGACTGGGAGGAGATTGCCAGGTATAATGTTGACTATCTGGCCTATGTTGAGGCAGAAAGGGAGCGCCTTGGTGAGAATCATCCCCTCTTCTTAACCCAATATTGTTTATTGCCCCTGCATGGTGGGGGAGGTTACCTCAGCCGGCAGCAGCTTTCCCAGATGCAGGCAGGGCATTCCAGAAGACATCAACCCGGGTCGGGTAAAATTTACCTGGCTGGTATTGACCTGGCGGGAGAAGCTGAGGTGGAAGAAGGAGCACTGCTACGAGCGGTGAAGCCAAGGCAGGACTCTACGGTGGTTACCATTGGTGAGCTTGACTTCTCAATCTGTGATGATATTCAGAAACAGCCCGGGGTTAAGGTAGTGGAGCACTACTGGTGGACAGGCAAGAAGCATACGGAACTCTATCACCAGCTAGTTGATATCCTCAAGGTGGTGTGGCGTTGCCGCAGGGTGGTGGTTGACGCTAGCGGGGTTGGTGAACCGGTGAGTTCGTTCCTTAAAAGGGCGCTTGGCTCACGGGTTATCCCGTTCACCTTTACCGCTAAATCAAAGTCGGAGCTGGGTTTTGACCTGCTGGCGGCAATCAATGCCGGCAGGCTAAAGATGTATGCCGGGGACGGCTCCCCGGAATACCAGGAGTTCTGGTTTGAGATGGAGAAGGCTAAAAGCCACTATCGACCCAATCAGACAATGAATTTCTATGTTGACCCGGGAGAAGGTCACGATGATTTTCTGATGAGTCTTGCCCTATTGGTTGAGGCAGGAAACCGGTATTCACCGCGGGGGGCTAAGGGTGGGCTCTCCCGGTGATAGGTGCAGAGCACAAGCGGAGAAGAAGGGATGCTTAATTCTTAATAGTACGAGGTTTTCCTGCCTACCCAGAGGCCGATAAAGAAGAGTATCACTCCCCCCAGACCCATCAAGGCATAGATACCCCACTGAGGCAGGTCAAAGGCAAAGCCAACATAAAACGAGCCGGCACTGGTCCAGTCACTCTCATTGGAGGCAGCATCGGTGGCCTTTACTCTCCAATAGTAGGGAGTTTCCTTGCTGACTTTTTCCAGCTTCTCTGCTTCGGTGAGGGTATAGTCTGAGTCAGTTAATCCGGTCTTCTCAAGAACCATCAATATGAAATAGGGCTCAGAGGCAATCTGCAAGGTATAGGTTACAGGAAGACTGTCGTCGGTAACCTCCTCCCAGTCGAAATATGTCACTGGCTCTACCTTGACCTCCATTTCCGGTAAAAGTGGCTGCGGTACCGGTGGTGTTGTTGATTCCATAATAAAGATGGCTTCCAGAGTGTTAGAGCCGTCGCTGACCGTTATGTCGTGTGGTCCGTGCTTGCTGGCGGGGGCATTGAAGGTAGCCCGGAAGGTAGCGTCGGTCTGGACAGTAGCCTTAGCTACCTCAGTATCATCATATTTGACGGTTACTATTCCGAAGAAGCCAACACCGCTGACAGTGAGCTCTGTGCCGACATGTCCACTGGTCTTGTCCAATTGCATATCTAGCTCAACAGTGAAGTCGAATTCAATCTCATTAATACCGTCACTTACTTTTACTTTGTAGGTGCCGCTGAGGCAGGGGGGTACAAAAAAGGTGGTACTGAAGCTGCCGTTAGAATCGGTTTGAGCGGTTTCAACTTTGTCTCCATCAAAGTAGATGATTATTGTGGCGCTGGCGGCGAAGCCAGTTCCGCTGATGGTAATCTCATCGCCGGGATAGCCTTCCGTCTCACCAATGCTGGCAGTGGCTGTGGCGGTAAAATCAGCACTGGCTTCGTAAGTGCCGTCACTGGCACTTACCTCATAAGTGCCACTGCCTACGGAAGGCACGGTAAAGCTGTCAGTGAAACTGCCGGTAGTGCTGCTCTGGGTGGTTGCAACTGAGGTACCACTGAAGCTGATAGTTATGGCTTTGCTGGCTCCAAATCCAGTGCCACTGACCGTTATTTCATCGCCTACCGTTCCTGAAGTTGGGCTTATGGCTATTGATTGCAGGGTGGTAAAACTGGCAATATCGTAATAATTGCTAGCATCTTTTGCCTTTATCGTATGACTGGCTCGGGTGCTTTCGGGGACAATAAAGGGAGCATCGGTAAAGCTACCCAAAGAATTGGTTTGCGTGGTGGCGACCTCCCCATTGTCAAAGTAGATGGTTACACCGGTACTGGCGGTAAAGCCGGTACCGTTAATTTTAACCTCGGCACCCACTTCAGCGGATGATTCGCCCAGCTCCATATTGGGGATTACGGTAAAGGTTGTTGTGACTACTGGTTGACCAATGACTGCCACCTGAACATTATATGTTGCCTTGGGGCATTCTGGAATGGCGAAACTGGCCGTGATGGAGCCACCAATAGCCACTGCTCCGTCGGCTACCATTCGGGTAAAGCCAACAACATTGTTGTAGAAGGTGACGTTAAATAGATACCCGGCGGTGAATCCTGTTCCCTGAATCCATACTTGCTTACCTACGGTTCCGCTGTAGTAATCCATCTGTACAGACTGTGCCTGGGCTGGTCTGGCTGGCATAGCTATTAGCAGCAGGGATAGCATAATGACTATAGTCAGGAAACGAACTATCCTAAAAGTTTTCATTCAGACACCTGCCTTATTTTTTCTCTTTAAAACCAGTGGCTTCCTTGGCTGTAAAAAGGTGTTTTCTTTATAGCATATATAGCATAGCTCGGGGCTAAAGTCAATTTGCAGAATGACTTTAGCTGGATTTCTCTTATAGGGCCAGGAAGTGACAAAATCGGGTTGACGGTATAGAACATATGTGCTAATCTAGCATTACCCAGTTCAGTGGAGAGGGGGTAGGTAGTGGAATCAGAGCAGACAGATAACAAGCCGGATTTACTACCCGAGCATTGCCGCTATCATGATGAGGGTTGCGAATTTGCTGATTCCTGCCTCAACTGTCCCTTCCCACAGTGTATATATGAACAAAGAAGAGGCAGACAGCAGTGGCTAAAGGCACTCAGGGACAGGGAGATGGTAAGGCGATTTACCACTGGAGGCAAGGGGGTAAAAGAGCTGGCACTGAGTTTTGGTGTCAGCCAACGCACAGTGCAGAGGGTTTTGAAGAAGACCTTGAATAGAGGAGGTCCACGTGGAAATGAATGAGACCCCTATCCCAACTCAGCTTGCTCGCCTGGATATGGATAGAATCAAGACCTATCAGGATATGCTGGATTTCTACCATGGCCGGCACTGGATAGGAAGAGAGAGGCGTGGTGAGAAACGATTGACCTTTAATTATGCCAAGGTGTTTGTGGATAAGGTTACCTCGTACATGATGTCCGGGATTAGCTTTGCTGTTGACCCCAGTGATGGCTCAGATGAAGCCAGGGAAAGAGCTCAGCAGACCGAGGCGACTTTGCACCAGGTATACCAACAAAATAATCTGGAGCAGCTTGACCTTGAAACAGAGATAGATTGCGCTCTCCTCGGCGACGCCTGTTATAAGATTCTATGGGACCAGGAAGCAAAGCAGGTCAGGATTACCGCTCCTGATATCCAGGGGCTATATGCCTGGTGGCTGGGGGATGATACCTCTAGAGTATGGAGGGTCGCCTCACAGTATACCCTTACCAATGAGGAAGCCGAAGGGCTCTATCAACTCAAGACAGAAAAGAAGACGGTTACCGTTGTTGAAGTGTGGACCGATAGCGAGTTTGAGCTCTATCTGGATAATATCCTTCAGGAGAGGAAGCCTAATCCCTACGGCTTTATCCCTTTTGTTATCTACCCTAACCTGAGGGAGCCGAAGAGATTCTGGGGTATATCTGATTTAGTTCATATTATGGAGCCACAGAGGGAGCTTAACCGGGCAATGAGTCAGTTATCCCGGATATTGGAGTTGTCCGGTAACCCAATCGCTGTCCTGGAAAATATTGAGGAATCAGAGGATATTGCCGTTAGACCGGGGGCAGTGTGGAATATCCCAGAGGATGCTAAGGCTTACCTGCTCGATTTGCTCCAGGGTGGTGGAGTCAGGCTGCACATAGAGTATATCAATTTACTATATAGAATCCTGCATGATATCTCGGAATCACCCCGGGCTGCCTTCGGTGGCACCGGGAGGGATTTATCTGGGGTAGCCCTGCAGATTGAGCTTCAACCCCTTCTTCAGAAGGTTAGAAGAAAGAGGCTCATCAGGACAGCTGCCTATAACCAAAGGAACGAGATGATATTAAAGCTACTGGAGAAATACCAGGGGGAGAACTTTGGCTCAAACCATCTGCGAGTAGTCTGGGCTCCGGTGTTGCCTGAGGATATGACCAGGCTGGTGGCTAATGAACAGGTATTGGTTCAGGCTGGCATCCACTCAAGGCGCCGGGCGATGGATGAGATAGGGGTTAAAGAGCCGGAAGAAGAGTTTAATAAGTGGCTTGAGGAGAGAAAAACTATCCTAGAGATGAATAAAGAACTTAACGCCAAATCAACCAGGAGTGGAGCGAGAGAGAGGGCGATAAACTCCCAGAGAAATGGCGTTGAGGAATAATCAGCGGGAGGACAAGAATTGCCGGACGATGAACTAAACCCAACAGAGTCAACCCAGGCTGACCAGGCGGAAAACTCCAACCGTCCCGGGGATGAGCTGGAGCAGGCTAAAGCTACCATTGCTGAGCTTGAGAACCTGCTGGCAACCAAGGACGAGGAGATTACTACCAGGGATAACCGTGTCTCAGAGTTGGAGCTCACCGTGTCAAATCTGCAACAGTCTATAGCCGAATCCAATGATAACCTGGCTGAATTCAAGGAGAGCCTTAACCAAGCTGTAGGTAGCTATAGGGCTTTGGTGGTTCAGGCTAATCCTGAAGTTCTTGAAGAGCTAGTTACCGGGGACTCAATTGAGGTAATAAATGAATCTCTGAAGTCAGCTAAGGAACTTATTGGTAAGGTGAAGACGAGTATTGCTGCGGAGATAGCATCAGCTAAGGTTCCGGCCGGGGCACCGCAGAGGACACCACCTGACCTATCAGCTTTATCCTCGAGGGAGAAGATTCACTATGCCTTGGGGCGATAGTAAGGTGGCTGATTCAATCAAAGTTTTTAGTTAAAAACTGACAACAGGAGGTAAGGATTAATGGCTTTAACTTTAGCCGAGGCAAGTAAACTGTCAAACGATATGCTACTTCAAGGGGTAGTGGAAACCATCGTTAAGGACTCGCCTATCCTGCAACAGCTTCCTTTCATTGAGATTGCAGGTAATGGCTTGACCTATAACCAGGAGGATACCCTGCCCACCATTGACTTCTATGATGTTGGTGATACCTGGGCTGAATCCACCCCAACATTCACCCAGGTAACAGCCAACTTAAAGATTATGGGTGGTGATGCTGATGTCGATAACTTCCTTAAGGCTACCAGAAGCAATCTGCAGGACTTGGAGGCAGCCGTTGTTGAGCTTAAGGCTAAGGCACTCAAGGATAAATTTGAGGAGACCTTTATCTATGGTGATTCAGCGACTAATCCCAAGCAATTTGACGGTATTAGGAAGCTTATCGATACTGCCACTGCCAGCTCCCAGGTCATCGCCATGGGTGATACCGGGGCTACCCTTACCCTGGCGAAGCTGGATGAGCTTATTGACGCTATAAAGGGAGGCAAGCCCGACATACTACTGATGAGCCGTCGCTCCAGGCGTAAGATAAATGCCCTGGTCAGAGCTGCTGGTAGTATGATGGAGACCGACCGAGACAAGTGGGGTAACTTCGTCCAGTTCTGGGATGGCATCGCTATTGGTGTTAATGACTGGATATTAGATACCCATACCCTTTCTGGTAGTGTGGAGACGGCAACCACTGGTGGCACTTGCTCCACTATTTACGCCTTGCAAGTGGGAGAAGGGGCTCTTTGTGGGCTAACCGGTCCCGGGCAGCTGACTGTAGAGCCTATCGGTTCCCTGGAGACCAAGGATGCTTCCCGAACCAGGATTAAGTGGTACGTCTCGCTGGCTCTTTTTAGTGCCATCAAGGCAGTAGCTCTTATTGGCGTCCAAGACTAAAGGGGTTTTGGCGGTTGAGCCTTGAGTCCCAATCAACCGCCACCAAATTTAGTAAGAGGAGGAATTAAATGGCTTTTTCAGATCCAGGAAAAGGAAGAGTTGTCCTAGATTCAGGCCGGGGAACCGAACCGGAAAAGGTTACCCTTGCTGAGGACTGTAAGAGTGGTGATGTGCTCGGTTATAGCAGTGGTTGGAAGAGGGCACTGGCTACCACCGGCTCAGTTATCCAGGGAAGGCTGGTTGCTCTTGCTGATGGTGAGAGTGGCGGAGAAGTCCCTGTATCGGCCAATCCAGTGGTTGGTGGTTATTCCGGGGCGACACCGGGTGGCTATGTCTACGTGGCTGAGGGGTCGGATAATGGCCAGATTACACAGACGGCACCATCTACTTCAGGTGACGCCAACACCATTATTGGTATTGCTCTTTCGGCTACTGAGGTTATGTTCTTCTTGAACAGCCGGGCTGACAGTACAGCATGATGATTCTTGGAGATTATCTAAAGGATAGGAGGGCTGGGGAAGAAGAGCCCAGCCTCCTATCTGAAAAAGGAGGTAAATTATGGCACTTATAGTAGTGGAGCACACTGAGTATCCCTTTGCTAAGGGCAACTTGACTTCAGATGGTATTCAGTGGTCTGCCGAGAAGGATACCACCACAGCCGATGTTGATGTTGAAGTGGAAAGCGTTACCATTAAACCGCCGGCATTAGGAGAGCTGATTGAGGTTGAGTTTGGCTTAACGGCTGCCTTCCGGGCAGTTTCCTCATCTACGGCTGACCTTACCTATAAATGGCAGGCGAGAAATAAAGGTGGAACCTGGGTTGACCTCCATAGCGCCGTTACCAAGACTGATATCGGCACGACCTATGTTGAGGAGACCCGCAGTGGTCGCTTCGAAACGGCAGCCAATTTTGATTCTCTGCCTTTTGAGGTAAGGCTGCTAATCCAGTGTAACGAGGCTAATGAAGGGCGAGCCAAGGTTAAGAGTTCAAGCTATGTCAGGGTAAAGTATTCTGCCTCGTGAGGTGAGTGATGAAAACTGTACTTGATAAAGAGGACTTGGTATTCAATCCACCAGAGCCGGGCTGTGTACTTTATTTGCCAGGGCTTCCCGGCGGCGCTAGTAAAATCCATGATAGAAGCCCCTACGGTAATCATGGCACAATAACGGGTGCTACCTGGGTAAGACTACCCAGTGGGCTCTGGTGCCTGAGCTTTGATGGGTCAGATGACCATGTGAATTGTGGTAATGGAGACAGCCTAAATCCCACCAGTGCTATGTCGTTGATGGCCTGGGTGAAATTCGCTGAATTCAAAACTGGTCAATGCATAAGCAGTAAATATGACGGCACTGGCTGGATATTCGGGCCAGACCCTAATACTTCCCCATATGATGCATTGAGATTCAAGGTTTGGGGAACAACCAATGGCTATAGGCTTGGTGCCACCCATTTAAGCGCAGATACCTGGTATCATATCTGCGGTGTCTATGAGAGTTCGGATATTCACATTTATTTGAATAGCATATTGGATGACGGAACAACAGGAGGAACTATTCCTGCTGCAATAACGCCATCGGCAACGGCACTGTACATCGCCAGGTATAGTAGCGTTTATGCACATGGCGACATTGCCCTATTCAGGATGTGTAACTCTGGACTCACCGCTCTTGAAATCCAGAATTGCTTTAACCGGGAGAAACATCTATTTGGAGTGTGGTAGCTATGAAATACAGAATAAGAGTGGACCTGAGTTTTGATGATGGGGCTGATACCCAGGTACTGATGGACTATGCCAGACAGCTGTCCAGCAGGGCTATCAGCATCAACGAGGGCGAGGATAATGAGGAGATTTCCTTCTGTGATATGGAGATATGCCGCCACGATGAAGGTTTGCCCTGCACTAGGTTAGAGAGGGTTGAGGTTAGAAAACTGGAGGTGGAGAGATGAACCTAACCGAGATGAGAGCTATAGTCAGGCGCGATTTGCATGACGAAGACTCTGAAAACTATCGCTGGACAAATGATGAGCTGGACAGACACATTGCCCACGCAGTCAGGGACTTCTCAGAGGCTATCCCTTATGAGCAGAAGGCAACCAAAGCCACTACCTCAGGCTCAAGGGAGATTGACATATCTACCATAACCGACCGCATCACGGTTGAAGCCGTGGAGTACCCGGTTGGTAGGTTCCCCAAAAGATACCAGAGATTTGCTCTATGGGCAGATACCATGACTCTTCTTGGAGATGAGGTTCCTGATGGTTCCAATGCCTATATCTATTACGGTAAACTCCATACCCTTGATGGTGGCGCCTCAACCATCCCTGCCAGAGATGAAGACCTGATTGCCGCCGGTGCTTGTGGCTATGCCGCTGTAGAGTGGGCGGTATACGCCATCAATCGGGTTAATGTTGGCGGCACCTCTACTCCTCAGGAGCTCCTTACCTGGGGTAACGAGAAATTAGGCTTCTTTAAGAGTGAACTTAAGAGGCTGGGCAGGAGAAACAGGATTAGAGTAAGAACACTCTATAAGCCCTACTATCCGGTGAAATCCAAGACAACCGATTACGGTCCATAATGACTGGGGGTGAGCTATCATGACAGCAAAAGTAGGAATAGTTAAGACTGAAGAAGGGCTGCCCAAGGAGGCATTTGCCATTGTCGGTGACCCTGATGACCCCGAGACCTGGAAACTGCCTCATCATAAGAAGAGTATCGTTAGAGCCCTAAAGGGGAGGTTAGATATTGAGAAGACCGTTGACTGGGACAGAATGCCAACAGCGGTAGCAGCTCTCTCCCCGGGTGGATATCGGGGACGAAGAGTGGAAGCCAGCCCTGAGGAGATACTCAAGGTAGCCAAACACCTGGCCAATCACTACCAAAAAGCGGGTAAGCCATTGCCTGATACCCTGGCCGCTCTGGCCTAAGTGAAAATGCAAGATTGGTTGGAGTTTATCAAGGGTATTGTGAGACCGTTTATCATAATCTGGGGCTTTATCGTCTATGGCATCTGCATTATGAGCAGTGTGGAAGTGCCTGATTTGCTTGCTTTTCTCCTCTCAGCCATCGTCGTTGAATACTTTGGAGAGAGAGCTATTAAGAGGTTTAAGGAAAGTGGAAGAGAAGAATGAGGGCTTACTGGAACGACTGTATAGAACCTTGTGGTCCCGAATTGGTGGCCGACCCTGGACTCACATTATTCGAGATAGCCAGAGGAGGTATCCCCTGTTGTGGCTATTACTTTTTAGTGCTCTGGGCATCTTGCTGGGCCACCTGTTTTGGTGAACCGGTTTCGTAGAATGCTTTAAGGAGGTTCAATGAGGCAGCTATCAGATAGTCTACTAGCGGCACAACAGGAAGCCAGTTACCTCCCCTATGTTAAGGTTGAAGCCAAAAACAAGATTGCCGGGGTGGTCAGACTTGACTGGACAAGGCTCTATAGTGGCTCAGAGGCTGATTACTTTCATGGTGTCACCATGGCTGGTGATGGTTCACTAATCAGGGCAAGAATCACTCCTCCGGATGATTCCAGAAAACTCTATCGGCAGAGGGTGTCCAACCCGGGTCCGTCATCAGATTTTAGCACCTGGACCTACACTAACCAGTATAATGCCGCAGTTGTCACCTGCGCCTCCCTGGGGTCTGAGGTAAGTATCTTCTGGATAAACGGAGTTGGTCGGGAGATTTACCGCATAAAGAGCACCGATAATGGAGCTACCTGGGGAAGCCCTGAGCTTATTGATTACTCGCCAACTACCGCTATCTATGGCATCGCTGCCGCCTATAAAGCCAACGGAGATTTAGCTCTCCTTTTTGCTGACCAGGCCATTCTCTATGTTAAGAAATATGTCAGTGGTGCCTGGCAGAGCAAGGCAGCCTGGGACAAGACCACCGGTGATTTATCGGGGGTGGCTTGTGTCTATGATGGTGACTGGAACCTCCTTATTACCGGCAAGGATTCATCAGGTAACTTTAAGCTGTGGAGCCTGATATATGGCGATGGTGGTGAGGTAACCGCCGACACCTGGTCGGAGCTAAAGCCCATTGCCTCAGCGGCATCAGATGGCGACTTTGAATACCACCGGGTCTATATGGACAAGCCAGATGCCTACCGTTTTTTCTTTGTTGAGAAGTTTACCGGTACCGATTCGTATCATCGCCCTTTCTGGTCTCACTCCCTTCCTGATGCTGAGTTTATTGATAACCTGTGGCGTGAACCGGTGCCCTTTAATCTATCCTCAGAATACGGTGTAGCCATCGCTCATTATGGTGACTATTGCTGGCTGTCAAGCCCCAACGGGGTGTGGCGGGCCAAGCTTACTTCACAGAGCCTTGATTTGACCGCTGATGTTCTCTCATTGAGGGAGAAGCTTGCTCCAAGCCAGGGTAGCCTTACCGTTGAACTCAGGAATGATAACAAGCAGTATGCCTCACCGGGTGAGGGGAGCCTGGCCGTCCTTGATATTGGCTGTCAGCTAGAATTCAGCCCGGGTTATCATACCAGTTCAGGTGCTGAGTGTTCCGCAGGGCAAACATTCGCTCTTAATGCTTATGAGCATACCAGTGCTGGTGGTAAGGCAAGCCTGCTCCTGTATACCTCAGATGGCTGGGAACTAATAAAAATTTGGAGAGCCAGGCACCAGTTCCGCTGGAACAAAAGTTCCAACGAGATGAGCGTTAAGCAAATTCTTGAATTTGTTCTGGCCAGGGTCGGCTTGAAGCTGGAGGTCAGGTCTCAGTCCTCGGATATAACCAGTTTCTACCCTGACTTCACCATCCATCCCAATAATCAGGGTGAAGCCATTATTAACCGATTGTTATCTCTTGTTCCTGATGTATTGGTTGTAGAGGGTAATAAGGGTTATCTCATAAATCCACAAAGTAGCGATAGTTCGGCTTACTCCTATGGCACATCTCATCCACTACTTGAGGGAAGGTACCGAAAAGGAGACTGGGGGCTTAATCGGGTGCAGGTTGAGGGCTATGACCCACAAGGTGATGAGCCGATAGTTGTTGATAGTTTTGACTGGGGTCAGGTAGACAGACTCTATGACCGGCTGAGTCAGCTTGAGGATAGGGATATAGATACGGTAGCTAAAGCCCAGGCCAGGGGGGAAGCCTGTTTAAGGGAGGCAGAAATAGAAGCAACCGGTGGTCGGATTCGGGTCCCGGTTAACTGCGGGCAGCAATTGGATGATGTAATTGACATAACTGATAATCAGGCAGGGCTTGATGCTGAGAAGAAGCGGGTGCTCAGGCTGACCCTGGTTTATAATCCTCGCCGGGGAGAATATGAGGAGCTATTGTCACTGGGAGCGGTATAATTTACTAAGGAGTCTTGGGAAATGAGTTTGAGGAAAGCAACGCTAAAAAGTTTTGATTCCGGCACCTACAGGGCGACAATCCAGGTATCTGGCAGTTACAAGGTTTATCTGGAGAATATTCCTGTAGCCAGAAATCTGCCCGCTGGCGAGATGGCTGTTGGCAGGAAGCTGGCGGTCATATTCTTTAACGAGCATAACCCCAAGGAAGCGGTGGTGATTGCGGTTTATACGTAGTTTGCTACCTCTTTCTTCTTATATACCATATCCCCACCCCACCCAGAATCACTGCGCCCAGTGCGCTGGCCAGAGCACAAAGTAGGGTGGCATCATACCAGAAGCCCTGGGGGAAGAGCATAAGCAGGTAGTCTTTGCTTGGGTCAAGCTGCCATAGTTCATTGACGAAGGC
>Ga0114921_10000502_pt1 | contig 16657 bp, 11 predicted proteins | sample BentaG_FD_87016 | JGI IMG/M metagenome (GOLD analysis project Ga0114921, IMG submission 87016) | Deep subsurface microbial communities from South Atlantic Ocean to uncover new lineages of life (NeLLi) - Benguela_00093 metaG | ecosystem: Environmental > Aquatic > Marine > Oceanic > Sediment ...
GAAATTTCCAGTTTGTCCCAAATATTTCTTCTCGGAAAAGGACTGAAAGACCTGGACGGCGATAACCTCGCAGACAGGGTGTCCCTCCAGATCATTATTCCTTCCTCTCCCTCTGGGTATGAGCTTGCAGTTGCAGCAGAGATTGCGGCCAGGGCCAACCTGGAAAGTTTGGTCCAGGACTTCTTTCTGGTAAAGACAGAGTCAGAAATTCAAAAAATCCAAGATCTTGAAAATCCGATCCTTATTGGCCGCGACTTGAAATTCATAAAGGAATTGCAAAAAAAAGGAAAGATAGATCTATCACAACTTCAACCCCACCAGGGCCTGGTTACCCTTTTCTCTCATAATAATCAAAAAGGCATAGCTCTTATCGCCAACTCTAAAAAGGCACTTCTTCAAACGGGACGTTCTTTTTTCCTTCGCTGGCCCTATTTGTGGGAAATCTGGGGTCGGAAGGAAGGAGCAACCTATCTCTCTTTGGAAAAGGACATCTCCAAATTTTTAAAAGATGAAGGAATAGACTTCAATAAAGTTACCATTAAGGCTGCTCTCTATGAATTCCCTCCTCAGAATACAGCTCATGAATCCCTAAAAAGATTGAAATTCAGCCCGGGTGAAATAAAGAACTTAGCTATTGAAATAGAGTTTGCCTATAAAAAAGACCAAAAGAAGGCTATTGACGCCTTCAGGCGTCTTCAGCTCCAGCACAGCAAAGGGAAGAGAACAAATATTCTTTCCTACCCAGGCTGTGCTCAAATTACTCTTGAACTCAGAGAAAAAAAAGAAAAATCACGGGTAATCCTTCATCGCCTTGGCTATCCAAAAAGAATTCTTACTCCTTCTTATAAAAGGCAGTTTAAGGTCACGACTTCAGGAAAAGATTTTGACCTTATCAGTCTTTTCTCGACCAAAGGATTTTATTCAGACAGCAATAAGGATAAAATCTTGGACAGTGTAGATACCTTCATAATCATCCCTCAAAACTCAAGCGTTAAAGGAACAGTTCAACTGGCTTCAAGGCTGGTACTGCACACTGCCGGAGCCTCTTTCCCTCTTGTCCGCTTTGATGATGAGGTCGAAAACAAGAAGGCTCTTGTAGCTCCCATTCTTCTCGGGACCAGCAATAAACTCAATCAAGAGCTTCTCAAAACTGGAAAATTAAAAATCCCTTCCTTAAAAAAGGGATGGGGATTAGTAAAAGTTATTCCCAGGGCCTTCAACAAATCAAATGCTTTAACGATTATTGGTTCTGAGAAGTTCGCTTTGGAGAAAACCCTTCTCTATTTCAGCCAGACCTTTCCTTATTTTGATGATTACAAAGAGGGAAACCCCCAAATAAAGGATGTGTATTCTGACTTAGAGGAATTCCTGAAGGGCAAGAAGGGCAGCGCAGAAGCTTATTTCTATCAGAATTTGAAAGAGGTTACAGACACGATCAAAGAGAAAAACCTTGAGTATTTTAAGGCTGATTTTTATCTCCCTCAAAAAAATCAAAAATTTGAAGAAAGTGTAAAAAAATACCTCGAGGATACCCTTAAAGCAGAAGATATCAAGACAAAATCTTTGACCATCAAGGATAGCAAAAAGATATTCGAAAAGGAAAAAGAATTTACCTGGGAAGGAGATGAAGCCTTAAACCTGATTGAAGAAAAAATAAATAAATTAGAAGGGCCAAAATTGCCCTTAAAAATAGACTTGGGAATAAGCGAGTCAGCAGAAGTCAGGCAGATGATAAAAAGTCAGATTGAAGACCTTCTCCTTCAAAACAATATTCCAAGGTTTGAAGTCAAAGTTCTTTCCGCTTACAAACAGGGTTTCTTCTGGCTGCTCGAAGAAATCCTTCCTTCTCTTGAGACCAGGAGCATAAGCCGCCTGGTCATAAAATTTGCAGTGGAAAGGGATGACTTCAGCCAGCTCAAAAGGTTCTACTCCGAACCCCTCAGATGGCTGCAAGAGCTCTATCCTGTGGACGAAATTCTCTCCAGAGAATTGAACCTCCCTTTTGAAAAAATTGAATTCCAGATGAAAGAAGAAAACGAACCCGTCTATGAAATTCTTGCCTATGATGAAAAAAATGAGCTTTTCTTTCAGGAAGCATTCTCTCCCAGAAGGCGCGAAATACCCTTCCTGAAAGTTCTGCCTGAATGGGGTAACGTCACGCTAACAACTGGTTGGCTAAAAATAGAGAAGGAAGGCGAGTTCATTATGGATACATCCTTAAAGGTCGACCTGGAGAGATTCTGGGATTTTTACCAGGAAGAGGTTCTTTCTCCTGTCTACTCTTACATCTTGAAAAAGACAGAATACGAGCCTTCATTTTCAAAACAACCTTATTTTAAAAGGCTCCTAATCGAGATGTGGTTCAGTGAGCCAGACTATAAACTCGAGTTGGATGAGGAAATCGTAAGCAGCCTGGAGTCAATTCATGATGAAATCTACTTTGATACGCTTGATTTCCTGAGGGGGATCACAGAGATAAAGGCAGGGGAAGAAAAAGACCTTCCCGAAGACACCTCCCGCTCCTCTGCTCCAGGAAATGTCCTTCCCCTCATTCATCCTTCTCTCGAAGGAGAAAAAGGAAAAGTCAAAGTTATCTTTGAGGACTGGCTGGCGCGAACACCTCGCCTTGAATTAAAATGGAAAGAGAGAGGAAAAGAGGAGTTTAAGAAAAAAATTGCTTTCCCCTCTATAAAAGCCAAATCTTTACGGATCCCATCCTTAATATTCAACGCTTATGAAGAGAGAGTCGAAAATTTGCTCATTGAACTTGAGCTTGAAAAAGAAGCAGAATACTTGAAGCTGATTGATATCATAGATTCCTTAAGAGAACTTCAAGAGAAAGGCATAGAGCTTTCCTCCTTTTCCTTCCCAAAGCTAAAATCTCTAACTTTAAAAATTAAACATAAAGAACTGGAAAAAGATGAGCTCCTTTCTGTCTTTTTCCAAAAGCCGGAGAAAAAGGTTTTTCCTCCTGAAGGGACGAAAGGCAAAGTTTCTCCTCCTACAGATAAAATTATATCCCCGCAGATGTGCTTGGATATCGTCCGCAGCCTCGGCCAAAACAAGAAAATTCGCACTTATATTGGCGGCATATCTTATGAAAACAGAAATATTCCGGTTTTAGAGATATTCACCCCTTTAGAAAAATATGTTTCTTTAGCGCGTCTCATAACCTTCAAGCCTACCCTTTACCTGAGCGGGCGCCAGCATGCCAATGAAGTCTCCTCCACCAACTACATTTTAAAACTTGCTGAACTCCTGGCTACAGATGATACTTACAATGAATATTTAAAAAAGATGAATATCGTCCTTCACCCTCTGGAAAATCCCGACGGGGCAGAATTGGCTTATAAGCTTCAAAAATTGACTCCCTTCCACAGCCTTCACGCTGGCCGCTACACTTCCCTGGGCATAGACGTAGGCCATCAGGTTAATGTCCCAAAACCCCTTCTCCCTGAAGCAAAAGTGAGGAAAAAACTTTACAACAAGTGGATGCCTGATATCTATCTCAACCTTCATGGGTATCCCTCTCACGAATGGGTCCAACAATTCTCCAATTATTCACCTTATCTTTTCCGCGATTACTGGATTCCAAGGGGCTGGTTTGTCTACTACAGGACTCTCCGCCTCCCTCTTTACCAGAAATGGAAGGAGGCCGGGGAGAAACTTCAAGAATTTATCATTCAAGAAATGAAAGCCGAGGAGAAAATAAAAGAATCCAATAAGAATTTTTATGACCGGTACTTCCGCTGGGCAGCACGATGGCAACCCCACCTGAATTATCTTGAAATATATGACAGCTTGAATCTCTACACCAAAAGGCGTTCCTCCCGGGAGAATAAATTATCAGCGAGGTACCAGACAACCTTTGTCGAAGAAACACCGGAGCTCATGGATGAAACAGCCCATGGTGAGTGGCTTAATTTTCTCTGCCAGCAGGGATTAACCTACCTTAGGGCGCACCTTAAATATCTTGCTCAGGAAAAGTATGAAATTGCCCGGATTGAAGAAGAAATCAATGACAGAATTCACATCCAATTCAGCCGCAGTCGTCCGGGAAGAGCAAAGAAGGAAATCAAAAAGTAGAATTTCCCCTTATTCATCTATCACAAAATTTACTCAATGGAGTATCCCGCCAAGTCCAGAAATTATTTCTCAGCTTTGAATGGCCTGGAAATGTTAGAGAATTGGAAAAGGCTATAGAGAGCGCATCAATATCAGGCAAGAAAGAATTTATTTATTTCTTTAAACATGCTTTCACGATAGTTATTAATCCGTTATCTTTGTAATCCCTTTTTTATCAATAAGATAACTGGCTTTTTAGGATTCGGGATTTTTCTTGCTCTAGAGGTTGAGATGAGTAAAAAGATTATTCTTTTCCATTTATCTCCGTTTAATTCAACTAAATCGATTAAATAAGTAAAAAAAGGAGCAGTTCTATCGTGAAAGAAAAAAGTATATCCATCACCATAAATTACCCTGGTTTAATTAGCCAAAAGGGGTGAGAACAGCAAGGAAAAAAATCCCCCTGAATTTCATCTCTAAAGGCGATTCACTCTTTCCTTCTCTTAACGACTAAATAAATACATAAAAATCTTTAAAAATCGATTAAAAAAGGAGCAGTTCTATCGTGAAAGAAAAAAGTATATTCATATTAGCTCTGGTGTTAGCTTTGATTTTATTCATACCCTTAAATTCAGAAAATAAAGAATCTTCGGATAAATTAGACTCAGCCAAAAATAAGGACAAAGAAAAGAATATTATCAATACTAATCTCAGCCAACAAGAAAAGAAAACTCTTATTGATTTAAAATCATTCCAATTAGTAAATCCAGAAAATAAGACTCACAAACTTAAATTAATTCTTGATGAAAAAAACGCTGTCTTTAATCCTGAATCTCATAAATATTTAAAGCGACCTATTAAATTGCAGAAGTTTGAAAAATCCATGTTTACTGCATCTTTAATTACCTTTACTGCCCTAAATATTGCAGATTATATTTCAACTACACAAGCATTAAAGTACGGTTCTTTAAAAGAAAGTAATCCGATAATGAGGCCTTTTACTAAAAATATTCTTCTTTACACAGTAATTAAGCTCGGCCTAACTGCTTATGTCTATCACGATATGAAAAATCTTCATAAAAAAAACAAAAAATTGGCCTGGATAATCAGTATGGCTGCTAATCTTGCCATGTCTTATATCGTCATTAACAATATCAGGATGATCCATAAAGCTCAAGGCAGATAAACAGAGGCATCAAATTTAAATTCTTCACTCTTTAACCATAATAAAGAAATTTCAAACCTATACTTGAAGAGAATAAGAATAATATTAATTGACAAAAGGGAAAAAAGTAAGCTTTAGTTACTGGTTAAAACTTTCTTAATATTTTCCAAACCTCTGATTAAGATTTGAGTGTTGATTCCAAAGCCAAGGCGGAAATGATGAGGCTCCTCAAAGAATTCTGGGTACGCAATACTTAATTCCTGAATTCAATAAAATTATTAGGGGGAGGTAAACAATGAAATCATTCAGGAACAAAAAGGCCATTTTTTTTCTTGCCATCTTCACCTCGTTTCTTCTCTTGGGTAGCTGTGTCCCTGGCTCTCAAAAATTGATTTCTAAAAAGTACCCAGAAGGTTTTTCTTTTAAACATCCTAAAAACTGGCAGGTTCAAATTGTGGATAAAGCGTACATATGGGCCTCAGCCAAACAAGGGGAACAAGATTCATCTTTTATTCTTGTTTATCCCTTTTTTCTCAGAAGATTCAAAAAAAGTCTTTCTTGGCTTCACCAGAATCTTCCCGCCCTCTCCAAGTTTTTCAAAGAGGTTAAATTTGAAAAAACACAACAAATTCGTAACCTTCCTGATGAGGCTTTAGCAAAATTTAATTTTCGGAGAAACAATATTTCATATCAGGGTATAGCACTCTGTTCAATTCAAGAAAAAAGCGGTATCCTGTATGTGATGGGTGCTTCGCAAGAGGATTTTAAGGACAAAAGGAATAGATTAGTGGCCATATTAGAATCTTTTAAATTTGAAGAGCCAAAAAAAGGAAAGCCTCAGCCCACCTCGCGTCCGAGAATAAAGTATACAACCTGGCAAGATCCTTTAGAAAATGCCTTCAGCCTTGAAGTCCCCCAAGGCTGGGCAATAGAAGGAGGGACATTCCGGAGAGCGTCTGTCGACCTTGTCCATGTTCTCCTGGCCACATCCCCTGATCAAAAAATCCGCATTCAATTCAACGATGGCAATCTTCCCGTCTTTGCCACTCCATCACCTATCCTGGCTATGGCTGGATTCAGGGAGGGTGCCTGGTATTCTCCAGGTTATGGGGTAAGAATGCTGGTCAAAAGATACACCCCCGGACGATACTTTTTAAATGAGTATCTCCAAAGTCATTTTCGATCCAAACTCACCCAATTTGAGCTTGTGAGTCAAAAAGACAGAAATGATGTGGTACAGATATTCAACAGAATTTACAGCCAATTCAAGGCCTACGGAATCTCTTTTACTCTTCATGCCGGAGATGCAGCCTTTCGCTATGAACAAAATACTCAGCCCTTTGTCGGCTATGGCTTAGCTCTAACTCAAATTATCCAGTCCGTGGGAACTCAGGGAGGCCAATGGTCTGTACCCCTTCTCGTCATTTATACTTGCCCTGCTACTCAAGCTGAAGCAGTTCACCAGATTTCTGAGCATATATTCCAGAGCGTCATAATAAACCCTCAGTGGGCAGCCTCCCAGCAGCAGATCGCTGTCAATGTCTCCCAAATTGTCACCCAAACAAATCAGGAAATCTCAAGAATAATCAACGACTCTTATTGGGCTAGACAGAGAACTCTGGATGATACCAACCGCAGATTCTCTAACTATATTCTCGGAAAAACAGATGTGGTCGACCCCGCCACAGGAGAAAAATGGAAGGCAGAAGCAGGCCATAATTATTACTGGCGAAAAGATTATACAGGTCAGGTCAGGGGCACTGAAGTATTCGAAAGGCCTGACATCGATTTTTCTCCCCTCATAGAATTCTATTAAAAACGCAATATTTAATGTGTCATCGCGAGGAGCGAAGAAGATTCCTTCGCTTCGCTCGGAACAGGCTTGGCGATCCTCCGTTGCGAGTGAAACGAAGCAATCTCATCAAATTAAGGAAGGGATTGCCACGCCCTTTCAGGGCTCGCAATGGGCATAATAGTCAAAAAGTGTTGTTGGACATTACCGTATTTTTATTTAAATTAACATCATAGAGAGATTTTTTTATGCAAAAGTTAAAAGCCTTTAACATTTGTGCCGAAAATGTCTTTAAATAGTTCATATAGGAGCCTCTGATCTGCTTTAATTACAATGTCTTGTGTTTTAACATGTTAAAATGAATATATGATTGTAGCAACACTTTGTGAGTATTATGCTCGCAATGACAATGTAAAGTCATTTATTGCGTTCATATTAGTAACTCAAAACTCAAATCTCTTATCAAAACAAAGAGTGAGGAGGAAGGAATAAACAGCTATTGGTGTAATATTGGAAGTTTTTTTTTGCTCTTTAACGTTGCTTTAAATTATAATAATATGAATGTTAACCGTTCAAAGACATCATCCAAGAAGTGAAAAAAAAATTGAGAAGGAGGAATCCATGAAAAAATTCTTTTCTCTTTGTCTTTCAAGTGTTCTTCTTTTAAGTTTTATCGTCTCTCCCGGAAGTAGCCAGGAAGTTAAAGACATCCTGGAAAAAATGATTGAGGCTCAGGGAGGGAGAAAAGTTCTGGAAAGCATCCAAGATACAACTTTAAAAAGCTCTATGGAAATGATTCAGATGGGCCTCAGCGGGACGCTGACCATCTACCATAAGGAACCAAATAAAATGCGCTGGGATGCAGAAGTGATGGGGACGGTGATTATCCAATCTTATGACGGAGAAACAGCGTGGATGATTAATGCTCAAACTGGAAACACAGAGGAAATGCCTGAACGAGCCGCAAAAGATTTCAAGAGGGGAGCTTTTGGAAACGATCTTCTTCTTAATCCTGAGAAAATCGGCCTCACCTGGGCTTATAAGGATAAGGAAAAAATTAAAGGCAAAGACTATCTTGTTCTAGAACAAACTTTTTCTGACGGCCATAAAGGAACTATTTATCTTGACCCTGAAACTTATCTAACTTATAAAACGAAAACAACAACTTATAACCCAATGGGTGTTGAAGTTGAAGCTGAAACCTTAGTGTCTGATTATAAAAAGGTCGATGGGGTGATGATAGCGCACTCCATAACTATTTTTCAGGATGGCGAGGAATTTATGAAAATTACAATTACAGAGGTGAGCTTCAACTCAGGTTTGGAAGATTCCTTTTTTAGGATGAGGGAATAAATCTTCTTTTTTTTACTAACATGAGTCAGCTCTGGACCTATAAATTTCTGTTGAGGCAAAGCAGAATAAGCTTATAAAGATAGTCAAATGAAACCCAAAACTCAAAACGAAAAATCAAGTCAGGAGTAAAGAGTAAAATAAAAATCAAGACTGGTTAGAAAGGCGAGAATAGAAAAGAAATAAAAATTTAAAACTGAGGATCGTAATAAGTTTTTATGTTTCACTTTCATCTAGAACACTGTAGGCAAGCTTTAAAGCTTTGAGGGCTTCCTCGCCGCTTACTTTCCTCATCTTACCTTCTCTCACAGAACTTAAAAAACTATTAAGCTCTCTTTTGAGAGGTTCTTCTTTTTTTATTTTCAGAGTCTTTATATCACCCTGACGGCTGTCCAAGGGAAAAATTTTTACTTCCTGGTCAATATAGTCAATAGAATAATAGGAGGTAGGTTCAAATACCCGCAACTTCCTCACTTTGCCTTGATGGACACGGCTGGCAGTGAGAGTAGCTATGCAACCAGATTTGAATTCAAGGCGTGCATTGGCTATATCTATTTTTTCAGAAAGAACATGAATTCCTGAAGACCTTATAACTTTTACTTCATCTTTGATTAAAGATAAAATTATATCTAAATCATGAATCATTAAGTCCAGAACCACATCAATATCCAAAGATCGGGCTGAGAAAGAGCCTAATCTCTGAACCTCGATAAACTTTGGCTCGGAAATCAAATCCTCCAAAGCTTCTACAGCTGGGTTGAACCTTTCCAAATGGCCTACCTGAAGGATGACTCCGTTTTTCTGGGCTAAAGCCACAAGCTTCTCTCCCTGCTCTACAGTTTCAGTAATAGGCTTCTCAACTAAAACAGATTTTCCTTGGCGGAGTAAATGCATGGATATAGAATAGTGCTCAGATGTTGGAGTGGCAACGATGACTGCATCTACTTCATCCAACATCTCATTATAGTTTTGATAGTAATTCACACCATGACGATTGCCTATCTCAACAGCCTTTTTAAAATTAATATCAGCAACACCCTTAAGCTCTGCCTCTTCTAAATAGGATAAAATCCTGGCATGCTGCATTCCCAGATATCCTACTCCAATGATTCCGATTTTTACTTTTTCCATCTCTCTCTCAACTAAAGATCAAAACTTATCATTTATTGAATATCAATAAATTCTTTGGCCATAATCATAATTTTATAAGCATTAGCCAAAGAAATTGCTTCTTTTTTTTGGAAAAAGAGCACTTTTTGAGCTTCGATACAAAGGGCCGCTCCGCCAACTTCAGCAAGCATCTTAACTGTAGAAAGTCCTACAGCAGGTATATCTATCCTCATATCTTGGCAGGAACGGCTGACCTTCGCAACAACAATTCCTTCCCCTGCCAACTTGCCTCCTCTTTTTATGGCTTCATCCGTGCCTTCTATTCCTTCCACCGCTACAACAGCTTTATCTTTGACCATAACAGTCTGGCCAATATCTAAATCAGCAATTTTCCTGGCAATCCTCAATCCAAAATGAATATCCTCCTTAACTTCCTGGGAGGGTTTAGTTTCGGTCATGATGCCTTCCTGACAAAAATGAGAAGCAAGAAAAGAAGTCGGGTTCACTACTTGAATTCCTTCTTTGTTCATAAAATCAATTATGGCTTTTATGATAGCTGTGGGACTTTTCTCCTTTATTTGGTTCAGGAGTTGAGATAAAGGCCTGTCTAATTTCTCCTTTTGAAAAATTCTCCGGTGATCGACTTTCCCTGCCAACAAAGCCTCACGAACTCCATGTTTTTTGAAAAAAGATATGACCTTTGAAATATCTCCCCTTTCAATCCAATCAAATTCATCAGCCTTATCTCTAAGCCCGGCCTCTGCTTCCTCTTTAATACCTGCTACTACACAGGTATAGCCTCGTTTTTGAGCCTCCTCGAGAGCCAAGAAAGGGAAGATACCTGAGCCAGCAATTATCCCAATTCGATGTCCCATTTTTCCGCTGTTTTCTTTATGATTCCCCTCTGGGAAGACTGGATGAAATTGATAATTGCATCTTCATCCTCTGAGGGGGAAAATTGTTCTTTTATCTTCTCAACAGCTTGAGAGGTGTTTAAATCAGAGTAAAAAATAATCTTAAACATTTCTTTCAGGACTTTAATTCTTTCGTTAGAAAAGCCTCTTCTTCTCAAACCAATAATATTCACACCAAAAAGCAGGATGGGACGGATTCCGGCAACTCGGGAGAAAGGAAGAACATCCTGAGTGATGGCAGAGTAACCACCGATAAAGGCATATTTCCCAATTCGGCAGAACTGGTGAACACCGGTGAAAGCTCCTACTGTTGTATAATCATCCACAGTTACGTGCCCTGACAAGCTTGCTCCGTTGATAAAAGTGATTTCATTACCAACAAGGCAATCATGGGCTATGTGAGAGTAAGCCATGAAATAATTATCATTACCAATGAGAGTCTGCCCCTTCCCTTTTACTGTCCCCCGGTTTACGGTAATAAACTCCCGAAAAATATTTCTGTCTCCGATTCTAACCAGGGTCTTTTCCCCTTTATAAGTGAAATCTTGGGGTTCAGTTCCGATAGAAGAAAAAGGAGAGAAGAAACAATCCGCTCCTATCTCAGTCTGGCCGTCGATAAAAACATTAGCCAGGATTCTTGTATTTCTCCCGACAGTAACATCCTGACTAATAAACGCATAAGGACCCACCCTGACGCCAACGTCTAATTTGGCTCGGGCATGGACTTCGGCTGCAGGATGGATAAAGACTTCATTTTCTCTCATTCAGGTCCTCAAGATTTAACAACGCAGCCATGATATCTCCTTCCAATATTACCTCTCCGTCAACTGAAGCAACTCCCCTGGCGGGACAAAATTTACTCTTGAGCTTGACTATCTCTACCTCCAGCTTTAACTGATCCCCTGGAACAACAGGCTTTCTGAACTTGGCATTATCAATCTTGCTCAAAAAGAAAAATTTATTCTCAGGATCTGGAATAGAATGGAAGAGAAGGATTCCACCAGCCTGGGCCAAAGCTTCAATAATCAAAACGCCGGGCATAATCTTTCTTCCAGGGAAATGTCCCTGAAAAAAAGGTTCATTGTAGGTGACATTCTTGATGGCTACGATACGTTTTCCCTTGTCTAACTCCAAAACTCTATCTATCAAGAGGAAAGGATAGCGGTGGGGAAGAAACTTGAGGATCTCCTCGATATATATCATTCTTCTATTTTGTACCTGCTTTGGAAGCATCGTATCTTTTTATGATTTCATCAGTGAAGTTAATAGCTGGATTGAAGTAGATAGCTCCACTTTTGGCCAGATCAAAAATCAAATCAAAGCCTTTTTCTCTCCCTAATTGTTGGATAATAGGCATCAGCTCACTTTGCACTTTATTGAAGAGCCTCATCTGGAGATCCTGTAAATCTTTAAAAGAGTCTTCCGCATAGCGCTTTCGCTCTGTTCGTTTCCTATCTAAATCAGAACTCAACTGAATAACAGACTGTTCGCTCAGAGTAAGACGTTGGGTACTAAGCTTTGTTTCCAAACTTCGGATTGAATCATCCTGCTTGGCTAATTCGCTCTGAATTTTTTTGTCCTTTTCCTGGAGCTGAACAATGACCCTTTTGCCTTCTTTTGAGCTTTCCAGAATTTTCTGAGAATTAATGATACCCATTTTTAGCGGCTGTTGAGCAAAACTTAGAGAGACCAGGACTGCGCTGAAGAGAATGAGTAAAAGAACGTAGCTTGAACTTCTCCATCTCATCTTAAGCCTCCTTAATTTGATTTGTAAAAATGTGTTTTTCCCTAAAAAGTGGTTCCAACCGCAAAACGAAAGGCAAAGTTGGAATCCTCAGGATGTATTTTTGGATTATTATAGGCAAAAATCAGCCTGAAAGGAATTCGTAAAGCAGGAACAAATATTCTCATCTCGAGTCCGGTCGAAGTATATAAACTATTTAGGCTCATTTTCTGCCCAGGAGCATAAGCATTGCCAGTGTCATAGAAAAAGATGGCATGCAAAGGCCCCCCAACTTTAATGATGTATTCTGCATTAAAAACGATAGATTTATCTCCTCCAAGATTTGTTCCCCTCTCACTTCGGGGACCTATAGAATAAATTTCATATCCTCTAATGGACCTCTCTCCTCCCAGATAGAATCTCTCCCAGTAAGGAAGGCTAAAACCTGCCATAGCCTTTGTAAACTGGTATTCTAAATGGAAGCCAACCACATGACTCTTGAACAAAGGATGGAAGAAACTCCATTCAAAACGAGGCTTAATCAAGGTGATATCCCCTCCTAAAAAACCACCCGAGAACTTGCACGAAACAAAGTACAAGCTTCCTCTGGTGGGTGTTAAGGGGCTGTCCACAGTGGACCGATATAAGGTGGGAATTATGCTACTGAGAGCATATTTCTGCAAACCAAACATCGAATAAGCAGGGTCAATCGCTTCTCCTTCTTCAGGAAAATCGATATTCACATACTCATATCTGTAGGTTAGATTTGCTCTCCAATAACCTTTTATCCTGCCTCCGATGGTGAAATCAGCTCCTTTTCCTCTCCGGTTATAAAGAAAGGGAAGAATAATTCTGCGATCGTAAATATTAAAGCCCAAAGATACAGGATAATCGAGGAAATAAGGCTCTGAAAAACCAAACATGTAGTTCTTGATTCTCTTTCCATGCTGAACGACAAATTCCATTTTTTCCCCGGCTCCTAAAAAATTCACTGTAGAATAGCTCAGGGCAATGAAGGTGCCTTCATAACCGCTGTAGCCGGCTGTAAACTGGATGTTGTTTCTTTGGAGTTCTTGGACATTCAAGCTAACATCAATCTGACTTGGATCATCAGGATTGGGCTTTATCTCAGGTTCCTTCTCTAGCTCTACCAGGCCAAGCTGTTTCAGCCTCAAGATGCTATCTTTGAAAAAACCAAGGCTGAACCTGTCCCCTTCTCTCAAGAGAAGTTCCCTGCGGATGATTTTGTCCTTGGTATAAGTATTTCCTTTAAAATCAAGGCGGTGCAAATAAGCCACTTCACCTTCATAAATGTTAAAGGTGACATTTACTCGCTTTCTTTTGGGATCAAGACTCTCTACCGGGATTATCTGAGCGTAGAGAAAACCTCCGTCTTGGTAGAGTTCTCCTATACTCTCAACACTCTTTTCTCTCTTTTTTGTGCTGTAAATATTGCCTTTTTTGAGAGTTATAAGCTGATGCAAAAATTTAGCAGAAATGGCCTTATTTCCTTCAATCTTGATTTCTCCTACTGTATAACGATAGCCAACATTAACAGGAATAATGATTTTCATCATTTTCTGTTTTTTGAGAAAAATAGTTCTCTTTGTGATTTCTTCGATCCGCGGCTCCCCGATGGTAGCCTCCATGTAGCCATGCTCTTGGAGTTTCTTTTTTATGCTGGCCAAATCTTCACTCAGTATATTTTCTTTAAAAACATCTTTTCCCAATATCCATGAAAGGAGGTCGTGCTTTTTATTCTGCTTCATGGCATCCCTGAGGACGCTCTCAGGGACTTTTGTCTTCCCCTCAAAGACCACCTGACCAACCCTAACCTTCGGGCCTTCATCAATATCAAACAAAACCTCTACCTCATTTTTTCCCTTTTTCTCTGTTTTTACTTTAACTTTCCCTGATTGAAGTCCTTTCTCCAGAAGAAGATCTTCAATCGTCTTTTTAATTTTCTGGATTTTATAAGAGCTGTAATAAGAATAGGGCAGAATGTACTCGTCCAGTTCCTTCAACTTATTGACGATATCATCTTCCTTCACTTTTTTGCCTGTTTTGTAAGTGATATCCCTAATAACCGGATTTTCCTCTACAATAATTTTTACAATTTTGCCCCTTGCTCCGTCTTCTTCTTCTATCTTGAGATTGGAAAAAAAGCCCGTTGACCATAAAATTCTGAAATCTTTTCTCAGCAATTCCTTGTTGAAATAATCACCTTCTTTTGAAAAAAGGTAATAAAGGATTGTGTCCCGCGTTACCCGTTCATTCCCGATTATTTCAATCTTTTCCACTCTTTCCTGACCAAACAGAAAAAGAGGAAGGCAACAAAAAATTAAAACCATAACTAATTTTTTCATATCATTTTCCTTATACCATAATAGCCTTTAAAAATAAAGATGCCTTATAGTCCATACAGTCCAGACCACAAAAACTCAAATCTCAAAACTTGATACCCATAAAGCGTGTAGGTTAAAGTGTAAACGGAAAGAGGGAAAAAAATCATTAACCTGTTTCTTTACTCTTGGCGCTTTACTGTTTACAAATATTAGCCTTTCTAGCTTTTCTAGCCTTTCACGCATTTCTAGCTTCTATTCATATTAACTTCATCTGTTGGGCAAAAGTTTCAAACTTCCACTCTCCATTAAGTAAACTTTATGGCAAAACTCGGCTACTTTTTCATTATGGGTGACTACAACAGAAGTCAGACCTCTCTTCTGGTGAAGCTCCTGAATCAATTGCAGGATCATCTTTCCTGTTTTCCAATCCAAGTTTCCTGTCGGCTCATCAGCCAGCAGCAACTTGGGTTCGTTAACCAACGCTCGGGCAATAGCCACTCTCTGCTGCTCACCTCCTGAAAGCAGGACTGGCCTGATATGAGCTTTTTCTTCTAAAAAGACTTCACGGAGTATATGAAGGGCCCTTGTTTGGGCCTCATTCATACTTATTCCTCTTATCAAAAGAGGAAAGCTTACATTCTCTAAACTCGTAAACTCGGGCAAAAGATGATAAAACTGGAAAACAAAGCCAATTTTCCTGTTTCTAATTTTAGCGATTTCTCTCTCATTTTTTTCAAAAACATTTTCTCCATCAAGGAAAATTCTGCCCTTAGTAGGCCTATCCAAGATTCCAAAGAGATTGAGAAGAGTTGTTTTTCCTACACCCGAAACGCCCATTATAGCCGCAAAATCACCTTTCTCAATCTCGAAGTTTATCCCTTCAAAAATGCGCAAAATTCCTTCTGGCAAGGGATATTCTTTGGTCAAGTTTTCAGCTTTGAGAATATTATTCATATTTTAAAGCAATAACCGGGTCAATCTTTGAGGCCCGGTGCGAAGGAAATAGAGTCGAGAGAAAACTGATTATGAGGGTAATCCCAATAATCAACACTAAATCAATAGGTTTAAGGTGAAAAGGCACATGAGAAATCTGATAAATATCCACAGGAACCTTTATGAGCTTAAAGGCATTGGCTAACCAGCACCAAATCAAACCAAGGGTAACTCCTATGGCTGTCCCTACAACTCCGATCATGGCTCCTTGGATGAAAAATATCATCTTTATACTTTGGGAAGTGGCACCCATAGCTTTAAGAATGCCAATATCCCTTGTCTTTTCCATGACCATTAAAATAAGAGAAGCAATAATGTTCAGAGCAGCCACCAATACAATCAGAGTAATAGTGAGGAACATGATAATTTTCTCTAATTTTAAGGCAGAAAATAGGGGCTTATTGAGCTCCATCCAAGTGGTAACATAGGCTACAGGAGATGAAATCTCTTTAATCTGTTTAGCTATTTTTGGGGCTTGAAAAATATTTTCGATTTTGATTTGAATATGACTGATTCTATCCTCCAGGCCAAAGAATTTCTGGGCTGCTTCCAGGGAAATCAGAGCAGTTGAAGAATCAAATTCATAAAGCCCGGTGTTGAAAATGCCAGTAACTACAAATGTCTTTGACTTGGGTATAAGACCAATAGGGGACAAACGAGAAGATGAGGTCAAAACCCTAACAACATCTTCTACTCCAACTCCTATACTGAAAGCCATTTCTCGTCCCAAAAGAATACCTTCCCTTTTTGTACCAAAGGGAGGAATTTTTCCTCTTTCTAATTTTTGAAGCCATGGTGAACCTTTCTTCTCTAAACTGAAATCAATGCCTTTAATAAGCGCCCCTGAATTTTTTGCAGGTCCGCTTATCAGCACTGTTCTATAAACAACAGGGGAAAGAAACTTTATTCCTTCTAGACCTTCCATTTTGGAGATAAGCTGAGGATAATCTTTTAATCCTTCTCCAGAGAGATCAGAGACTATAACATGAGCGCTTGAACCCAGGATTTTATCCCGGACGTCCTCTTGAAAGCCCGTTATTAGAGCCAAGGCGATAATCAGAGCCATCACCCCTATAGTGATGCCCAAGATAGAAATGAAAGTAATTACAGAAATAAAGGCTTGCTTTCTCTTGGCAGTTAGGTATCGCCTGGCAATGAAGAATTCATAGCTCATGGCTACAGTAAAGAGTAAATAGTAAA
>Ga0114921_10000503_pt1 | contig 16656 bp, 12 predicted proteins | sample BentaG_FD_87016 | JGI IMG/M metagenome (GOLD analysis project Ga0114921, IMG submission 87016) | Deep subsurface microbial communities from South Atlantic Ocean to uncover new lineages of life (NeLLi) - Benguela_00093 metaG | ecosystem: Environmental > Aquatic > Marine > Oceanic > Sediment ...
CATCAGATGGGAGAGAATTCCCTGTAGAAATGCATAAGGCGAGAATGGTTCAAAAAATCGGACTTATACCTGCCGAAGAGAGGCTCAAGGCAATAGAAGAAGCCGGCTACAATACATTCCAACTTAAAACCAAAGACATATTCCTTGACATGCTCACCGACAGCGGAACTAATGCAATGAGTGATAACCAATTCGCTGGCTTTATGACAGCTGACGATGCGTATGCAGGTAGTATGACATTTTATGATTTTGTTGACGCAGTAATAGATGTTTTAGGCTACAAATATGTAATGAATGTTCACCAAGGAAGAGCAGCAGAACACCTATTGGCAAAAACATTTATCAAAGAAGGTCAGGTTGTACCCACAAACTACCATTTTACTACAACAAAGGTACACATTGAGCTGCCAGGAGCAAAAATCTTAGAGATTTATTTTGACGAGGCTCTCGAGACAAAAAGTACAAACCCCTTCAAAGGTAATATGGACCCACAAAAGCTAAAAGATGTCATTAAGAAATATGGAAAAGAGAGGATATCGTACGTCAGAATGGAAGCCACTGCTAATTTGCTTGGCGGACAGCCATTTTCAATGGCGAATTTAAAGGAAATTGTGAAGATTTCCAAGGAAGCTGGACTTCTTACCGTACTGGATGGTAGTTTACTCTGCGAGAACGCATACCTCATAATGCAGAGGGAAAAGGGCTATGAAAACAAAACTGTCGCAGAAATTGTGAAAGAGATGTGCAGTCTTTTTGATATATTTTATATGAGTGGAAGAAAAAATACCTGTGTTAGAGGTGGTTGCATTGCGACAAATAACAAAGAACTCTTTGATAAGATAACACCATGGTTACCGGTTTATGAAGGATTCTTTACTTACGGTGGTATGTCACAAAGAGAAGTAGGTATGATGGCAGTGGGGATGAGGGAAATGACAGACCCAAGCCTCGCAGGTTGTGCAGTAGAGCAAGTAAAGTATTTTGCTGATAGACTTGAAGAGACAGGAATCCCGGTAGTTACACCACCTGGTGGATTAGCTTGCCATATAGATGCTAAGAAATTTGTACCAAATATCCCCAAAGAGGAATATATTGCCGGTGCACTGACTGGAGCACTTTATATTGCATCTGGTGTGAGGTCGATGGAGAGGGGTACGATCTCAATGGAAAGAAATCCAGATGGTAGTGAAGCTTATGCCGATTTGGAGCTCACAAGAATTGCAATTCCAAGAAGGGTATACACAGTATCCCAGATTGAATATGTAGTGGATAGATTAAATTGGTTATCCAAGAACAAAGAATTAATAAAAGGATTGAAATGGGTATCTGAACCCCCCGTGCTTAGATTCTTTCTCGGAGGATTAGAGGTACTCGATAATTGGAGCAGGAAACTGTGCGATGCCTTTAAAAAGGAATTCGGGGAAATTTTGTAATATAGGGGTCAGGTCTCTATATTTACCTAATTAAATTTGCTTACATCATGATAAGTGGAATAATGATAGATAGAAAATTAGTAGAAAAGAAAAATAAAATTTATCCGACTGGTATTTACCAGAATGTCAAATGTTGAGACCTGACCCCATATGATCCTGAAAAATTTTAGCGAATTAATTGAACATGCGAAAAAGAAAGCACCACGGCGGTGCGTCGTCGTATGTGCTGAGGATGAAACCGTGCTTGAAGGCATCAGGCGTGCACAAGAATTGAAATTGGTGTCGCCTGTTTTAGTCGGTAACAAGGACAATATTTTACAATGCGCCAAAAACGTTAAGCTGGATGAGCGAAAAATTGAAATCCACGATGTGCAAGACGAGAACGAAGCTATCATGAAGTCTGTTTCCATTGTAAAAGAACAGGGTGATTTTTTGATGAAGGGTATGCTCTCCACATCGGCCTTTTTGAAGGGCATTCTTAATAAAGAATGGGGGTTGAGAACCGGCAAGATTTTAAGTCATATTGCAGTCTTGGAAATTCCGGGTTATCATAAATTGATTTTTATGTCCGACGGTGGGATGAATCCGAAGCTGGATCTCAAAATAAGAATCGATATTATTAGAAATGCAATTGAAACATTGAGGGCTCTCGGTATCACAAAACCAAAGATAGGATTGATTGCGGCGAGTGAAGCAGTGAATCCTGATATGCCCGAAACTACCGATGCAGTAGCAATTGTGGATATGTATCAAAAAGGCGAAATTAAAAATGGAATCATCGAAGGACCGTTTGGCTTCGATGTTGCGATTTCCAAGGAGGCGGCAGATCATAAACGAATAGATAGTGAAATAGCCGGAGATGTTGATTTTCTGCTCATGCCCAATATTGCAACAGCAAATATCTGGGCAAAGGGTCTCATATTTTTTTCGCATGCAAAGGCCGCAGGGATGGTGGCTGGTGCTGCCAAACCGGTAATCATGTTGTCGCGCGCTGACAAACCAGAAACTAAGTTACATTCAATTGCGCTGGGCGTTGCCATATCCATGGGGTCAGATCTCAACATTTAACATTTAGATAGATGCTCTCATTTATCTACAGATTGGTATTTTAGCCCGAAGTTCAAAATATAAAGAGTGAAATGTCAAATGTTGAGACTTGACCCCATTAACCTTCTCGAAAGGCTCCTTCAGAAAAAGAAAATAACTGTCGGTGGACTCTATGGGTCCTCAAGGACGATGCTTATCGTAGAACTGGCGAGAAATCGGTCACCAATAATCTTCATAACAACTGATGAAAAGATTGAAAGATACGGGCGCGAACTCAAAAAACTTATACCAGAAACTACCCTCATTGATGAAAAAAATCCATTCTATCTACACTCTAACCTTATTATTACTACAAGTGGTTTCCTCGGCCACGATCTTCAAATAAAAGAAAGAGTTGAACTATCTAAGAATCAGAGAGTAGATATAGAAAATCTCTTAATGAGATTAAATGAAACGGGCTACACAAAAGAAGACATCGTCGAAGAAGAAAATGAGTACGCCTTGAGGGGCGGTATTATAGACATTTTTGAACGAACGAACATCCCAACGAGAATCGAGTTTTATGGCGATAAAATTTTTTCGATGAGAAAGTTTAATACACAAAACCAGAGGTCAGTCGAAACCCTCGAAAAAAATACTCTCACATTAGCCCGCTTAGACTGCCCGCCAAGGCCTCTCATAGATCTGATCGATAAAAATGCAATCGTTGTCACCGAAGTTAATCTTGACCTATCATTCCCAGTCATATTGCTTGTCCCTGAAGGAGAAGTTCAATACAATGTTATCCCAGCGAGAAAATATTTTGGTGATTTTAAAACTCTGCGAGAAGATATTGCACGAAAAGAATACGCCTTTAAATTCCTCATCCCACACCATGCGTTAGCTGAAAGGGTGAAATCGTTACTCGGTGACATAGAGGTATATCCACTTCCGATCGAGGAAGGCTTTATTGACCAAAATGAGAACATTGCTTATCTCACAGAAACCGAGATATTTGGTAAAATGAAGAGAATGAAGCGGGTCTATCGAGGACCATTTATTGATGACCTCATGGGATTAAAAAAAGGTGATTATGTAGTACATTCAGACTATGGAATTGGTCGGTTCAGGGGACTGACACTCGTAGATTTCGAAAACAGGAAGGCTGAATGTCTCCGTATTGATTATGCTGGCCAGGACAAGGTCTATCTGCCGATTGAAAGGTTCAATCTACTCGAAAGGTATATTGCAACAAGTGACAATCCACCAAGGCTTTCAAAATTGGGAAGCGAACTTTGGTTAAAAACGAAGAAAAGAGTGAAGAAATCAACTGAATGCCTGGCAATGGATTTATTGCGCCTCTATTCACGAAGAATGCAGGAGAAAGGATTCACTTTCTCGCAGGATACTTTTGAAATGAAAGAATTAGAGACAACGTTTGCCTATGAGGAGACAAAGGACCAATTAAAGGCAATCAACGAGGTAAAGAAGGATATGGAATCGCCACGACCTCAAGAACGATTAATTTGTGGTGATGTTGGCTATGGGAAAACAGAGATTGCTCTTCGTGCTGCGTTCAAGGCAGCGCTCGATAGTAAACAGACAATGCTCCTCTGCCCCACGACACTTTTGGCATTTCAGCACTACAATACCTTTAAACAGAGATTAGAACCATTCCCCGTGAAGGTCGAGATGGTCTCTCGTTTCAGAAAGAAAAAAGAGCTACAAGAAATATTACAAGAGTTCTCTTCAGGTAAAATTGACATGGTGATTGGAACCCATCGGTTACTGCAACCCGATGTTCGGTTTAAAGACCTCGGTTTACTCATTATCGATGAAGAACAGCGTTTTGGTGTTATGCAGAAAGAAAAAATTAAAAAATTGAAACCAGGTATTGACGTTCTCTATCTCTCCGCAACCCCAATTCCACGTACGTTATACATGGCCCTCACTGGTATAAAAGATATCTCCAATATTTATACTCCACCGCCTGGCAGAAAAGATATTTTTACTAAAATTATGTATTTTGACGACGACGAAATTAAAAAAATCATCAACTTCGAGATAGAGAGGGGAGGTCAGATCTTCTTTGTCCATAATCGTATCCAGACAATTGAAACCGTCCGCAGTAAACTGCACAAGTTGCTACCTCATCTGAGGATATGTCTCTTGCATGGCAGGGTGAAAGAAGACATCAGCGCAAAGAGGATGGTTGCCTTTCTAAAGGGAGAGTATGATCTACTACTCTCAACCGCAATTGTTGAATCAGGACTGGATATGCCACGGGTCAATACCATAATCGTTGACAGTACACACACATTTGGGCTGGCTGATCTCCATCAGTTAAGGGGTCGTGTTGGTAGAAGTGATATCCAAGGCTACGCATACTTCATTATTCCCTTTCGGTCCAGAATGAGCGATGAGGTAAACAAAAGATTGGGTGCATTAGCCTCATATACATCATTGGGTTCAGGATTTCGCCTCGCACTACGGGATATGGAAATACGGGGGATTGGCAACCTTTTGGGTAAAGAACAATCAGGATATATGAATTCGATAGGCTATCACCACTACATTAAAATCTTACAAGAATCGGTGAGTGAACTCAAGGGTAAGAAAGTTCTACATGAACCAGTTCTCAATGTAAAGATGGATGCCTACTTTCCGAGTGCATATATTGAAAGTGCATATGAAAGAACCGCCCTTTATAAAAGACTACTTGATGTAGAGTCAAAATTTGAACTTGAATCAATAAAGGATGAAATTGTTGATAGATTTGGCAGGTATCCCAAAGAGGTAGAAAATCTATTTCTCTTATCACAGATCAGATTAAAGGCAAAAACCATCGGCGCCACTGAGGTAGGCCGAAAAGGAGAGGAATTCATTTTTTACAAAGAGGGAAATGTAATACATGAAAGATTTCAATAAAAATATTGAAATCTTTCGATTACGGTGATGAAAAAATATTGACTTTTAATTGTATTTACATAGAATCTGAGAAAGGAGGCAATTATGGAAATAAAATTTAAGATGTTACGAACCATATCAGTAATCTTAAAGGTGATTGCCTGGATTGTTGCGGCACTCACCATAATCGGGTTCCTCGTGATGATCGTCGGGGGTGCGGCACTATCTCAATTAGGTGGCCGCTACGGCGCCCCTGGCATGTTTGGTCCACTGTGGGGTATTGGTATGGCTTTTTACATCCTGCTTATCGGAGGCATGTGGTTTATCAGTCTCTTGGCCGGGGCTGAACTAATCCTCGTTATCCTGGCGATTGAAGAAAACACGAGAACACTCAAACCGCCGGTATAGAGTATTATTCTCTAAACGTAGGTATATCCTTTGTTCTACTTACTTCTCCGGAAAGAGAAAGTGAAAAACAAGGGCAAAAAGTAGCATCGTCACTGTAAAACGAAGATAGGTCAAAGCAGCGAGCCCCAAAAGTGCCTTCTGTGGTAAGAAGAACCTTGCCACCAAGGCGAGAACAATACTAATTACGCCTACGATGAAAGCAATATATTTTAACTTTACCATTATTATTTATTATACATTAATAATAGAGCACGTCAATGATTAAATTGAGAATTGAGTTTTAATTGCCTCTACTGCCTCCACTACCTTCCCTTTTTTAACAACAACACTCAAAACTGATAAAGATGCACTAATCATCTCAATATTTATTGCTCGCTCTGCGAGTATTGCAAAAATTTTACCCGCAAACCCAGGTGCGGCTGAAAGCTTAGTACCGTAGAGTGTAATCAAGGCAAGATCCTTATCAGTAGTGATCTTCTTGCAACCAAATTTATCCTTAATTGTCTCCAAAAGTCTCAACACTTCGCCTAAATCTGATTCAATAACAGCAAAGGAAATATCGGTACGCTTATGACCAACTGAATGCGTCGAAATCAACTCAATATTTAAACCATGTTGACCTAAAGCACCAAAGATTTCGGCGGCTACTCCATAACGGTCGAGCACATTATGGAGTGTCACCTTTACAATCTTTGTATTATATTCAATACTCTCAACGATCTTTTCCACAAATTACCCCCTTCTTTAATCATTCACTATGCTCATAGCTACATTCAACGAGCAATGATAAATTTCTCGACCAACTCGCTACGAGCATTCTCGGTACGGGCAGAAATCCTAACGAGATAAACCCCATTACTAATTTCATCCCTGTATTCATCAAGACCATCCCAAAATACCTGATTATATCCAGCACCAGAGCGAACATCATCTATGGTCTTAATCAAACGCCCGGCAATCGTAAAGATTTTCAGATCAACGAAACCAGATGTAGAAAGATTAAATGTAAACCACATTCCCTGATCATCTTGCAGTGGATTTGGATAGATAAGAAAATTTTCAATCCTCATCGTACCGTAGATCTCAGCTTGAAGAATTATTCTTGTGACTGTCTGATTATAATGATTATCGGCAACATTGATTGTTATAGTATCTATCGCTTTGGGTAGGACAAGGTTGACATTAAATTCACCTGCAGTATAGGAATTTCTATTGTAAAGAAAATAGTCGCGTAGATCAATTTTGTTGTCGATATCCTGGTTAATGTATAAATAGAAACCCCGTGCTGCGTTATCAACTGAATTGAGCAGGTTAATTCCGCTCTCATCAGAAACCTTACCAGTCAATGTAAATTCACTGTTCACCCAATCACCATCTTCTAATCTTTTCGCCCCATCATACAGAATAATCGCTGGACCATCCTGATCGGACGAGGGTGCAGCGACACCAAAAACTCGTATTGAGTCGAGGAGACCACTTTTGGTCCCCATGAACGTGCTCAGTTTTATGACTGGTAAATGTGTTGTAACAATCTTCGGGGCGATAATTGTTGCAGTATCATAATCCCAATAGCCTCTGTAGACCTCCTTTCCATCTATCTTATACTCAAAAGGAACATAACCAGAAGGTGACATAACTTCCCTATAAACACGACCACTTATTTTATCTATTGTAGATGCATCTATCTTCTCAATATGGGTTGTGTCGCGAATGAATACCTTGAGATAGTAACGATTCTCATCCGGTACAATCTTCAACTTCTCTAAAGGTCTCAGGGAATCGGGTAAGGCAGAAAGCCCCATCGAAAGCGTTGCCTTTCTCGGTTTTGTAGCCGGATCACCGATCAAGAGATACATTTGGGAACCAAACGTTTTTGAAATCCTAACACATTCCCCAAATGTTAAACTTGTATCCAAGGCAGTGATCAAATTGAACAATTGTTTAGCAATAATTGAATTACCAGCTGGACTCGTACCCTTTGTTGCCGCCATTGTACCGATTGCCCCATTCTTTATGCGCACAAATTGCTCGGCAATACACTCATAGTCGGAATCATCAAATCTCCCAACTGTGCAGGAGCCAAAATAGAGGAAGATATATCGTCTACCATTCTTGATACGAGGCATATCATAATCGTAAAAGAGTCCCTCATGGGCAAGTTGATGGGTGTTGCCGTGACCAATGAAGAGACCCGCAAGGCCTCCCCTATTCAACTCCCTTATGAACGCTGCCTCGGCATTCGGTTTTTTTGTCGGGTAGGTGAATGGTGGGTAACTAACCATATAAATCTTTACGAGGTCATATAATGAATCAGGGATATATGAAATGACACCTTCACACGCACCACAATGCATCCCCGGACCCTCCCAAGCCGTACCCCACTCATCATCACCAGCAAGAATGAGTCTTTTATTCCACGTCCCATCGATATTCCCAGTTTCGTACGTAATTAATTTATCAATGAAATCCCTTACCTCCTGTTTTGTCCGCACAGTAATTCTCCCCAAAACCATTGCCTCACCCGCGCCAAAATTAACATATTCCCCTTCATATACAGCATTCCTTATAAAAACAGCATCACCAGTGAGTATGGTTCCAGATTCGTACATCGGAACAAAATTAGGCGGATTCTCCTTACCCAAATTGTTCTTATAATCATAGGTAGCGTCGCCAACCAGAAGAACAAACCTGGGAACGGTAGTCCAATTGTTTGTTGTGTAGTATAGAAAATGTTTAATCGCCAACGGGTCATACTTACCAAATGAGAAGTCACTAAAAATGTCCTCAAGCGTCACAACCCTTGTTGTATACTCCCTGCGTCGGTAATCTGCTAAGGGAAGTATTGCGTTGTAGAAATTTTTGTGAGTTATAATAAGATACTCACAACCTGGTAATTGGGTTCTCAATTTACCACGATCAACGGGTATGAGTGTTGCTGACTTCAACAGAGATAGTTTTGAAAAATATAACAATTGAAAAGAATCTGATCTGCTCGATAAAAGCATTTTGTTATCTTCAATGGTCAAATTATAAAATAGCTTCGGATCTTTGATATCTGTAATATCGAAGACAAAGGGCGGAGAGTTTACACTAAAACATTCAATCGAGTAGTTCTGCTGGCCTTGATACAATGCATGGAAAGATTGATTCATATCAGTCATCCGTCGATATTTTATATCGATACCATTGAGGAATGCAGTAAGTTTACCAGTAACGCCCGCAGGTCGTATAATATCAAGCGTTAACGTTGACGAATCACCGATAGCCGTGACTTCACCAGTCAGATAGTGCGGTGGATAACGGTCCCGTAGTGGTAGCAAGAGGGTCTCAGCAAAGAAAACTGTATCTTTGAGACTAAGTTCATAGAGAAATTCACGTGCGTCTAACGTAAATATTCCAACCGTAATTTCTGCATCTCCATTTGCCCGTAGATGCTCGATGGGGATTGAACCACTTCCAACGGCTCCCTCACCAGGTGAGACATCAAGCCAATACCAATTTGTGCCAGACCGGGTAGGATTACTTATGTCCTTTTCAATATGTAATATTTCAGTAACCACAGTATCGGGAGTCTCTCCATTCCATGCTACATCTACCCTTTCCATTCTTTTACCATTGCTCCCACCAAACGTAAACCAGTAAACATTATTACGTGCATAGCCATTCTCATACCAACCAACCTCACTATCAGGGACGAAATGACTTGCCGGGTGACCGTAGAAGACTAAATAATCACTCTGGTCAAAGCTATGGTCGCCTTCACCATGAACATACACTGAAATTTCGACCAGTGAATCTGCAAAGGGGGAAATCACATCGGCCGGTAAAAGGTCAAATGCCGCGGTATAGATTTTCATAGTCTGAGGGTCAAATTGTTGTGGAACAAGCCCAGCACTCCTAATTTCGTTATAACCTATGCGATAAATCCCCTCCTGGTCAACTTCAATCTTAAACCATATCCCTGACACACCATTTCGATAATCCGGTTTTGGTTCACGACGCCACGCCCTGCACTGCTCATAATTTACGATTGTCCGTTTATAGATTTCTTCAAAAGAAGTATCGAGAATGCGCTTTGCCATCGGTCTTCCCTTAAATGTAATAGCAATTTTGACATTTTTAGATACCTTGAGCTCCCTTGAGATAGGGTTGTATCGAACCGGGTTCAGTCTCACTTCTACAGTGTAAATATCACGGAAATAACCAGGCTGTGAAACCTCAACCAGTTCTTTGGGAAAGAATTTATTTTCCTTATACACTTCACTATATACAGTCACAGTCTCGTGCAGAGGTGACTCATGTATTCCTACATATCGTACCGGTTCAATCGTAACCCCTCTCAGCATCTCTTCCGCATAATCTGTAACGACAACTTCAACATCACCATCTTGAGGAATACCAAGTTTATAAACGACCGACGGCAAATTTGGTTCACCCTCTCTGTTGAGCCATACTGCGTCTGGGAAGGAGTAGTCGATACTCCTTAGTGTATCCAGCGAGAATGAAATTTCAACTCCCGCAGTACCCAGTTCTCTTATGTGTGAGGTGCCAACAATAAAGAATAATAAAACAAGGTTCATCATTCAATCTCTCTCGCTTCGTCTATTAACATAACTGGAATATCATCCTTGATTGGATAAGCAAGCTTGCACTTACGGCAGATCAATTCTTCTGCCTTCTCGTCGTACTCTAATTCGCCCTTACACTTAGGGCACACTAAAATATCTAAGAGTTCTTTCTTGAGCATACTACCTCCTGTGGTCTCAGGGCTAAAATTTCATCCTTGATAGATGAAAATCCTAAGCTAAAAAACCCAAAACTATAAAAAAGTAAGAATGGAATAAGCACGAGTTGCAAGTTGGCAATAACATAAATAAGCCCAACGAGTACGTATATACCTACAAGTATTTCAATAAAAGGAATCAGCGATTTTGTCTTCACTCGATAAGTATTTTTTGCGCCACCAGATTTTGGGGTTCGGGTAAAGATATTTTTTCTGTTAAACCAACCCTCAAAAATTGCCTTGGTGTTGGAAATAGACAGACCCATATTATATGCAAACACACCGAAAATATAGGGAATTCTCCGGCGATAATCAAAGTATAATTCGCGTTGCGAGAGAAAATATGCGAATGGATAACCCACCGCCCCAATCGCGAAGAAAGAAGCGAATATGTAATAAGCATTAGGAACTATTCCCTCGACTTTAAAGTAGATAATCGGTAGCGAAAAAATTGCCAAACCAAGCATTGCGAGGAAATTTATGTGACAGGTAAGGTGGACAAAAGCCTCATACTTTGCTAATGGTCTCAATGTTGATCTCAGAATCTCTGGTAGTAACTTCCGTGCAACCTGAATTGTCCCCTTGGCCCAACGATTCTGTTGCATTCTATAGCTATCTACATTCTTAGGCAACTCACCAGGAACAACACAATCTTCGCAATATTTGATCTTCCATCCCCGCAATTGCACCCGATAGGAAAGGTCCAGGTCTTCTGCCAAGGTATCACTATGCCAATTGCCAGCATCGATAATGGCTCGTTTGTACCAGATACCACAAGTACCATTGAAATTGATAAAACAATCTGCCTGAAAACGTAATCTTTGTTCCATAGCAAAATGGTTATCGAGTCCAATTGCTTGCGCCCTTGTCAAAAATGATTCATAGTCATTTATATGGCCCCAGCGCGCCTGAACCCCAGCAACGTTGATTGAATCAAACTCTGGTAATAATTCTTTAAGGAAATTTCTCGGCGGAACAAAATCAGCATCAAATATGGCGATATATTCACCCCTTGCCCTTTCCAACCCATACTGAAGGGCTCCCGCCTTGAATCCTGCACGTGTATCTCTTCTGATATGTTTTATGTCGTAATTATCTCTAAGATATTGTTCAACCAAATTTGCAACAATCACTGTGGTCTCGTCATCTGAATCATCAAGTACCTGAATTTCAAGCTTGTCCTTAGGATAATCTAATGCTGTGATACTTCTTAGAAGACGATGAACAACATATTTTTCATTATAGACTGGTAATTGAACAGTAACCTTTGGGCAGGTGTTTAATCTACCCCCCCTTCGTATTTTTTTTCTTTTATTAAATTTGAAGTGGTAATATATTAATATAAATGAATGAATTGAGTAAAAGAAGAGGACAATTAATAGTATGGTATAAATAAAAAGAATCAAACTTGTCAATTTATCTCCATGGCGATCTGTTTGAGGCTAATGACCGGCAGTGGTTGAACGAGTGCAGCCTTGAGAATATCCAGCTCATAATACCCCATGTCAATATAAAACTTAATCTTATCTATCTTTTTGGGTATGTCAAGTGTGGCTGTACCGAGTATTATACTATCTATTTCAAAAACAATCTCGGTCGGCACATTAAATTTTTGGTTCAGTGAAATTAAAATATAAGGGCGCGACAGTGCGTCAAATTTTACCTGTGCGCTTTTTATATCATTTTGGTCAAGCAATTTCTCGGTTAGAAAAAGTGGACTTTTAATATCATCTTTCAGGTAGCCGACTTTTGTAGCATCCTGCTTGTTTATTGTGAGACCATAAACATTCACCATGCCCGGTGCGAGCATTGCCCTGATATCTTCTATGCTGTATTCCTGAGGTAGTGTGAGGATAATGCCCTCAGCTGATTTCTTGCTCTGATAATCAACATCAATGATGTCCAGTCGCCTCTTTAAAGCTTTCAAAAAATTCGCTCGATTGAATGTACTATCGACTGAGACGAAGTAATTATTCCAGTTGCGCACCGGTGGTTTTATACAGGTTACTTTATTGTAGTTGTATATCTTTGTTTCCCAATAGACAGAAGAATCAGGTAAACCTGCCCAGATTAACTCAGGAAGAAAATTTCGAGTTGAAATTCTTAAAAAGCCCGTTAACTCTTTCCATTGACCCGGAGCGAGAAAAGGTATATTCGCCTTAAACTGATATAGGTAGCCATCCAGAGAACCTATATATTCAAATTTATCAAATTTCAATAAACGTTTAATTTGTGCAAGGATATCAGATTGCTCACCCCGTGTTGTCCGCTCCCACTTTCCATTCTTTTTGGCGTATTCAACATCGCCCAATCCCACATATTCAAAGGTGAGTTTGGAATCTGCGTAATGCCATACACCTTTAATGTACTCACCCCTACCGACAACACAATCTCCCTTTGCTTCAGCATAAACTGATTTTGTCTGTAATTTATAACGATAACTAAATGACCGCTGCCTTTCAAAATTTTTTAGCCATTTCTCAATATCCTTCTCAGGGTCGGGGACGTATTGGATATAATGCACACAATTGCAAAGAAAAAATAATAAGAGTGCACCACATATCACGCTGTGCTGGGTATACATTTTTTTATATAGAACGGACGATGCGGAAATAGATAGATGAGGGAAAATGTGTGTAAGAAATGTTAACTTCCCAAGAAATTTGTTCACTTGTTCATTCTAATCAAGATATATTAAAAATCAAGTAAAAAATACAGATTCGGGGTCAGGTCTTGGCTCTTGACTGAAAGCATTAATGTTGGAAAGACCTGGTCCCATTGACAGCGGCAATTCTATCATTATTATTATTGACGATAAGGAGGAAACATGGGTCCTTTTCATACACCGTGGTTGACGTTTTTATCCTGGATTGTAGCACTTGCCTGTATCATATTTAGTATAATTTGGGCGATCTGGATTTTTAAACCAGAAGAGAACGGTGATGAGTGAATCATTCATTTACGCAATTATTATTGTCGCGTATCTCGCTCTCTTGATTCTCATCGGGATTATAACCGGCCGAAGGACAAAAAGTGTTGAGGATTTTTATATTGGTGGTAGAAAGATTGGTCCCTGGGTAACTGCCCTATCCTTTGTCGCCGCCTATTTCAGCTCAGTTGTTATCGTTGGCGGTGGCGGCTTTGGCTATATGTTTGGTATGGCAACACTCTGGATTGGTGCGATTAATGTGTTGCTAGGTTGTACCGTGTGCTGGATTGTTTTGGGTCCGCGAATTAGAAAGTTTACGCAGCGATTAAACACGATGACCATACCGGGATTTTTTGGAGAACGGTATAAATCTCATTTTGCACTCATATTCTCTGCAGTTGTCATTGTAGTGTTTATGATATTTTACAATGTCAGTATCCTCAAGGGAATGGGGCATATTTTCGAAGTCTTAATGGATATTCCCTATGCATACGGTATTCTTTTGGCAGGCGTCATCATTCTCTTCTACGTGTCGATTGGTGGTTACCTTGCAGTGGTTTGGACCAGTTTTATTCAAGCATGGGTAATGGGAATCGGGTTAATTCTTTTAACAATATTTTCTTTAAAAGCAGTCGGCGGTGTAAGCGCTGCAAACCAGGCGCTGGAAGCCATCAAGCCTGGGTTGATTAACACACCAGGGGTGTGGGGATGGCCCGGATTTATTTCGTTTGCTTTGATTGTCAGCTTTGGGGTCTGGGGCATGCCACAATTGGTTGTGAGATTTTATTCAATAAAGAATTTAAAGGTTTTAAAAATTGGCACTGTGATTGCTACAATAGGAACCTGTATGGCCCTACTGCCATACTTTAACGGAGCGGTTGCCCGGACGCTATTTCCTGACCTTGGGAGTCCAGACTTGGCTATTCCTACTTTAGCAAAAAATGTTCTCTCACCGGTTGGTTCTGCAGTAGTTCTTGCAGCCGTGGTAGCGGCTGGCATGTCAACATTTTCTTCAGTCTTAATCATTTTATCGAGTTCAACAATACAAGATATTATTAAAGTTGGAATGAAAAAAACGTTACATAAAGGAAAGATTCTTTTCTACGGTAAAATAGCAAGTGCAATCATCGGTATCATTTCACTCGTTATTGCCTTTAGACCCCCTGGACTTGTTTTGACCTTAACCGCTTTTGCATGGGCAGTAATTGCGTCAACAACACTTTGGCCAATACTATTCGGTATTTACTGGAAAAAAGCAACAAAATTAGGATGTGTTACTTCAATGATTGGTGGATTTACCACAGCAATCATCTGGATGATTATTGGTACACCATTTGGTATTCATGGGTTTATACCCGGTATTATTGTGGGTTTTATTTTAATGGTTGTGGTAAGCCTTGTTACACCAAGATTTTCAAACGAGCACATAAATAAGATCTGGAGATAATTTTACTACAAAGCTAAACCAATTATTTTGTTCATACTCTTTTCGCGATGAAAACTGCAATAATATATACCACGTGGTACATTATTACCTCTCTCATCCTTACCGTCCCACGTGACTGAGGATTGTAGATTTTGGATTGAATTTCTTAACTAAACATCCCGTCGCATCAAATATGTTCAATGAATGGTATAAGACAATTTGATGTTGACAACTATTAAATTTTATATATAATTATTGTCTTTGGTTTTAAAAAGCCTATCTGGCTCAAGACATTAGAGCATCCCGCACTTATACTTTTGTGCCTGGATAGCTCAGTCGGCAGAGCACGTCCTTGGTAAGGACGAGGTCGTGGGTTCAATTCCCGCTCCAGGCTTAAAAAACGGGAGAAGGCAATCGCCTCTTCTAGTCCGGCCGTAGGCTTTATAAAGATAATAGTAGTTAATGGTGAATGGTTAAAATATTTAACCTTTTAACCAATTATCAATTTTGAAATATAAGGAGGAATTTTATGGCAAAGGCAAAGTTTGAGCGGACCAAGCCGCATGTTAATATTGGGACGATTGGTCATGTTGACCATGGCAAGACTGTCTTGACCGCGGCGATTACCAAGGCCTTGGAGAAGAAGGGGTTAGCCAAGTTTATGAGTTATGATGAGGTGGCGAAGGCTTCGGAATCGCAGGGTCGTCGTGATGAGACGAAGATTTTGACGATTGCCATTGCCCATGTTGAGTATGAGACGGACAAGCGTCATTATGCGCACATTGATTGTCCGGGCCATGCTGATTACATCAAGAATATGATCACTGGTGCGGCGCAGATGGATGGTGCGGTTTTGGTGGTGAGTGCGGTGGATGGTCCGATGCCCCAGACTCGGGAGCATATATTATTAGCGCGTCAGGTGAATGTGCCCTCGATTGTCGTTTTTATCAACAAGACTGATGCGGTGACCGATCCGGAGATTTTGGATTTAGTGGAGTTGGAGGTGCGTGAGTTATTATCGAAGTATGAGTTTCCGGGTGATGATATTCCGGTAGTTCGGGGCAGTGCGTTGCAGGCGATGCAGGCGAGTGGTGGGATGGATGATCCGGCGTTTGAGTGTATTTGGAAGCTCTTGGATGCGGTGGATAGCTATATTCCGACCCCGCAGCGTGATGTGGACAAGCCGTTTTTGTTAGCGATTGAGGATATTTTTTCGATTACCGGGCGTGGTACGGTGGTGACGGGTCGTGTTGAACGTGGTAAGCTCGTGCCGGGTGAGGAGGTTGAGATTGTTGGTTTTGGCAAGCGGTTTAAGACGGTGGCGACGTCCTTGGAGATGTTTCGTAAGATCTTGGATGAGTGTATTGCGGGTGATAACATTGGGATATTGCTGCGTGGTGTTGCCAAGGATGAGGTGTCTCGTGGTATGGTGGTTTCGAAGCTGGAGAGCATCAATCCGCATCATCGGTTTAATGCTGAGGTCTACGTCTTGAAGAAAGAGGAAGGTGGTCGACACACGCCATTTTTCAATGGATACAGGCCGCAGTTTTATGTACGGACAACGGATGTGACGGGTGTGGTGAAGTTACCCAAGGGTGTTGAAATGGTGATGCCTGGTGATAATGCGAATTTAGAGGTCGAGTTAATCACCCCGGTGGCGATTGAGCATGGTTTGCGTTTTGCGATTCGAGAGGGTGGCAGGACCGTTGGTGCCGGTGTCGTTACAAAAATTCTCGAATAATGA
>Ga0114921_10000504_pt1 | contig 16648 bp, 17 predicted proteins | sample BentaG_FD_87016 | JGI IMG/M metagenome (GOLD analysis project Ga0114921, IMG submission 87016) | Deep subsurface microbial communities from South Atlantic Ocean to uncover new lineages of life (NeLLi) - Benguela_00093 metaG | ecosystem: Environmental > Aquatic > Marine > Oceanic > Sediment ...
AAAGGTGGCGGAGCTCATAGACCCAGATTTCGACGAAGACAACGTCATTGTCGGCAACGGCTCGTGCGATGTTCTCCGTATGGTGTGCCTTGCTTTCCTGCATGATGGCGGCGACAGTATCGCCTGTCACTCTACTTTCCCCATGTACAGGATATACACCGAGATGTTTGGCGGTGACCTCGTCCCGGTAGAGGCCAGGGACTATGCCATTGATCTGCCACGCATGGCGGAAAGGATCAGCGACCGCACTCGGTTGATCTTTGTCTGCAACCCGAACAATCCCACGGGCACGATGTTGACCCAACAGCAGATTGACGATTTCATGGAGCAGGTTCCCAGGCACGTGGTTGTGGTATTCGATCAGGCCTACTATGACTACGTGGAAGCCGAGGACTACGCCGATGTTAGGAACTACATTAAGAAGGGCCGGAACGTTATCGTCACCCGCACCTTTTCCAAGATCCATGGCTTGGCAGGTCTGCGAGTTGGCTATGGCGTTGCCAAGAAGGAGATGATCGAGTACCTGCAACACGCCCGTTCACCATTTCATGTAGGGTCGGTTAATCTGATCGGGGCCTCGGCCAGCTTGGACGATGTCGAGCATATCCAAACGAGCAGAGACCGTATCGCTGCGGAGAAGAGATACCTGTACGAGCAGTTGGACAGGTTGGACATCCCCTACGTGCCCAGTGTAGCCAATTTCATGCTGCTCACGGGACTCAAGCATGACGAGGAGGCGATGAGCGAAGCCTTGTTGCGTCGAGGCGTGATCGTGCGCGCGGCGGGACCCTTCGGCGTCCCTGGGGCCATTCGGGTGACGATAGGCACCAGAGAGGAGAACGAGAGGCTCATCTGGGCGCTGGAGCAGGTTCTCCATGAACTGGTGAAGGAATAGGCTGCTTCAGTGGGGATGAGCTAGATAGGACCAGGAGTCTCGACGGTCGAAGAGCAAAGAGCGATGGATTTTCGATCAAGGCCAGCGTGACGTGAGACTGGCGTCTATGGCCAAGCTCTTTGCCTCTGAGATGGCCAACCACGTGGCCGACGAGGCTTGTCGCATTCTCGCTAGCTACGGGTTCGCCGTGGAGTATGACGCACAGCGGTACTTCCGTGACGCACGGTTTTTGCTGCTTGGTGCAGGAACGTCGGAAGTGCTGCGGGGCATCATCGCCCACGAGATGGGCTTGCGAGGGCAACCACAGAGCAGCGCGCACCGCAATCGTTGAAGGGAGCTGAGGGACGATGGACTTTGGGTTCACGCCGGAGCAAGAACTCTTCCGCCAGAGCGTGAGGGAGTTTGCCGACAGACACATTAGACCTCGCATCAAAGAGATGGAGGAGGAAAAGGACGTTCCTCACGATGTGATGCAGCGGATGGCCGAGCAAGGTTTCTATGGTTTGCGCTATGCAGAGGAACTGGGCGGACAGGGCGCCGACAACGTTACGTTCGCCATGTTCAACGAGGAGATGGCCCGCTGCCATATGAGTGTGGCGGCCAGAGCCATGATGCAGTGCCTGATGGGCACTGAGTTCATCAACCTTTACGGCACAGAGGAGCAGAAGAGGAAGTTCCTTATCCCAGCCATCAAGGGTGAGAGGTACGGCACCATGTGCATGACGGAGCCGGCTGGCGGGACAGACCTCGGTGCTATGCAGACGGTTGCGGTGCGGGACGGAGATGAATATGTCATCACTGGCCAGAAGAACTGGATTACTGGTGCGCATGCGGTTGACTTCTTTACTGTGGCCGCCAAGACTGACCCTGAAGCGGGATTCAGGGGTGTGGACTTGTTCCTGGTGGAAAAGGATAGGCCCGGAGTGGAGGTGGGCGAGAGGATTGACAAGTTGATCGCCTTCGCTTCCGGGTGTTTTGACCTGTACTTCAACGACGTCCGGGTTCCGGCCGACCACCTGTTCGGTGGCGAGGAGGGAAAGGGGTTCACCCTTCTGCGGAGCATCCTGAACGACATCCGTGTGCATACCGCTGCCCTAGGGCTGGGTATAGCTCAGGCTGCGTACGAGGAGTCTGTGGAGTACGCAAAGCAGCGTGTTGCCTATGGGCGTCCCATCATCAAGTGGCAGGCCATCCAGCACAAGCTGGCCAGGATGAGGATTGACATAGACGCCGCCAGGCTGATGATCTACAATGCGGCCTGGCGGATTGATCAGGGGTTGCCCGTTAACATCGAGGCCGCCACCTCCAAGTGGTTCATCACCGAGGCGGTCCTGAGGATCGTTGATGACGCTACCCGGATCTTCGGGGCGTACGGAGCCTCGATGGACATGAACATCCAGAGGTACTTCCGCGATGCCCGGTGGCTCCTCTACGGGGCTGGCACGCAGACCATGATCCTCAACATCATCGGGGCTGAGATAAGAAGGCAGTAGCACAGGGAGGAAACGGTGCGGCTACCCAAGTTCGAACATCTGCAGCCCGAATCGCTGGAAGAGGCCCTCGAACTTCTTGCCGAATATGGGGAGCAAGCCAAGGTCATAGCGGGAGGGACTGAACTCTTGGTGTCCATGAAGCACGGTTTGCTGGCTCCCAGTTTCCTGGTGAACCTCAAGGAGATTCCCGAATTGAACTTCATCGCCTACGACGGTGAGAAGGGACTTCGGATAGGAGCACTGACCAAACTGGCCACCCTGATCACGTCACCGGTCATTCGGGAGAGTTTCGCCATTTTGTCCCGGGCGGCCAGCCTTGTTGCTGCTCCTCCTCTTCAACAGATGGGGACTCTTGCGGGAAATCTCTGTCTCGATACCAGGTGTCTATACTACAATCAGTCGCGATTCTGGAGACAAGCCCGACCCCGCTGCTACAAGACCGGCGGCGATACGTGCCACGTGGTCAAAGGTGGGAAGAGCTGTCTTGCTGCGTATCAGGGTGACCTGGCTCCAGCCTTGATGGCCCTGGGGGCAAGCGTGAAGATTGCGAAAAAGGGTACCGAACGGATTGTCCCCCTGGCCGATCTCTACACCGGGAAGGGTGGAAGGCCGCTTACTCTGCAGGCCGACGAGGTGCTTGTTGAGGTGCAGATTCCTGCGGCAGCCGCGCGATGCAGCGGGGATTATCAGAAGCTGCGGTACCGAGGCGCGATGGACTTCCCTCTGGTCGGGGTAGCCGCCGTGGTCAGCAGGGATGGTCTGGATACCATTGCCGAGGCAAGTCTTGCCTTGACCGCTGTCAGTATGGCCCCCATCCTCGTGGAGGAAGCCGGCAAGTTTCTTCAGGGGCAGCAGTTGACCGATGAGCTTGTGGCGCAGGCTGCAGGCGCTGCTTATGAGGTGGCTCATCCTGTGAACAACATAGGGAGCAATCCCTCGTACCGGAGGAAGATGGTCCGCGTTCTCACCAAGAGGGCCATCAGGAATGCGTGGGAGGGGAGTGAACCATGGAGAAACGGCTCATCCAGTTGAGCGTCAACGGCGATGAGTATGACGTGGTGATCACGCCGAACCAGACTCTCCTTGAGGTGTTGAGGGAGAACTTGGAGTTAACGGGGGCCAAGGAGGGATGCGGCGAGGGGGCATGTGGAACCTGCACGGTGTTGTTGGACGGAAAGCCAGTGCGCTCCTGCCTCACTCTAGCTGTCGAAGCTCAAGCGAAGCAGATCGAGACCGTGGAGGGATTGGCTTCGGACGGAGAGCTGCATCCTGTCCAGAAGGCGTTCATTGAACACGGGGCCATTCAATGCGGTTTCTGCAGTCCAGCCATGATCCTCACGACTAAGGCCTTTCTGGAAGAGAACCCAAAACCCTCTGAGGGCGAAGTCAGACGCGCCATCTCGGGAGTGGTCTGTCGTTGCACCGGGTATGCGAAGATTGTGGCAGCAATGATGGCTACGGCTGGCGAGTTGTAGAAGCGGAGGACAGAGCCATGGCAGAACATACTCTTGTTGGCCATCGGGTGCCGAGGATCGATTCCCTCGATAAGGCAACGGGCCAGGCTCGGTATACAGCAGATCTAACCCTGCCACGTATGCTTTATGGAAAGGTGTTGAGGAGCCCTTATGCCCATGCCAGAATCCTCAACATTGATGCCAGTAGAGCTGAGAGACTCCGCGGTGTCAAGGCGGTCGTGACTGGGAGGGACACAGCAGGGGTGAGATGGGGGGTATTCCCGTACACTCGGGATCAGCAGCTTCTGACTGGCGACAAGGTTCGATACATCGGAGAAGACGTGGCAGCTGTGGCGGCTGAGGACGAGGAGATCGCCGTGGAGGCCCTTGAGCTGATCGAGGTGGATTACGAGGTCTTGCCGGCTGTATTCGGTCCTCTTGAAGCTATGCAAGAAGGCGCCCCTCAGATCCACGATCACGCAGAGAATAACATCAATATCCATGTGCCGATTGAGGTGGGAGACGTCGAGAAGGGGTTCAAGAAGTCCTACCACGTACGAGAGGATCGTTTTGTCGATTCCGAATACACCTACTGCCAGACTGAGCCCTACGCGGTACTCGTAAACTGTGATCTTTCCGGCAACCTTGAGATCTGGACGCCCAATGCCTCTCCCCATACCAAGGCCAAAGCTTTGTCCAATCTGCTGGAGATGCCGCTGACCAAGGTCAAAGTGCGCAGAATCTGCACCGGCGGGGCGTTTGGAGGCCGCTCAGATATCTTCCCTGGCGAGTTCATAGCCGCGCTTATGGCTCTGAAAGCTGCCAGACCGGTGAAGCTGGTCTACACGAGGGAGGAGAGCTTCACCAGCGTGCGGCAGGCTCATTCCATGATCGTGGATCTGAAGACTGGAGTCAGAAGAGATGGGACGTTCCTGGCGAACGAGATCAAGGTCATCATGGATGGCGGGGCCTACAGCAGCACTGGACCCATAGCCACCTCAGTGCCCTTCCTCGTCTGGGAGGAGACATATCGTTTGCCCAACGTCCGCTTCAACGGCTACCGTGTCTACACTAACAAGCCTGTCCGAGGCATGTACCGTTGCCACGGACGAGCCTTTCTGGGGGGCCTGGGGATGCAGCTGGACATGATCGCCGAGGAACTGGGAATTGACCCCGTGGAAATGCGTCTGAGAAATGCCCTCAGGACCGGGGACACACAGGCTACTGGCTCCAAGATCACAAGCTGCGGCCTCAGCGAGGCGCTCCAACAGGCCGCCGAGAAGTCTGGGTGGAAGGAAAAGCGCGGCAAGCTTCCCTTTGGCAAGGGGATCGGCATGGGGGCCAACGGTATGATGGTTGGGTTCCCCATGGGCATTCGTGGCGGGTCATCGGCCATGATGAAGTTCAACGAGGATGGCGGGGCCACCCTTATCTCCGGCGTGGTGGACACCGGTAGTGGGAACGATAGCATGATCGTGCAGATTGCCGCTGATGTGCTGGGTTTGAAGATGGAGGACGTAAACCTGGTTTCCGCTGATTCGGAGATTACTCCCTTGGATCAAGGCGCCTACTCTCAGGCTGCCGCTTTTGTCTCGGCGAATGCGGCTATGGCGGCGGCCATAGATGCTAGGGAGCAGATTCTGAACATCGCCTCTGACATGCTGGATGCCACCGTCGAAGAGCTGGACCTCAGGGATGGCTTCGTCTATAAGAAGGAAAGACCGGAGCGGAACATCTGGATGGGCAAAGCGATCCGCAAAGCGCTTATGGACGACACCCCGATCATGGGTCGGGGTTCGTACATGCCGAAGATTGATCAGACGCGGGAGTGGGTCAGCAATCCCAAGGGACAGCAAGCCGGGACCTTTAGCTTTGGAGCGGTCGTCGCGGAGGTTGAGGTAGACGCGGAGACCGGACAGGTGAGAGTGAGCAACGTCACCGGTGCCCATGACTGCGGTTTCGCCATCAATCCTATGGCTGTGGAAGGGCAATTGGAGGGATCAGTGGCCTCCGGAGGCGTGGGGGCTACGCTCCTCGAAGAACATTACTGGGATGGTGGGCAGATGCTGAACGCCAGCATGTTGGAGTACAAGGTGCCCCTCTCTGTGGACATGCCCCACATCACGCCTATCATCGTGGAAAGCATGGATCCAGAGGGGCCGTTCGGGGCCAAGGAGGCCGGTCTATGGGGGTCCATGAACATGTTTCAGGCTATCGGCAACGCCATTTACGATGCTGTGGGCGTCTGGATCAAGGATTTCCCCATCACTCCGGACAAAGTGCTCGCGGCCCTTGAGGAGAGGAATAAGGACTGATGAAGATCCAGGCAATAGATCATCTGTGCATCGCCGTGGAGGATCTGGACAAGGCGCGCAGAGTATATGAGGAAGACCTGGGGCTGGAGCTGGACGGCCTGTATGTGGCCGAGAGCGAGAAGATCAGGGTGGCTCGCTATTACGTGGGAGATGTGGCCTTGGAGTTGATAGAAGCTACGTCTGCGGAAAGCGAAGTGGCGAAGTTCATCCGGAGGCGGGGCGAGGGTTTCTATCTCATCTCCTATAGGGTAGATGACGTGGAGGATGCATTGGCTGAGTTGAGGGCAAAGGGAGTGGAAACCATTGACCGGCGCTCCCGCGGCCTGAAGGGCAATCGGTACGCCTTCATTCATTCTCCCAATCAGCTCTCTGGCGTGCTCACTGAAGTGCTGGACGGCGAATTCGGTTACGAGGAGAAAGATGGGGAAGAAGCCGATTAGGGTGCTGATCGCCAAGCCGGGCCTGGATGGCCATGATCGGGGGGCCAAGGTCGTAGCACACGCCATGCGCGATGCTGGTATGGAGGTCATATACACGGGCTTGCATCAGACAGTGGAGCAGATCGTGGAGGCAGCTCTGCAAGAAGATGTGGATGTGCTCGGCCTTTCCGTCCTATCAGGAGCGCATCTGCCATTGACCGAGAAACTGATGGCGCAGCTTGCGGAGAAGGATTTGGGCGAATTACTGGTTGTCGTTGGCGGGAATGTGCCCGCGAGGGATGTCGAAGGGCTGGAGGCCTTGGGCGTGGCTCGCGTCTTTCGTACCGGGTCGCGCTTCGATGACATCGTGAGCTTCATCGAGGAAAGGGTTGGGGGGTGATATGTGCACCAGATTGGACGATGTGGCGAGGTTGCCCAACCCGACTCTTTCAGTGCTCAGGTATACGATGAAAGGTAGGGGCTGAGCGACAACAGTCTGCACCGGTTCAAGTCCCTTGGCAATAATCTTCATCGCTGTAGAGTGAAGCGGATGGTGTTTGTGTCGCCCGCCTCGCCTTTTGGCTCAGCTGTGGCTACGTCTTCCCGACTGATGGTTTTGGTGAGGCGCAACCTCAGACCTGTCCCCATGATGGCCCGGTCAGTGACCTTCTCCCCCAGGCGAAAGCAACCGAGCAAATGCTGCAGCCCATCCCAGTCGTTCCATTCGTTTTCGCTGCGCTCGAGGTTCGCGGGGTGAGCCATGGGTTCTGCGGCGGTGAGGATGCGGATCTTGGATCGGGGCGCGGACAGTTATGCTCGTACTCGGAAGGCTGCCTGGGGATCCTTGGAGAACGAATGCTCTAGATCGCTTTCTCGAAGCGGTAGCCAACCCCTAGTTCAGTCAAGATGTATTTGGGGTGCTTGGCGTCCTGTTCGAGCTTCTGGCGGAGATGCCATACGTATACGCGCACATAGTCCAGGTCGTCCTGGTACTCCCAGCCCCAGACGTTCTCCAGGATTTGCTGAGAGCTGAGGACCTGACCGGCGTTCTGCACGAGATAGGCTAAGAGACGGTACTCCGTTGGGGTCAACTTCACCGGTTGCCCCTGCACGGTTACCCGGCGTTCCTTGAGGTCCACAGTCAGGTAGTCGTCCCCGTAGCTGCTGGCTTCCTCATATTCGGCAGGAGGCAAGGCTGCTCGCCGTAGGACGGCGCGGGCGTGGGCCAAGAGAACCTTGATGCTGAAGGGCTTGGTCAGGTAGTCATCGGCACCGTACTCGAGGCCGCGGATAACATCCTCGTCTTGCCCGCGGGCGGTGAGCATCATGATAGGCACATCGGAGACCTCTCGGATGCGGCGGCAGGTCTCCCAGCCATCCATGCGAGGCATCATGATGTCCAATATGATCAGGTCCGGCCGATGGGCGAAGAACTGACGCAGTGCTTCCCGCCCGTCGGAAGCGGTGTACACCTCATATCCTTCTTTGGCAAACGTGTATTCGACCAGCGGGAGTAGCGCAGGATCATCGTCGACGACCAGGACCCTCTTGTGTTCCATACTTCTTGCCTCTCGTCGCGCGGTGGCGCTGAGATTCCCCAGAAATCATACCATAGGGCGTTCGCCAAAGCAAGGAACCGACGTGGCTATGTGTATACGTCGTGACTGGCTTCTTGGAACGCTGCGCTCGGTGTTGCGTTCTCTCCGACTCGCGGTTGGAGTGCGCAAGGAGAGGAGCACGGTTGGCGCACTGGGCATCTTCCAGGACAGCGTAGACGACTTGCAAAACACGCAGGTATGGGTATAATCTCGGATGGCGATCCCCAGATCGGTGGATTGTCCCAGCACAGAATCAAGGAAAGGAGAATCAGAAATGGCGTACAGGATCGATCCGGAGGAGTGCATCGTCTGCGCAGCTTGCGAGGAGGAATGCCCCAACGAGGCCATCAGTGAGGGGGATGAGGTCTACGTCATAGATCCCAACAAGTGCACCGGCTGCATCGGCTGGTTCGAGGAATCGCAGTGTGCCTTGGTTTGCCCCGTGGATGCCTGCGTGCCCGACCCCGATCACGAAGAGTCCCAGGAAGAGTCATTGGCCAAGTTCAAGAAACTGCATCCGGACAAGGAACCTAAGGTCTTCTAACAGAGCTCGCGAGAGCTCCATGCGATGTTGCTGTCAAGGCAATCATCCGTCAAAAGCCCGGGAGAGGAGAGTTGCGCGAGTGAACCCTCGCCCAGGCTTTTTTGCGCCGAGGCGGGAGTGTGGACCGCATAGCGAGTCAACAGAGAGTGGATCGTCTTCTGGCGATCGATGTGGGGGCTGGGACGCAAGACATACTTATCTATGAAGGCGGCGTCCCAATTGAGAACTGCGTCAAGTTGGTGTTGCCCTCCATGACCACTATTATAGCCGGGAGGATCAAGGAGGCCACAAGGCAGGGAAAGGACATCTCCCTTACGGGCAACCTCATGGGAGGTGGGCCCAGCGTCAGTGCCATCAAGAAGCACCTGAAGGCCGGATTCAGGGTCCTGGCAACCCCGTTGGCGGCGAAGACCATCCGCGACGATCCCAAGGAGGTGATGGAACTGGGGGTGGAGATCACGGACCAGCCCCGTCGCGACGATGTTACGATCATTGAGGCGCGGGACGTCGATCTGTCCTCCTTGCGCCGGGCCTTGGCTCTCTTCGATGTCGAACTGCCCGAGCTCTATGCCGTCGCGGTCCAAGACCACGGAGAGATTATGGGCGGAGGAAGCAATCGGCAGTTCCGCTTCCAGCATTGGAAACGGTTCGTGGAGGGTGGGGGCAGCATAGGTGCTTTGATATACCGCGAGGTACCAGAGTATCTGACCCGGATGAAGGCAGTACAACGCGATGTGCCAGGGGCCTTCATGATGGACACGGGCGCGGCAGCTTTCTGGGGGGCTCTTTGCGACACTGAGGTAGCGGCCCAGCAGGAGCGAGGCCTGATCGTGGTGAATGTGGGCAACCAGCACACCATAGCCGCCCTGGTGCGGGAGAAGAGGGTCTGGGGGCTGTTCGAACATCATACTGTGTTAATGGACGCGACCAAGCTGGATGATCACGTACGGCGGCTGCAGTCGGGTGTGCTAGCCAACGCCGAGGTGTTCGCCGACCACGGCCACGGGGCCACTGTACATCCTGACTACTTGAGACTTGATGCCTTTGAGTTCGTGACCGTCACTGGGCCCAACCGCCGCATGGCTGAGCCCCTTGGCTACCACAAGGCCGCGCCCTACGGCGACATGATGTTGACCGGCGCCTTCGGGCTCGTGGCTGCGACTCTCGATCTCCTCGACCGGGAATAGAGGTACGGACCTGGGACAAAGACGTGGCAGCACAGGATGGATGCTGCGCAGTCTATTCTAGGCTAGACTGGCTACGAGAGGCACCAGGAACGCCTCTGGCGTCAACGTCGGAAAGGGGGTTGGAGTGGGGGGAGAAGGCACAGGTAGCGCGGTGAGAAGATAGCCAATCGCCAAGCTTATCACGACGAGGATGCTCAGAATCAAGAACATGATCTGACCGGTGCGACGCTGATGCCGACGTTTCCGAGCCAAGTTGACCTCCCGTGATTGAGGTACCGTCTGATTATACAGGAGTTGCGCTTCTGGCGCAAGGTCAAGGCGCGGGTTGGCCGCACGCGCTTGACAACGGTACGCGATGGTGATACTATCGAATGTTCGTGTCACAAGTTCCAGGTATGCGACTGATTCCTGCCGAGGGGCTATGCTCGAGTGGGTGCCACGACAAGATCACGGCCTGAAGCTGGCTAGTAGGTGTATCGACAGGGCGTTTTCCCTCCTGGAGGGGAATCGCATGGCTGTGGAGAATAAGGTAGACGCTGGCTAATCTGAAGAACAGTGTAAGGAGAAGAGGAGAATGACGGAAGAGTTGAACCCTTTTGACATCGCGCAACAGCAACTGGATGAAGCCGCCGGGATTCTGAAACTTGACCCGGGGATGCACGCCTTCCTCCGGGAACCGATGCGCGAGCTACATGTCACCCTGCCTGTCAGGATGGACGACGGGTCCGTACAGGTCTTCAAGGGCTTTCGTGTTCAATACAACGATGCCCGGGGACCAGCCAAGGGTGGCCTTCGGTTTCACCCTGAGGAAACCATAGATACCGTCAGGGCTCTTGCCGCCTGGATGACTTGGAAGACCGCAGTGGTGGACATCCCTCTGGGTGGCGGCAAGGGGGGCGTTGTCTGCAACCCCAAAGAGATGTCTCAAGGTGAACTGGAGCGGCTGAGTCGAGCCTATATCCGACAAGTCGGCCGGATCCTGGGTCCCAAGCAGGACGTCCCAGCTCCCGATGTGTACACCAACCCCCAGATCATGGCCTGGATGATGGACGAGTTCTCGGCGATGCAGGGTCATGGTGAACCCGGCGTGATCACTGGAAAACCTCTTGCTCTGGGCGGGTCCGCCGGCAGGATGGACGCCACCGCAAGGGGAGGCATGTACTGCCTCCGTGAGACGGCAAAGGTCCTGGGTATGGAGCTAAAGGGCGCCACAACTGCCATTCAGGGCTACGGCAACGCGGGCTACTATGCTCAGCTCCTTGGCGAGGAACTCTTGGGACTGAAGGTCCTCTGCGTGAGCGACTCCAGGGGGGCGATCCACTGCGAGGATGGCCTGGAGTGCGAGGACGTGAAGGAGCAGAAGGACGACACCGGCACCTGTGTGGGCCTGGCTGACACTGACACCATCAGCAATGAGGAGCTTTTGGAGTTAGATGTTGATGTCCTGATCCCAGCCGCGCTCGAAAACGTGATCACGGCCGAGAATGCTGACCGGATCAAGGCTAAGGTTGTGGTTGAGCTTGCGAATGGGCCCACAACTCCTGAGGCCGACGAGATCCTCCGCAAGAATGGCGTGTACGTGATTCCCGACTTCCTGTGCAACGCCGGTGGGGTAGTTGTTTCCTATTTCGAAGGAGTGCAGAACGCCTACAACTACTACTGGGAGCTCGAAGAAGTCCATGACAAGCTGGACAAGAAGATGACCGCTGCTTTTCACGCCGTTCACGAGACGGCCCAGGCCAAGAAGGTTCACAACCGCGTGGCGGCCTACCTGGTGGCAGTCGCGAGGGTGGCCGAGGCCGTCAAGCTGCGCGGCTGGGTCTAGCAGCTCAGCAGTCGGGTACTCTCCATATCCAGAGTCCACAAATTGCCGCGGCACGGGTGGTAGCCCGTGCTGCGGCGTTGTGCGTTCTTCTCGGTGTCCTGGGCCTCATCGCGAACTGTGCTGGCCTTGCGCGAGCCCGCATGTCCCCAAGTGGAGCTAATCGAGCGCTTCTCTTGCCTACGTCAGAGTCCTGGCAAAGGTGCCTTTTGGCTATGCTCGTACGGGTCCCACGCTCCCACAAGCCGATCGGACGCGCCGACACCCCAAGAGGCCGCAATGGCCTGGAGAAGGGCATCGCGCAGCTAGAATGCTTCCAAAGTGCCCCGGCGCTTGGCTTGTATCTCGAACCAGCTGAAAAGCAGATAGCCGATGGTGACATAGCACATGCCGATGAGCATCTCACCGGCCAAGAGGAGGCTCACCTCTAGGAAGCTGGCACCGGCGATGACCTGACGAGCAGCCTGGATGCATCGGGTTAGGGGCAGCAGATGGGCCGCCTTCTGGGCCCAGACAGGGAAGTTGGCAAGAGACACATTCTGGTCCCGATGCTCCTGAGTGATGAGGAAGTCGTAGATCAGGATGACCGAGCCATATCCGTAGAACATCAGGTGAGGGGGCCCAAAGTAGGACGGCGCCACGAGCATATCGTGCGCGGCGTATCGCTTCGGTATTTGATCAGGGAGCTCAGACTTGCCGGTCAACTTCTTGACGTACTCGTGGGCATCCTGGCAGGACAGAGCTAAGGACTGCTCCCTTATGCTCTGTCCCCAAATCTGGACACACCTTATGCTCTCATCTTTGAAGTGAACCTCCCAGTAGCGCCTCCACAGACCCACCGTCTATGTCCGACACTCTTCCGGATCCGTGAGCAGTTCTAGATAACACGCTGTCCGAAATCTCCTCTCTGTATACGGGCTTCCCAAACCTCAAATCTCTCGTCTCAATCCGCGGGGAAGTTTGACTTTGTATTGGGGGGCAGTTACAATGATCTTGTTGAAGCGTGATCAAGGGCCTGCGGAGCAAAGAGAATGGTCAGTGGTTGGGGAAGAGGAATGCGCATCGGTGTCCAAGTACACCGCACCGGGGTGGCAATTGGGGTTTCGCTGCTGGTGGCCGTGATCCTGCTGGCATGCCTACCTTTGCCTGCTGTTCCTAGTCCCACCCCTGAGCACGGGGCCAGCGCCACAGTGACCCCGATCGTAGTAGTGGCAACTCCTACGTCGCTTCCTCAGTCCGTAGTGGATGAGGCGAGTGCTGAGGAGTTACTGCTGATCAACCTCTACGAGCGGGTGAACCCAGCGGTGGTGAACATCCAGGTCCTGACGCCGGCGGCCCCGTCAATAGATGCTGACTTCTTCCGCGAGGGTGAGGGCTCTGGCTTCATCATTGACCAAGAGGGGCACATTGTCACCAACAATCACGTGGTGGAGGGGGCAGAAGACGTCCAGGTCACTCTATATGATGGCACGATCCTAGAGGCTGAGGTACTGGGTACCGATCCCCATAGCGATTTGGCAGTGATAGACATAGACCTCCCTGCTGAGCTACTGCGATCCGTCGAGCTGGGAGACTCCGACCACCTGCACGTGGGACAGCGCGCCATCGCCATCGGCAATCCGTTTGGGCTGGAGGGAACTCTTACTACGGGTGTCATCAGCGCCCTGGGGCGTACGCTTCCTGCCGAGAGCTTGTTCGCCATCCCGGACGTCATCCAAACCGATGCTGCCATCAATCCTGGCAATTCGGGCGGACCTTTGCTGGACGCCGACGGCTTGGTGATCGGTGTCAACACGGCTATCAGGACGACGACGGGAGTCGGAACCGGTGTCGGGTTCGCCGTGCCCATCAACTTGGTGAAACGGGTGATCCCTCAACTCGTCGCCGAAGGTCACTATGAGCATCCGCAGTTGGGCATCCGCGGCCTTACCATCACACCGGTCCTCGTGGACGGATTGGACTTGCCGGTGGAAAGGGGCGTGCTTGTGTCAGAGGCTACCGCCAACGGCCCCGCTGAGAAAGCAGGAATCAGAGGGGGGTCGGCGGAGGTGCAGATCAGAGGCAGACTTGTGCGCAAAGATGGAGACATCATCATAAGTATTGATGACCGGGAGATTCTTCAGTTTGAGGATCTGCTGTGGTACTTGGTCATGCAGACGGAGGTGGGTCAAGAGGTCACCTTGAGTATCGTTCGAGATGGACGAGAGCAGGCTGTGAAGGTCGTCCTGGGAGCGCGTCCCTAGGCAGGTCTCTCGGGTGGGGAACCGTGTAGACTGAAATTCATTTGCTGTGCTGCACTATCAACAAGGAGAAGGACCTGGAGCCTGGCGAGCTGGCGAGAGAGCTGGTAAACGCTATCACCGACAAGAAGGGCTTCGACATTGTTATGCTTGATGTCCGATCGGTCTCGCTACTGGCCGACTACTTCATCATATGTAGTGGAGATACCGAGCGGCAGATCAAGTCCGTCGTTGATGACATACGGGAACGAGCGGAAGACTCTGGATTCAAACCCCTCCAGATCGAAGGCACGCCAGCTTCGGGTTGGATGGTCCTAGACTATGGGAGCATCATCGCACACGTATTCCTGCCTGCTCAGAGGGACTACTATCAACTGGAGGAGTTGTGGAGCGATGCGCCGCTCGTAGTCAGGATACAGTAAGATGGGCACCACTGGCTCTAGCAAAGAGACTCTTCAATCCTAGGCCACAGCTTGGGTAGCTCCTCCGCCGCTGCGCCCAAGACTACTTCGTCCGCATGGGCGGAGAGAGGGGTTTTCTCCAGGTTGATCTCTATCAGATATGCCCCTCTGTTCTTGGCCATCGCCGGCAAGGAAGCCGCCGGTTGCACTATTGCAGAGGTGCCGACAACCAGCATCAAGTCGCATCTCTCAACTGCGCGATAGGCCGCCCCCAGCATCTCGGGGTCCAACGACTCGCCGAACCAGACCACGTGGGGTCGTAGCAGTGCGCTGCATGAGCACCTAGGTGGTACCTCGTGCAGGGGCACGTCATGATTCTCGAAGACGGTGTTCTCCTCGGTACAACGTACCTGCCATATGTTTCCATGGAGTTCCACTACTCGCTCGCTGCCGGCACTTCGATGTAGGCCGTCCACATTCTGGGTGACGAGCATGAAGTTCTGACATCGCCTGTCCATCTCAACCAGCGTTTGGTGAGCCGCATTCGGTGCACAGCTGGCTATCAGTCCGCGCCGCCAATCGTACCATTCCCAAACTAGGGTGGGGTCTCGCTGAAAAGCCCAAGGTGTGGCCAACTCCTCAGCACGATACTGCCGCCAAAGCCCATCCTCTCCGCGGAATGTTGGCACGCCGCTTTCAGCGGATATCCCGGCACCTGTCAGTACAGCTATGGAACCGAATCTTCGCTGGGTCACTTCCCCACCAATCTTGGGCTTAGAACATGACGTCCTCAGCCGCGCTCTCGTAAGGCCAAAGTTCCTCTTGTGAGAACCAGTAGCCAATCTCGTATTCGGCCTCTTCCGGATCACTGGAGGCGTGGACCAGGTTTCTGACCGCTCTCTTCAGTTCATTGGCCACGATGGGAGAAGTGATCGAGAAATCGCCGCGTATGGTGCCCGGTTCCGCGAAGGCGGGCAGTGTGAAGCCGCAGAGTTTCCTGACCACGCTGATAGCATGGGCGCCTTCCAGCACCAACGCCACAAGAGGACCAGATGTCAGGTAGTCCACGTTCCACCCTTTGATCATGCTTCCGATCTCCATCGGGTCATCGGTGCCAATCTCCTGGACGGGGTCTTTGCCCTGGTCACGGTAGGTTTGCAGTGTCTTCTCACCCATCCCCGTGATCCACTCGGGGGTATTCGGATAGTGGTTCCCGGCATACTCTGGCGACACCTGAAGCATTTTCAAGCCCACGATTTTCAGACCCGCTTCCTCGAATCTGGTCAGCACTCTTCCTACTATTCCCCGCTTCACGCCATCGGGTTTCACTAGAACCAGTGTTCTCTCCAACACATCCGATCTCATTCCAGAAGTCCTTTCGCCTCTAGCTACTGACATTCGAAGGCGTGTGGCAAAGCCACACGCCTTCAAGCCGCAACGCACCTACTCATACGTCGGAGAACTTCAACTGGCCAACATCATTCTGAGCCAACGATACTTGTCCAGTGCCTTTTGCAGGCGCCCGCCTTTCATATACGCATCCGCCAGCAACTCGTGGGTGGCAAGATGATCCCGAGCCTGGTCAGCCATGGCTTCCAGATCATCTATAACCTCCTCGAACAGCTGGCCATAGGAAAGTACCGCCTCATACTGAGAGACCGCCTGATCCAACTGCCCCTCGCGCGAGTAGGCTCGAGCCAGGGCCAGGCGGGTGCTGTGATCTCGAGGATCGGACTCGAGATGTCTGCTGTAGTCTTCTATGCTCCATCCCACCTGAGTCGGCTCTTCTGCCGGCTTCTCCCCTGCCGGAGCAACATCGACAAGTTCCTCGACGGTGACGATCTCTGGAGTCGCGGGCTCTTCTGGAGCAGATGGTGGGAGGACATCCTTTGCGGGTACGCGTTCGGCTTCGTCCTCAGGGGTCCGGCCCTTGGCTTCCTCGGAGGTCGTGGCTGCTTCTTCCTTTGTCGCCTCCGCCCTGAGTTCTTTTAGCCAGGAAGGGACCTCTTCTTCCTCCATTGGGGGCAGCGGCGCTTCCTCGGCAAGGGCCTCAGCTTCCTCGAAGGCAATGTCGACCTCTTCCATCGCTGCCTCAGCCCTCATTTCTTCAAGCCAGGAGGGGACCACTGCTTCCTCAGCCGGGGCCTCAGGTTCCTCGGAGGTCATGGCTGCTTCTTCCCTTGTCGCCTCCGCCCTGAGTTCTTTGAGCCAGGAGGGGACCTCTTCTTCCTCCACTGGAGGCAGCGGCGCTTCCTCAGCCGGGGCCTCAGCTTCCTCGGA
>Ga0114921_10000505_pt1 | contig 16634 bp, 18 predicted proteins | sample BentaG_FD_87016 | JGI IMG/M metagenome (GOLD analysis project Ga0114921, IMG submission 87016) | Deep subsurface microbial communities from South Atlantic Ocean to uncover new lineages of life (NeLLi) - Benguela_00093 metaG | ecosystem: Environmental > Aquatic > Marine > Oceanic > Sediment ...
TCCATATTGAACTCTGAGCCTTTAACCGGTATTGGTCGTCGGCGACCGCTGGCATCGGGTTCACCTAACTCCATCCGAATGCACTGGATACCAGTTAGTTGGTTATCTTTAATTATGACTCTAACCGGTGTCGCCAAGAAATGAATCTTCACCCCTTCCCGCTCGGCTCCTTCAACCTCAGTCCTGTCAGCCGGCATCTCGGCTCGGGAGCGACGATAGACAATAGAAACCTTGTTTGCCCCAAGCCGCTGGGCAACCCTGGCAGCATCTACAGCAGCATTACCACCACCGATAACCGCCACCCGCTGACCAAGTTCAACCTTCACCCCTAAGCTCACCCGCCTCAGGAAGTCGAGGGCATGGATTACCCCTCTGGCGTCTTCATTGGGAATACCCATCTTCTGGCTTATCCCGGCACCAGTTCCGAGGAAGATGGCTTTATATCCCTGAGCGAAGATATCCCCCAGGTTTTTCACGAGGGTATTTGTCTTTATCTCTACCCCTAGCTCTTCAATGTAGCTAATCTCGTTATCTAGTACTGCTTTGGGCAACCGATATTCAGGGATACCGTAGCGCAACAGACCACCGGCCTTAGGGGTAGCCTCAAAGACGGTAACCGGGTATCCCCGCCTAATCAGTTCATAGGCACAGGCTAGACCCGCTGGCCCGGAGCCGATGATGGCTACCTTGCCCTCATTTGCTTTTTCAATCGGGGTTGCCTTTTCTCTGCCCATTCTCATCTCATAGTCAGCCACGAAACGGTGTAGACAGCGGATGGACAGGGGCTCATCAACCTTTCCCCTTGGACACTCTGTCTCACAGGGATAGGTGCAGACACGCCCACAGACCCCGGGAAAGGGGATGGCTCTCCTTACCAGCTCAAGAGCCTCACTAAACTTGTCCTGGGCAATAAGGTATAAAAAGTCTTGACCATTAACCCCAGCCGGGCAGTCAACCTGGCAGGGTGGATAGCCGCCTTTATCAGCAGTCTCAGCCTCCGGAGGTATCTTGAGACCCCAGTCGCGAGCCTTGATATCTAGGGAGTGGTGTATAGCCGGAGGGAAAGGAGACCTGCCAATATATTTAGGGTCGACATTCAGGCAAATATGGTGCATGCAGGTGTTGCCGACTATGGTCATGTCAAGGATATCCTGGCGCTTAATGCCTGCCTGGGTAGCCACATCTCCCACGATTCCATTGAGACCATCAAGAATTGCCTTGTTCAAGTGCTCCAGTCCGTCTGGATTGGTCATGGTGTAGGTGATGCGGGACATGACATCTTCGCCGTAAACCACCTGTGGATTCATCATAGCAGCGGTTGTTACTACCCTGCCATCGGTCAGGTCGCAAAGGTAGCCAGCCAGTGTGGAGGTGCCGATATCTAGGGCTAGACCGTAGCCCTTTTCCACAAACCCTGGTTCTATCTTGATGACCTCTTTATCCATCCATACCGATACGGTCACCTTCCAATCGCCGTCTCGTACCACATTTTGCAAACTTAGGAGCGCTTGGTAATCAAAGATTAGATTGGTCACGCCAAACTTTCTATCAAGTTCTGCTTGCAGACGCTCCCGATCGCCCAGCGTGTCATCCAAGGTAGCCTTCGGCAGTTCTAGGTAGTATTTTTTCACCGCTGGCTTTAGCTCAATGGCTATCTCCTTGGCGGGCTTGCGCACGACCTGCTTCCCCATGCGGCTCTCCTCAGGGACGAAGACCACGATATCACCGATGACCTGTGCCTGACAAGCTTGCCGGTAGCCACTACTCTCCTGCTGTCGGTTGAAGAATCTTCTTTCCGTCGTTCCCATCGGAGAAAGGTGGTCTCTGCTTGATTCAATGCCGTATTTCTCGAAGACCCCCTCTTCAATCCTGACCTTGCACTTACCACAGATGGCCTTCTCACCGCAGATGCCTTCTATGTCTACACCCAGCGCTACGGAAGCCTCCTTGATAGTTTTCCCTTTGTCAATATAACCTCTGCGGCCCGATGGCTGAAAGATTACCATGCACTTCTGATTCTTGCTTTCCAACATAAATCCCTTTCAATGTCCAACCGTTAGTGCTTTGCTTCTGCTACTATCTAACGGCTGCCAATTGTTGTCCTAATTTTTTGTAGCTTTGGGTTACTTCTACCGTCCCAGTTCCTCTTTCTTCAGCATTTTAATAAGTCTGATTGCTTCATCAACCGCACTGCCAGCATCCTTGGCATACCCGTCAGCGCCATACTGTCCCGCGAGTTCAGGATTCAAGGGAGCACCGCCCAGCATGATACGGACGTTGGGATTCTTTGCCCTTAACTTCTTTACAAGTTCTGGCATAGCCAGCATACTTGTTGTCATCAGGGCTGAGATACCCACGACATCAGAATTGGTTCTTATCTGTTCCTCCACGAACTTGTCAATCGGCACATCCTTTCCGAGATCATAGACATCCCATCCAGCCACCTCAAACATTACCTTGACCAAGTTCTTGCCGATGTCGTGAACATCACCCTCAACCACACCGAGGACTACCGAACCCTTCACCTCAGATTTTCTTCCGGTGGCCTTGATGGCTGGCTTTAGGATATCCAGTCCGGCATATAGTGCGTCCGCACACATCAGAAGTTCCGGGACAAAGTATTCCTTTTTGTTATATAGCTCGCTCACCTCTATCATTCCCTCAGCCAGACCCTCTAGAGATGCGAGGAAAGGGTCTACGCCTTCATCTACAGTAATCTTGGCCCACTCCACGGCCTTGTCCTCGTCGAATTTTACCACTGCATCATGAAGCTCTTCTAATATTTGCTTAGTTCTCTCTTCTGAGGCCATTTCTTTCCTCCTTTTCACTTCTAACTCCCATAGTACTCATCTAGCCAGAACCCCAAAATGTTAAAGTGGGCTAAGAATTATACCAGCCAAAGTCATTGATCGCCTTCATCATTATATAGATATTATATGGAGGTGTCAGCGGTGGAACGTCGCAGCCAGCTGTCAGAATATAACCACGAGGTGCATACTTTGCCTCCTCAATACACCTCTTGGATAGCTCGTAGACTTGTTGAGCTGTTCCCGTTTGAATAACCACCGGGTCGATATTGCCAGCGATGACGCACTTATCACCGAAATACCCTATAGCTGTGGTAAGGCTTATTTCGTGACCGAAGCTAACGATACCCGGGTCCCCCATCGGGATCTGAGCCAAGTGAGGTAAGTTTGAGTTTTGCTCACCACAAATGTGAGTGTTGAATCGCTTAACCCCTATGCCTAACACTTTCTCGTGTACCTCTTTGAAATAGGGAAAGGCAAACTCCTCAAACTGCTGTGGTGAGATAATTCGATTGTCTTCCAGGGATAATATATCGCGAGCAACAATGCGTTCTGATTCAAAGGTATCAACCCAATGTTGTGCCACCTGCAGGATGTGGTCAGTGCAAAGCCGGAGAAGACGGTGAACTAATGCAGGCTCCTTTATCATCCAGCGACACAGCCTGTCCATGCTAACAATATTCCCGGCATACGTGAAAGGGCCTCCGCAGGGAAATGTAATAGGCACACCAAACTGCTCCTGCATCTTCGAGAATTGCATGGCCAGTGGAAGCATCCCTGCTGTTCTCACATCGTGCAACTCTAGCCTGTCAATGTCCTCCTTCGACTCCACGGGATAGCGGCTGACACATGGTGCTTGCTCCTTTTGAGTCTCCGGATATTTAATCTCCCCTCCAAACTCCCAACCCCCATAGGAAGCATCGCCAAAGACTGGGCTGCCGTCATAGCCATATTGCTCTTGGGTCCACAACTGTGCCCAGAAGCTCTTCTCTGGGTCATTAAAAATACTGTCAATAGGATAGCCTACGTTCCTAGCGCAGAACCATCCCATCCCACAGGACATATCGAAAAGTGAAAGCGGAACTCGGTCTATCGGCTTGCCACTCAGTAGTGAACTTATTCGTTCCACTGCCGTCATCTTACCTTGCCATGGTCTCTTTACCTCCATGTTATCCTCCTTACTGCTTATATCTTAGCTCTGGTTAAGTTCAATCATGGTAAGTTCATGATTGATTACCCGACAACAAGAGCTTTAAGCTAGAAATCGATGCCCCGACGTAAGCGCATGCCAGCATTGGGCGGCTGCTTTATCTTCAAGAACTCGGTAACTAAGTCTGCCCTCTGCATTATCGGCTCTGGAGCAGATGATCCTGTCAAAATGATGCTTGTATTTGGCGGCCTGTCGTCAATCACAGCTAGAACTTGAGCAATATCGATACTTCGACGATCCAGATGAAGACTAATGTCATCAAGTACCAAGAGGTCACATTCGTGGAGCCATAGGTCGTGTGCCATAGCCATAGCCTCTCTCACTGTATCCACTGATTCTGTAAAGTCAGCTAGGTAAGACGCGTCCTTTGCCTCGCTCTTAATGCCGATCGTTCTCCAATTGCTACCAAGTGCACCTGTGGTCTTGACCTCGCCCAACACAGGATGCTCAGGCCCTTTGAAGTGGACAAAGATTACCTTTCCACCCTGCCCAATCGTGCGCAACGCAAACCCTAGCGCGGCGGTGGTCTTGCCCTTCCCGGGTCCTATGAAGACCGCTACTTCACCCCCGGCTCTGCTTCCCATCCATCACCTCCTTTATTGAATCCTCTTAACCCCCATCATTCATGCTACGAATTACCCTCTCTCACGGAAACCAATTTCCCCTATGTTTTTCTTGACTACCAAGGTTTCAAATCTTTTGGTCTCTGCCCACGCCTTATTTTTCAGCAAAGTACTTAGGGTATAGTTCTTGAATAACTGAACCGGCGCGAGGAGCTGAGTTCATAGTGTAAAGATGTATTGCCGGAGACCCTCCATTTATCACGGCTTCACACATTGAAACTACATATTCTGTCCCGAATTTCTGTGCGGAAGCCTTATCTTTATCGTCGTGGTATTTCTGGAGTTTTTCTATAAAATGCTGGGGGATATCTATTCCGAGTTGTTGGTTCATAACAAACCTAAGCTGAGGCCAACTTTCTATTGGCATCACCCCAAGAACTATGGGAACTTGTATCCCTATTTTTCTAGCATTCTCGACAAATCTTAAATAATGGTCTGCATTGAAGAAAAGCTGGGTTGTGATATAATCCGCACCTTCATCTACTTTCATTTTTAAGTGTTCTAAATCCTTTTTCTTATCAGGACATTCTGGATGTCCTTCCGGATAGCCAGCTACACTTATGCAAAAATCTGTAGGCAATCCTTCACGATATTCACCCTCTTTTTCTCCCAGATATTTGCCTTGGTTCAAGAGTTTGATTTGTCTTATAAGTTCGTAGGCAAATCTATGCCCCTTTGGATGTGGACGGAACTTCGCCTCGCCCTTAGGTGGGTCGCCTCTTAATGTGAGTGCGTTTTCGACTCCCTCATATCTCATATCCATTAGTAGGTTTTCTATGTCTTGTTTTGATCTACCCATACAAATAAAATGAACCACACTTTCTATTCCACACTCTCTTTTTATTCTGCCACAGATTGGTATTGTCCCACCACGTGGCCTTCCAAGAGCACCACAAGTCACACTACACCACGCTGGTTTAAATTTTTTTAAAGAATTTATTGTATCGAATATCGGGGCAAGCGGTTCTCCATTTAGGGGCGGAGACACTTCAATCGAAAAAACAGGTGCCTTTCTTTATCTTATAGAATTCCGCAACCTTCATCTCATCCTCCTTTCCGTTATTGGACTTTAGAAGCCCGCCTTTTAATTTCGCTCTCTTCTTCCGCAAGCTTTTCACGAAGCCGAGATATTCTTTGCTCCCTCTCCTAAGCATCTTTTGGATACCCCTTCGGAAATCCTTCGCCATCCAATACACAACCTTCCCGCTCTAATTTCCCGAATTTCACACAAACCGGGTAGTAGTCGCAATACTCCTCGCAATCTTCGTCACTCAGATATCTCATCCTTTTAACGCTCCCTTTTTCTCTATTAATTCGAGAAACAGATAACTACACTCCAGACCTCCACCATAGGCTTCCCTGTCATAATGTCATTAGTTATGCGAAACTCCAATACTACTCCCCTTAGCAAAAGGCGGGATGCCACTTGCCCGATACTTCCTCTATGTCCTAGCATATATCTCTTTCCATCTCTCCCGATATGCTTTCTGACCTGCCCGGTTCTTCTCTTTTTTCCTATACTGCCTACACTCTTTACAGAACCTACGAGAACCAGGCGGGCGCGGCTTGCCGCATTGCTGGCACTTTCTTGTTTCGGCAATAAGCGATGGTATTTGCCTTACTTGCTCCTGGGAGTAAAGCCAGAATCCCTGCTTTATCGGGTTGATAATGCCTTCTTTTCTCAGCTTAGCGAGCCACTGGACTAGGTATCCCAGCTCAGCGGCAACCCAACTTTCAGGTAATAGCGTGATTTGTGACAGGTCATGTTTAGCCAAAACTTGTCTTACCCTCTCGTGGCTTCTATCAAACATCTGCCCCAGTTGCCTGAGGCTCTTACCCTTACTTCTCTCACGAATAAGTAGATCTACCGTGGCTGGTGAGACTTTATTGTTGATTACAGTGTATTCAATAGTTTCCTGCATATCACTATCGCCTCTGATAACTACGGCCTTAGAAAAAGGCGGGATGCCACTTGCCCGATTACAGTCAGGGCCACCCACACGGGAGGGGAGGAGGTAAATTTAAGCTGTAGGGTGAAAATGCGTAAAACAAGCTCCAGCACCCTGATTTCCCCTAGCAGAGCCCGCCATAAATACATTAATCTAGAATATTAAACAGGCAAGAAAACTTGCCTTGCTAGCGCCGAAACAGGGTCATGACAGGTTATTTGGCAAAGCTGACCTCGCTTCATCCTCGCTTATCCCGCTCGCCTGCTCCGGCACCGTCCTCTCTTTATGCCTACTCATTAGCCTATTCCCTTGTAACCAACCAATTTTTTAAGTTCGCCCACGCACTCTGGATTCTCAATAGTGGTAATATCTCCTATTGGCTCGTCTTTGACCAGGCTCTTCAGCACCCGGCGCATAATCTTGCCACTCCTCGTTCTTGGAACTGCTTCAATCATTAACTCACCTCCAGGATTTTTAGATTTTTGGTCTAAAAGGGCTGGATAAGGTAAGTTACTAAAAATTAAAATTGCTTGGCAAGCAAACTTGGAAGCCACAGGGTTAATGGTTTAAATATTAGACACAAAGCTAAGCCAATTGCCTGAAGAAACACAAATGGTATAACACCCCGGTATATATCACCAAGCCTTATACCTTCAAGGGAAAGCCCCTTCAAATAGAATATAGTATAAGCGAAGGGTGGTGTTATGAAAGACATCTGTAAACTGATGCAAATAATGAGCCCGAGCCATAGTGGCTCGAAGCCAAGGGCGATCATCATAGGACCGAATATGGGAACCATGATATAAAGTATACCTATCCAATCAATGAACATCCCGAGAAAGAAAATTAGAACCAGGAGTATTAGAAGGACACCCCACGGACCTAGTCCGAATCCTAAAAGAAAACTTGAAACTGCTTTACCACACCCGGCACTTAAGAAAGTACCGGTAAAGAGAAAAGCCCCCAAAACGATGAACATAACCATGGCAGTCGATTTCAAGCTGATGTAGGCAGCCCCTTGAAGTGCTTGCCAGGTGAGCTTCCGGTAAATGGCGGCAAGTATTAAGGAACCAAACGCGCCCATAGCTGCTGCCTCGGTGGGGGCGGCAAACCCAAGGAAAATTGAACCTAGGACAGCCATTATAAGGAATGCAAAGGGAAGCACAGACTTGACTATTTCCAATAGTAAGCTTCTCAAAACGATCTTTCCCCTTTCCTCAACAGTCAGGGCCGGACCGACATTTGGATTGATGTAACACCTTATAAGGATATAGGATATGAACAAAGCTGAAAGAATCAAGCCGGGGAGAATAGCTCCGGCGAACATGTCGACCACCGACACGCCTGCCATAGGAGCGTACAAAATTAGCATTATACTAGGCGGTATGAGTTGGCCGAGGGTTCCGCCGGCAGCTACCGTGCCGGTGGCCAGTGACTTGTCATAGCCTCGGCTAACCATGCTTGGGATAGCAATCAACCCCATAGTGACGACAGAGGCGCCTACTACCCCCGTCGCCGCCGCAAAGAAAGTACAGACGACTACAGTGGCCACTGCCAGCCCACCTCTTACAGGTCCCATCATTTTATGGGTAGTCGCGTAAGCGCGGTCAGCTATTCCTGAGCGTTCTACCAAAGCTCCCATAAAAATAAAAAGGGGAATAGCGGCAAAGACCTCTGTAGAGTAAGTCTTAAAGAGACGAAGGGGAACCATATATAAGAGCTGATGAGGTTCGAGAGCTATAAGTCCAAATATTATGCCAAGACTACCCAAGACAAAAGCAATGGGAAATCCAGTAAAAACCCCAACGAAGATCCCCGCAAACATCAAGATGGTAAGGAGTTCAGTGCTCAAGGGGTACCCCCTTTATAATAATGTATAAGTGCTTAACAAATTCAGCGATACCCTGAAGCAATAACAACACTAATCCTAACGCTAGCATCGTCTTGAAGGGATAAAGAGGAGGTCTCCAGGTAGAGTCGCTAGTGCGTTCGCCGATACTCCAAGAAAAGATAACATTGTCAGTAACATACCATACCAGCACATAAAAGAGGGGGAAGAAAAATATACAGTATAAGACTGCCTCAAAGATGGCTCTACGGTGTGGTGGCAGACGATCAATAAGGAAATCCACCCTTACATGTCCCCCATGCAAATGACAATAAGCCCCCCCCATGATGGCGAGAATGCCACATAGCATCCAGCTTAGATCGTAAGCAAAAAAGGTGGGCTTGGCGAACAGATACCTCATGAATACCTCAAGAACCATCACCCCAGTGAGTACAAGAACAATCCAACTGGTAAACTTCCCACTCCACTCGCTAAGCCCATCGATAACCTTTACCAAAACCTTCATAGCAATCTTCTCAAGATGAACAATAAGACGACAGAAAGTAGATATACACAGCTATTAGAATATCTAGTCATAAGCAAGAGCTGCTTGCCAGCGAGCAGCTCTTGCTCGACGTTGCTTCACTTCACTTCAGTCTCGGGGTAAGCGATTGGCCTGCTCGTAGGGATACCACTTTTCTTCCCAGGCCCTTATGGATTTCAGTACCTTAGCAAAGAAGGCATCTTTTGCAGCTTGCTCATCTAAATAATCCACACACCATTCTTGCATTGTGGCTATTGTTTCCTCGTCCATCCTTACTAATACGTTACCACCCTTGTCGAATTCCTCCAATGCCTTTAGGCACAGGTCCTCTTCATTCTGCCAAGCCCAGAAAATCTCTGAATACGTAACTTGCTCAAGTATTACCTTGAGGTCGTCCGGCAAAGCAGCGTATGAATCCTTATTGACCGTGAAATCAAGAATGCAGGCCGGCTGATGTACCCCGGGATAATGATAGTATTTGCAAATGTCATTGAAACCAGCCGTAATGTCGAAAGCTGGAGTGGCGTATTCAGCAGCATCAAGCACACCTCTCTCCAGCGCAGGGATTATCTCGCCTGCTGGCAAGTAAGCTACGGAGAAACCATGCGCTTTCAGGATGTCTCCCATTAAAGGCATCATGCGCATCTTTAGCCCTTCAAAGTCATCAAGGGAGCGGCAGGGTTTATCAGACCACTGGAATATTTGCATGCTCGTGGCAACAACAGGAAACACCTTTACGTTGTATCCATACGTATCAAACATCTCTTGATACAGTTCGTTACCTCCGCCGTGATACAGCCACATCAGGTGCCCCATTGTTTCAAAACCTCCAGGCACAGAGGTAAAAAGTGCTGACGACGGAATTTTGCCCATCCACTGCGCCGCGAAGCCATAATGGGCATCCAAAACACCTTTATCAGTAGCCGTTAAGCCCTCACCAGTTGGCACTATGGCACCTTTAGGATGGACGTCCAATGTTAAGCGACCATTAGATACCTCGTCCAATGTTTCAGCGAAGTGCAATAGAGTGTTGTGATATATCATGCCTGCAGGCACAAAACCTTGCACTTTCCAAATGATTGGCTCAACTTCTGGCTTAACTTCTGGCTCTGGCACTGCTGGCGCTACTGGTGTTGGCACTACTTCTGGTGCTGGAGCCGGACAGCCAAAAACTAGGACAGCCGTCAAAATAACACTTAAAATTACACAAACAGAGATAATGCGTTTACTTCCTCTCATTTGTACGATACCTCCTCGAATTTAAATTTCGCATATTTTTACCCGATCCACCCCACACCCATTGAGCCACTAATAATAAACCTTCTTTCTCACCTCCTCATATGCTGAATTTTGGTAACACCCAAAGGCGTAATATTTAAGAACGTTTAGCAACCTTCAAATTTTTCCCTCTCTCTTCCATTACCAAAGTCCGATGGCACAGCCGTCTTTACGGGGGTCTGAACCACCTATCAGGGCCCCACTAGGGCATACCATAATGACCTGTCCCCCACCAAATAACTGAAAATATGGGTCATCCAACTCGGTAACACGGCACCCCTTGTTAACTAGTTCTTCAACAACACTTGGAGAAATACCCGGCTCAAAGCTACATTCATTGGTTTGAATATACCTAAACCTAGGAGCATTCAGAGCACTTTGAACATCCATAGTGAAATCTATAATGTTAAGCAGAACCTGAATATGCCCCTGTGGCTGCATAAATGCACCCATAACACCCAAGGTGAGGAACAAATTACCATCTTTAAAAACCATGGCTGGGATTATGGTATGATAAGGCCTCTTATGAGGCTCGATACAGTTGGGGTGACCAGCTTGAAGAGAAAACAAGCTGCCACGGTTTTGCAAGCAAATGCCGGTACCTCCTACGACGATGCCGGAGCCAAACGCCTGATAAACGCTATTGATAAAAGAGACGCTGTTGCCCTCACCGTCAGTTACCGCCAGGTACACCGTATCTCCGCCAGTACGTGGGGTGCCTGCTTCTGCCTTCTGCTTCGCCTGGTTTATATCTATCAGGCGCCTTCGTTGCTCTGCGTAAGACTTGGACAGCAGCTCCTCTAAGGGGATGTCCACAAAATCAGGGTCGGCTACATATCTGTCGGCATCAGCAAAAGCCAGCTTAATGGCCTCTATGAGCAGGTGCAGATACTCAGGGGAGTTATATCCTAAAGACTGCAAATCATAACCCTCCAGTATATTCAAGGCCAGGAGGACAACAAGCCCTTGACCATTGGGTGGGCATTCATAGACCTCGTAGCCGCGATAATTGGTACTTATTGGTGTTACCCAGTTAGAAGTATGACTGTTTAGGTCCTGCATGGTAATTAACCCGTCGTTTTCCTGAGAACAGGCTACTATGGCTTCGGCAATCTCTCCCTTGTAAAAGACATCACGCCCGCCATCAGCAATCTTTTTAAAAGTTCTAGCTAGCTCTGGCTGCACAACAATCTCACCTGGCTGAGGTGCTCTCCCATCTATCAGATAGGTGCGGGCAGCACTGGCATCAGATTGCAGTTTGGCGCTATTCACCTTCCAGGTATGCCCAATAATCTCTGTGACTGGGAATCCGTGTTCAGCTAATTCGATGGCTGGTGCCAATACTTGAGCTAAGCTCATAGTCCCGTACTTATCAAGCAGTGAACACCAGCCGTCAAGTGTCCCGGGAACTGTTACTGTATGAATACCCGTTTCAGGCATTTCTTGGTAACCTAGATTTCGGAGTACTTCCAAACTAGCGGCATAGGGAGCCCTGCCGCTGGCATTCAATGCCTTCAACTCATTAGTTTTGCTTAGATATACCAGCGCGAAGGCATCTCCCCCCAGACCGGTCGAATAGGGTTCCACCACATTTAAAGCTGCAGCAGTGGCGATGGTAGCATCAACTGCATTGCCTCCTTGTAGGAGCATGCTCACCCCAGCCTGCGCTGCTAGTGGCTGACTGGTGGCCACTATTCCGCGGTTACTCATTACTGCCGAGCGGCGGGATGGAAACGAGAAGTTCATGTCTATCTCCCCCTTCTTAATAAAGCGAAGGGCTCAAAGGTACACCCCTGCTTGGGGTCTCTGAGCCCTCTTGACTTATCTTCAGGATTAGTTTAGAATGAAAATAACAGGTAACTTCACCGCTCTTTTCCATATCCCAGAAAGACCTGCCACCACAGGTCTTTTCTATATTAGCCAACATTTCCTCGGTCTAGGCATTTTCTTTCCTATCGTCAATGATTAATAGCACATTATTCAAGGTTTGTCAAGGGATTTATACAAAAATATCTACGACTTTATATAGAAATATGACATAAATCATATATCTTGCCAACCCCCTTTGCTAAAATTATTTATGGTAGTTGATACCGAGGAAGGTATCGGCTTCAATTTTATAGATTGGAGAATTGCTTTTGGCGAATAAAGAGCTAGTAGACTTCCTGATCCAGCAGTGTAAAGAAAGGGGCCTGTCCTTACGAAGTCTATCGATAAATTCCGGTCTCAGCCCAGGGACCGTTCATAGTATCATGAAAAGAGAATACCAGCCGACGCTGTTTTCACTAAATCGGCTGGCTGATTATCTCGGCGTCAAAAGACAATATCTGTGGCAGCTAGCCGGTCTACTCCAGGACATGGACTACGATCCTGAAACTAGATTTGGTGACCCCCAGCTGAGGTTTCATTTTGCCCAAGCTGATAAGTTACCTGAGCCAGCGAGAAGTCTAATAATCAGCATCGTTGCGGCTATAATAGTAGCCTACCTTGGAACAGGTGGAATAGACCCCTAGGGTACTGACCCATCAGTTGATGTAGAATAGGGGCTCCCCGGCGGAGCTTGTTTATCAACCTCACCCAGTTAGTCCCCCCTCACCTTCAAAGGAGTGAGGCGTACGCCCCTCTTAAAACAAAGGTAGATATTACCATTCAAAAGCCCGGCAAGGGCAGTAAAAATTGATTCTAGGGCTTGCCACAACCTGCCCCAGCTCCTATCCAGAAACAGTGGGAGGCCTGGTCAGACTCTGATGAAACTGGGAGGGCAAGGGGCTGGCGATTCGTGGTATAATTGGATTGCTCCCGAACTATGCAGGGTCGATTAGCGTTCGGGAGTAACTATTACATTGGCCGGGGTGGGTGGTTGTTAAGGGGCCGGCTACCCACCCCAGGCAAAAAGGAGGCAACTAAATGCCTGAATTCAACCCATTGCGGGACCTTGCGACTTTCTTGGGTAACATAGCCAGAGGGCTGCCGCCGCTACCCCCACCGCCGTTCCAGCTGCCCAAACCTCCGGAGGTTGAGTCTTCAAGTAAATATGTGGATGTTACTGACGTCATAGTAGAGAGGCAGATGGAGAAACATCGCGCAGCACAGGCGGCAAGAGGTCTTATCGTTCTGGACTATGAGTAACCGCGATTATCTCGTCTGGGGATTCCGGCTCAGTTGAAGGACATATGGAAAATAGCCAGCTATGCCGCTTGAGACAAGTTAGGCTTGAAATGATTGAAAGCCAATGGGACATTCCTCCCCAGCCAGGTGATAGCTCCTCCTCCTTTCCCTCTCAGATGAAGTAAAGAAATTTTTCACCCGGTGATACAGCTGCTTGTTGTTAAAATTCTGGCGGAGTATTATAATAGTAGATAACCACTATTTTCATCATTCATAGGCTAAAAAGGGGGCAAGCGATTGCTCCCGTTTTAATTTGAAGAGGTGGGAAATGAAGGAGGTATAGAATGGCTGAGGAGAAACCCAGAGTGCAGAAAGTTTTAGCGTATCTTTATAACGCTGAAGACCCGGTAAGACCGAAAGAAATCGCTGAGGCAATTGGCGAAACTTCACTGAATGTAGGCAAAGACCTGCACGACCTAAAAGAGCGGGGTCTAGCGGGGTCAGAGGTGCCAGGACAGTGGACTATCACGTCTGAGGGGAGAGAGCGGATTGAAGGTGGTGAGCCGAAAGAAACCCGAAGTAAAACCGAAACGAAAGAAACAACCGAAACTATCCCTTCCCAGGCTGACCTTTTCAAGTCCATCGGGGAGAGGTTAGGAGTCGGCGCACGGAAGGGAGACATCCGCCTAGATGCCATTGCCTACTATGTCCAACGAACCGCCGACCTGGACAATCTTACCGAAGTGTGGAATGCTCTGACAGAGATGGGGGTGGCCAGCGATGTCAGAAAGAGGTGGATTAAACTCTATGCTCAGAACATACCAGGCAAACAGATACCGGAAGAGCTGCGTGAGAAGCTGGAGGGGGGACTAGAGACAGAAAAAATAAAGGCTGAACCTGGCGATATTTCACCGAAGCCCAAGCGGTTCAGTGTAGTTAATGGGGAAATAATCGGAGATCCCGAGGGTGACTACAACTTCAAGGAGGCTCTCCAATTGGTCGCGCAACAACTAAACAAGGAACCACTTAGCAAAGGCAGTGAGGGCGAATTGTTATCCAAGCTGGATTCACTGGGGCTGCTGCGAAAGCAAGGGGAGGAAGGAAGAGACACGCAACTAGACATGTTGGACAAGTTAAACCAGCTGGGGCTCCTGAAAAAGACTGGAGAGGGGGAAGGTTCCGAAACAATTAGAGCTCTGCAGACGCAGGTCAAGGAGCTCGCGGAATCGCTGCGGAAGCAGGAGATGGACACCGTGAAAAATGCAGTGGTCGCCCTTTCCAAGCAGATGGAAGAGTTGCGCAAAGAAATGTCAACCCAGGGCAAACTTGAGGGGCGCTTCGCGCTCCTGGACAGGACAATAAATGCCATTGATAACCAGATTAGCGGAATCAGGAGCGACGCCAGGCCGGTGCTGGATTCCCTTGCCCACAGAGGTGGACCCGGACCGACCCTAAAAAGCCCCCAGGAGAAAGCAAGAATCGCCAAAGGACTGAAAGAAGCTGTTGCGCTGGAGACAGAGGCTCATGCACTAGAAGACCACCTCCTATTTGGCAAGCCTTTGCCTGAGAAATACCACCAAAAAATTCTCGGGAAGCCGGCACCAGCCGAAGTCACAGCGGAGCCAGCACCAGCGGCGGAGCCGGCACCGGCGACAACACCGATACTTTATGAATAGCAAGCCACGGAGTTTTAACGGTTAAAAAGGATAGTTTAACCGTTAAAGAGGAAATTTTAACCGTTAAAGATATCAGTTTTCGCCATGCCCTCACCTTCAAAGGAGTGGAGCGCTCTCTCCTCTTACCAAACTCTTACCAGAGTCTCTTCCGGGCGCCCAGAGACCCGAGTTGTGAATTTTATCGGTATCGATTTTTTTCACAATTTCTTCCGGGCGTCCAAGGACTGGTTTGTGCTTCTCATAGAAGTCTGAAAGTAAAGCATCTTCAAGTTGTTTAATTCTCTTTACTCTTTGCAAGCGGCTTAAACTCCTTTAATTTACTGTCGCCAGCCCCAGCCATCATCCTTGCGGTTATGGTTGCCACCCCGGTAGAGGCTGTCTAGGGGAGAAAACTGGTGGTGCTCAGCAAGGGCTCTTTTGACATTGACGAACTTGGTGTACCTCAAGACCATGTAAAGGGTGGCATGCCCCAGCAGCAGCCGGAGCGAGTTTATGTCCATCCCGTTCTCCAAGCACTTGGTGGCGAAGTAGTGGCGGAAGCGGTGGGGGCCGCCTTCGCGACTTAACCCCGCCCGCTTTTTCAGGCGGGAGAGCATGATCTTGATGGAGTGCGCCGTCAGGGGCTGGCCCTCATCCGTCTTCCACACCGCATCACCGCCCGGCTGCCTAGCTTAGGTCAGGTAGCGTTTCAGGGCTTTCCTCGCCTCCCCGTTTAGGGGCACCACCCTGAGCTTGGCCCCCTTGCCCATGACCCTGATCTGCTGTAGATTGGGGGCGAGCTCGGAAATACTCATGCCGGCCAGCTCGGAGAGCCTCAGGCCGGTGTCGATAAACACCGAGATAATGGCCTTATTCCTGATGCCCAGGCAGCGGTAGCCATACTGGATATCGTGTTCGCAGGCACTGAGCATGGTTTCCACCTCCTCGTCGGAGTAGGGCTGCACCTCCCGGTAGTTGGGCCGGGGCAGCTTCATGCGGAGTGTCGGGCTCCTCTCCAAGTACTCCTCGTCCTCGGCCCAGTTGAAGAAGGTCTTCACCACCGTTCCGTAGTGATGGACAGTAGCCGCTGACGCCTTTTTGAAGGTGCAACGCCGGTCCCCCGTCCACCGGCTGTCCCCCGCCCAGCGGTGGGGCTCGGTGGCAACATACTCCAGGAAGTCCCGGATGTGATCCCGGGTGATTTCAGCCGGGTCTGGCCAGTGCTGCTTGGTGGCGAAATACTCCAGGCCGCCCAGGCACATCTGGTAGTAGTCGACCGTCTTGGGGGAGAGGTAGCGTCGTGACTGCATGAAACGGGAGATCAGGTCAGGTAGGGAAAGTGTTTTGGGTAATGTTTTGGTTACCATTTTTCTTTTTTGCCCGTCCGCCTTAAAGAGTCCCTGCTTTTGAGGGGCAGGGTCATTGCAAAAGGACTCTAAGTATTCCAGGGTCTCAACCTGTTTCTTTTCCCCCTATTTTGAGGCTAATTTTTAACATTTTACCCAGCCGGTGTAAAGCAGGTGCTCTAACCAACTGAGCTAACCGCCCAAAAGTGGCGCGCTTGGCGGGTCTCGAACCCACGACCTCAGCCTCCGCAGGGCTGCGCTCTATCCTACTGAGCTACAAGCGCAA
>Ga0114921_10000506_pt1 | contig 16626 bp, 15 predicted proteins | sample BentaG_FD_87016 | JGI IMG/M metagenome (GOLD analysis project Ga0114921, IMG submission 87016) | Deep subsurface microbial communities from South Atlantic Ocean to uncover new lineages of life (NeLLi) - Benguela_00093 metaG | ecosystem: Environmental > Aquatic > Marine > Oceanic > Sediment ...
CAAAAAGGCGCAGGAGTGTCCTGGTAACCACGATAGCAGTAAACATACTTACCGCCACACCGATAAACAGGGTTAAGGCAAAGCCCATTACCGGGGCACTGGCAACGATACTGCTACCTAACCAGTAAAGGATGATACAGACAATAAAGGTAGTTATATTGCTATCCCTGATAGCTGTCCAGGCTCGGTCAAAACCGGCCTCAATAGCCGCCCCCGGTGTCCGTCCCATCCTTAGTTCCTCTTTCATTCGCTCAAAAATAAGGACATTAGCATCCACTGCCATACCTATGGATAAGACAAAGCCGCCTATTCCAGCCAGGGTCAGGGTAACTGGTATCAACTTGAACAGGGCCAAGACCAGAGCGCCATAAAAGATTAGCGCCAGGCTGGCTAGAACTCCGGGTAGGCGGTAGTAGATAATCATAAATAGCATAACCAGTATTATGCCAATTACTCCGGCAGTAATACTCCTATCAATGAAACCAGCACCCAATGTAGCCGAGACCTTTTCCTCATAAAGCGGTGGCTTCTCTAACGGCATGGGTAAAGCACCTGATTCAAGCAGGTTGGCTAAACGCCGTACCTCATCTATGCTAAAACCACCAGTAATGACACCCGTACCCTCATATTTTGGTTCCCTAATCTGCGGTGCTGAAATGAGGACATTATCCAAGAAAATGCCCAAGGCCCGCTCGACAGAGCCGTATGGCCGACTGTACAGACGCTTAGCAATCTGGTCGAAGATTACGCTTCCCTCCTCATTCCACTCAATGCCAACATTAGCTTCAGCGCCACCGGGCCTGGAGATAATATTTGGAGTGGCACTGGCTAAGAAGCTGCCAGTAAGCACAGTACCATCATCTCCCCTAGCTGGAATCCAGGCAGGAAGGTCTGCCAACCCCTCTCTCAGTTCCTCCACATCAATAGGGTTGCCATCCTTATTCACATAGGTTAGAACACCCTCTTCGTTCTTCATCAGAAAGGCCACTGGATTACCCCCCTCATCCACAAATAGGCGAGTGCCTTTCTCATCACTAAAGAAATCGGAGGCCTCCAGATAGTCAACTAGATAAACCGGCTGGCCATCCCTGTTCACCTCTACCTCTCGAAACTCAAGAAATCCAGTTTGTTCCACCAGTTTTTTGGCCTCATCAATATCAGTAAATCCAGGAAGCTGCACCAAGATTCGCTCCCCCTCTAATTTCTGGATAATAGGCTCAGTGACACCATACTTATCAATACGAGTTCGGATGGTTTCAAGCGCCCTATCCATACTCCTGGTCTTCTCCTCAGCAGTCGCTCCCTCAGGAAACCGCGCTTGATAAAGCAGATGGCTGCCACCAACAAGGTCAAGTCCTAGGCGCATTTCCTGTCGGCCGAACAACGGGTAGATAAGAGCACAAATAGAGAAGGCAAAAAGTAATAGTACTATTATCAGAACCAGTAGGTTTTTTCTATGCATTAACCACCCACCTTATTTAGTAGATGCTCACGGATATAAGACAGAGCTTCCTCTCTAGTAGTTAGCTCACCAGCAGCTTGTGCCTCACGCACTGTTTCAAGAAGCTCACCAATCTTGAGTCCTGGACTCATACCAAAGATATTAATCAGGTCATGTCCATCAACCAGCTTAGGTGGGGTAACCAGACTTTCCTCTTGAAAGCGCTGGCGGAGTACATATTCCACCAATTGGGTATGCTCCTGCCACTGAGACAAGTTTAGGTGTGGACCTCTAGTGGCTAAATGGTCAGCCATGCTCAAAAACAATGTATCAATGCCAGCCTCTCCAGTATCGCGAAAGTAACGGTAGATAGCACGACGGGTGGGGAGTCCCTCATGACTCATCTGCATTGGCCTGAGATGATTCCTGACCACAATTTCCTCAAGCTTTATCTCTTTGCCGCTAAACCTTAGCCTTTCCAGAATGCAGGCGGCCAGAGCTGCCCCTTCCTTAGCGTGTCCCAAAAAACGCATTCGGCCCTTTTCATCAATAGTCCTGGCCTGAGGCTTGGCAATATCATGAAGAAGTGCCGCCAGTTTGAGTAGCGACCCTCTAGTGCTCCCGCTACCAACCTCAAGGTCAAAGTGCTGAGCCAGGCTTGATGACCATGGAGCAACAGCCAGGGCCTCTTCACTGGCATACTTCCAGTCTCCCTGCCTAAGTAGAAACTCAACAGCAGCTACCGTCTCCATTGAATGAGCAAAAACATCCCAGAAGTGTTCCTTGGGCTGCTCAATCCCTTTCATCTGTTCAAGTTCTGGAATCATTGCCGTGAGTAAGCCCAATTCCTCAAGGCAAACCAAGAATTGTCCCGCTTGGGGAACAGCCAGCAACCGAAGTAAATCTTCTCTAACCCGTTCACCAGCTACATCAGTTATGAGATAACAGTAACGCCGAATTAGAGCCTTGGTCTCGTCAGCAATACTAAACTTAAGCTCAGCCGCCAAACGCACTGCCCGCAGTAAGCGTGCCCCATCTGAGGTAAAAGCCGTCTCAGCAACAGCCCGAATCACACTCTGCTGAAGGTCATCTTGGCCGTTAAAAGGGTCGATAAGCTGAATAGCAGCATAATCTCCCTCCAACTGCTTAAGGTCAACGGCCAGTGCGTCTATGGTGAAATCACGCCTGGCCAAGTCTTGTTCAATGCTGCCCTCAAGTGTGGCAAAATCCAGTTGCCACTGAGTCCTGGTTGAGGGCGTCCCTTCATTAACCATCACCCTACCTACCCTATTTACCTTGTCCAATAGGACATACTTACCCTCAAGAGTAGCAGCCACCCTGGGAGCAATCTCTAAGGCATCCCCAGCCACAGCAATATCAATATCACCAGCATCTCTCCCCAGAAGAATATCACGAACAAAGCCGCCAACGAGATACGACTCAATATTGAGACTGGCAAGGAAACTGCCTACTTTAGTTAATAGCAATGAGGCTCTGGGCTCAATTTGTAATTTCAACAGCACTTCACCTATTTCTATGACAAGATTATTACCATTTAATGATGGAAGCTTGAAGAGGCTTCACCACTTTAAAACCTATAGTCCCACTCCTTTGAAGGAGAAAGCTAAAGGGAATGAGGTAGAGAAATAATCTCATCCAAAGGTAAACTATACTCCCAAAGCACAAGTTTATCAAGGAGTACTTGAACGGAACTAATAAATTTAAGTGGGGTTGGAATTGGTGAGTAACTTCTGTTCAATAGGGCAAACTGCCAGCCTTCACCTCAGCTTCGGTTGACACCTTCTTACTACTATAAGACATCTTGGCAAGACTCTTTAAGATGGAAAGGATAGCAATAGCAGCACGCTGCACCTCGACAGGTTCCTGCGACAGCATCAAAGCAACGTAAGGGTCTAACCGCTTTTCATTATACTCTACCGTTTTCTCAGCTACCATGTAAGGCTGACGAGACAGGTAGCCAGCTAAAGTAAATAGCTCATCCTCTTCAAATCCCAAAGGCTTAGCAATTTTTTGTAGAATGTGGGCTGAGGGAAAACGCTTGTCTTTCTCTATACGACCCAGATGTGACGAAGAGACCCCTGCCATAGTCGCCAGTTGCTGAAGGGTCAGCGGTATCATCACTCGACGCCGCCTGATTATTTCACCTAGATTAGTAGTACTAGCATTCTGCATAATAAATTAGCCTCCATCTACGCTCGTTTGGCAATTATATAGCCATTACGCTAGGGTAATTATAACACATTTTTAACCATATGTTTACCAAAATTTACAAAATATTTACCTTTTTCACCTCAATATTTACCTTTTTGTGATATCCTCAATAGCAGTGGTCAAATGGCAAGAGCTATAAATGAAGTGACACAAGGCATCTCTGATGTATCCACCTGGCATTGAAGAAAGAACTACGATTATGAAGACAAGGGTTTACCAATTGTATCCCAGGTATTACAAAAACTTATCTGAGCTAGCCCAGGCTATGGCAATATCGGTAAGCCAGATTTACCGGGTGCGTAGAGGCAAGCGTAATATTAATCAGAAATTCATTACAGGAGCGTTACAAGCCTTCCCTGAATACAAATTTGATGACCTCTTTTGTTTCACCCCTGAATCATAAATTATCAAAGTGGAGTTGTTGCTGGTTCAATTTTACGTAGCTCATCCATGCTCTCCAAGTGGTCAATATAGAGCACCCCATTCAAGTGGTCAACTTCATGCTCCAGGGCTTGAGCCAGTAACCCCTCTGCCTTGATTCGTATTTCCTTCCCATCTTGGTTCCGCCCCTTAACGGTAACTGACTCAGCCCGCTTAATCTGCCCCACATAACCGGGGATACTAAGGCACCCCTCGTCTACCCAGCGCTCTCCCCTACGGCGCACAACCTGAGGGTTAATTAAGGCAATCTCTTCCTCCTCAGGGATACCAATCACAACCACTCGCAAAGGGATGCCTACCTGGGGTGCCGCCAACCCAGCCCCAGGAGCAGCGTGCATCGTCTCGGTCATGTTGCCTATCAGCTTCTGAATCAAGCTATCAATAATCTTAACCCGCTTGGCTTTCTGCCTCAGGACAGGGTCAGGTACTACTCGAATAGGAATAACTGCCATCTAAACCTCACCGAATACAGTGTAACTAAGTTAGTCCCACCGGGTCAATATCTACCGCCCACCCCTGGGGAATGGGTATCTGCGAGAGAAGGGCAGACGGCTCAGCACCACGAAGAATGAGCTGCCACCGAAAGCGGCCCCGCAGCCGGTGGATAAAGGCCGGGGCTGGTCCAATTAGGCTGAGATCAGCTATTCCTCTTGACTCTATCTCCTCAGTGAGCCGATTCCTCATTCTCTCTGCCTCCCGCTGGCAAAGAGCATCATTACGATGACTATAAGTTAAGCAGGCAAGCCGGCTGAAGGGAGGATTATGAAGCTGGCGGCGGTAGTTAATCTCAGTATTATAGAAAGAGGCATAGTCATGTTTAGCTGCTGCCTGAATAGCATAGTGCCCGGGAGAATAGGTCTGAATGATAACCCTTCCCCCTAAACTGCCACGCCCGGCTCTCCCGGCTACCTGGCAGAGCAATTGAAAAGTTCTCTCACCAGCCCGGAAGTCGGGCAGATTTAAGCCGGTATCAGCGCTAACTACACCTACCAGGGTAATTAGCGGCAAATCCAGTCCCTTGGCAATCATCTGCGTGCCAATAAGAACATCAGCTTTATGGGCACGGAACTTACCTAATATTTCCTCATGGGAGCGCTTTCTTTTAGTGACATCACTATCCCAACGCAACAGCCTAGCTTGCGGGAAGGTATAACCAGCTTCCTGCTCTACTTTCTGAGTGCCGATACCTAAGAACTTTACCCGAGGACTCAAGCACTGGGGGCAAACCTGAGGAACTGGCACTCTATAGTTACACTGGTGGCAAACAAGCATATCATCGGCAAAGTGATAGGTAAGAGCCACTTCACAACGCTTACAGCGAAGGACAAAGCCACAATTACGACACTGAATAAATGAGGCTGTTCCCCTGCGATTAAGAAATAGAATCACCTGTTCCCTGTTGGCTAAAGCTTCGGCTACAGACTGTGACAGAGAGCGGCTAAAAAGACTCCTATTACCTGCCTTGAGTTCCTCTCTTAAATCCACTATTTCAACCTGAGGCAGGAACGCACCCTCACCGGGAGTAACCCGCTCGGGAAGCTGAAGGAGCTGATAGTCTCCCCTTTGAGCACGGTAAAAAGTCTCCACATCAGGAGTGGCACTACCCAGAATCACTACTGCCCCGGTTAACTCAGCCAGCTTTATGGCGACATCGCGAGTGTGGTAGCGAGGTGATTTATCATGCTGCTTATAAGTCCATTCATGCTCCTCATCAATGACAATGAGACCCAGGTCAGGTTGAGGGGCAAAAATGGCACTCCTGGAACCGATAACAACATCAAATTCCCCATCTCTTATGCGCCGCCACTCGTCAAACTGTTCACCCGGGGAAAGCTGGCTATGAAGGACAGCTACCTTATGGAAAAAGCGGGAGGCAAATCGCTCTATGGTTTGTGGGGTAAGGGCAATCTCTGGAACCAAAACAATACCCCGTTTCCCCTGTTTTACTATCTCGGCTAGAGCCTGAAGGTAAATCTCTGTCTTACCACTTCCAGTAACGCCATGAAGTAGAAAAACAGGTGATAAGGTGGAGCCTTTTCTCCCCCACGGCAGGCCTGACCTGATAGCCTGCCATGCCGATTCCTGGGCTGGGCTAAGAGTCAGCGGCTGAGAAGGGGTAATGCCCTCATAGGAAATTGGCTCGCGTGTTACCTCAACCTGTTCCATTCTGACCAGCCCCTTACTGACTAAAGCTTTAATTGCGGCTGCTGAGTAAAGAGCACTCTTCCTGACTTCAGCAAGAGGCAACGGTCGTGGTTGCCGAATCAAAAAGTTGAGGAGGTCAGCCTGCTTATTGGCCCTTCGTTCACGCAGTCTGGTTGCCTCCTGCTGAGCTTCATCAGCCTCTACAGCAAGATGAAGGTAGGACACCATTTTTGGTTTTACCTTGACCTTCTCCAGCTCATAGCTTCTGACGGCTAGACCTCGTCTTACCAGTTGCGAAACAATGGTCTGAGCCTTTTTCTTGCCTAAAATCCTCTCCAGCTGCTTCAGTCCTACCTTGCCCTGTCTCTGAACCAATTCAAGAACATGTCTCTGTCCCTGAGTAAGAGAAGATAGGTCAAGGTCATCGGGGATTGAGGGGATAGAGATAAAGGTGAGTGCCTTTCGCTCAAATCCTGGTGGCAACATTAGGGCTACGGCGTCAAAAAGGGGGGATAAATAATGCCCACTTATCCAGCAAGCCAACAATACATGGAATGGGGACAGTAAGGGGCGGGACTCAATAATACCGGCTATTTCCTTGGTTTCCTCTACAGAGGGGTAAGGGGTTAGCTCTAAAACAATGCCCTGCAGTATTTTATCGCCAAAGGGCACCCATACTGCCTGCCCTACTACCACATCTAAATCAGGGGGTATAGCATAGCTAAAAAATCTACGCTGGGCTACCGGTGAATTAACACTGACCTCAGCATACCTCATCCTATGACCCACCATGGTAGTTCCACTCTAGGATTGCTTTGGTCTCTTTTCCTTGAGACGAGACAGCTTACCACTGCGCCCACGCAGATAGTAAAGCTTGGCTCGGCGTACCTTTCCATGCCGCACTACCTCTACCTTCTCCACAAGCGGTGCATTTAGCAGAAAAGTACGCTCCACACCAATACCATAGGAGACACGCCTCACGGTAAAACTAGCTCTAGCGCTACCGTGCCGCACCTTAATTACCACCCCTTGAAATACCTGGGCGTGTGCCCTTCCCTCTCCAGCTACCCTGGTGCTGACCTTTACCGTGTCGCCAGGGACAATCTCGGGAATATTAGGATTTGGTTTCACTTCAACTAGTGAGGTAACATCCATTCTATCTAACTCCTCATATTAAAAGCAGCCTTCATTATCTATAACCATCAACCAACTGCCTTTCTTCCGAACTTAGATTAGCTTTAGTTAATAGTTCCGGGCGGCGTTCCAGGGTGCGCCGGATAGCCTGTTCACGACGCCATCTGGTAATCTGGGCATGGTTTCCAGAAAGCAAAACCTGAGGCACTGGCCACTCTCGATACACAGCAGGGCGAGTGTATTGGGGATACTCCAGCAGCCCGGTTGTATAAGAATCATCCAATGAGGAAGCTTGTGAGCCAAGAACCCCTGGCAGCAGTCTGACCACAGCATCTACTACTACCATAGCCGCCAGCTCGCCACCACTAAGCACATAATCGCCGATACTGAGCTCATCGGTAACCAGATGCTCAGGCACTCGCTCATCAACCCCCTCATAGCGACCACAGATAAACACTAAATGACTATATTTTGACAACTCCTCAGCAATTCCTTGAGTAAAGAGGCGACCCTGAGGGGTAAGCAAAATAATGGGCAACTCACCACCCTCCTGTTTAAGGCACAGGTCTGACTTTATTGATTCTACCGCCTCAAAAATAGGTTCCGGCTTGAGTATCATACCGGCACCACCACCGTAAGGATAGTCATCAACAGTATGATGTTTGTCATGAGTATAGTCCCGAATATTACGGATGTTAACACTAACCAGCTTCCGGTCAATAGCCCGTCCCAAAATACTAGTGCTCAATAACCCTTGGAACATCTGGGGAAACAGGGTCAAAATTTCAATATGCATTAAGCTAACCTCTCCCAGTGTCTGGAGTCGCACACTCAGTTGCCTCACCTTTGACAACTTCCACAGCATGAGGAATGGCCGGCAATATTACCTCAAGACACTCCTGAACCGCCTTAGGACTGCCTGGCAGGTTAATGATTAGACATCTTTTTCTGACGCCAGCAGCAGCTCGACTCAGCATAGCTAACGGTGTTACGCTGAAGGTTCTGGTCCTCATCGCCTCAGCAAAACCAGGGGCAACTTTATCCACTACAGAGAGGGTAGCCTCAGGGGTAACATCACGCGGCCCTAGCCCGGTGCCACCTGTAGTTAGAATGATATCCACATTACCTTCATCTGCCCACTCAGCAAGCTTGTCAGCAATAACCTGCACCTCATCAGGAATAACCTCATACTCAACGACGCGACTATCTAATTGAGATAAGGTATCCCTAATCACCTTGCCACTCTCATCATAACGCTGACCGCGTGACCCTTTATCGCTGACGGTAAGTATGCCCAAATTCAACATGATACCAAATTCCCTTAATCTACAACTTTTGAAGTAATTACCTGAAGCAGATTTCATTCTACCACACATAAAGCAGATAGCCAAATCAGGAAATTTAAAAAAATTTAGACAGAGGGTCTTGACAAACTGGGTAGAGTGTGTATTAAAATGGTAGATGGTGGTAAATAGTGGGGAACTATGCATTTGAGTAGGTAAGATGTTTTTTGGTGAATATGAGTATCACATTGATGAAAAGGGTCGAGTGCCCATTCCACCCAAATTCAGGGGCAGCCTAAAAGAGGGGGTGATATTAACCCTTGGGGTGGAAAGGTGCATTGTTGCCTATCCATTATCTGAGTGGAGAAAGCTGGCTGATGCCCTTACTACCAGTCCAGTCACCCGCAGCAAATTAAGAAAGCTAAATCGGGCTATTTTTGCTACTGCCTTCAGTCTCAATATTGACGGGCAGGGCAGGATAGCTCTACCCAGTCCATTACGACAGTATGCCGAGATTGAGGATGAAATAATTATTGCTGGAGCCAATACTTCCTTTGAGCTGTGGAATAAGGAACAGTGGGAATCAGAAAAGGCCAGTAGTTTGGAACAAGCCTGGCAAATTACAGAAAGCTTGGAGAGGTATTGATAAGTCTAAAGATGGTAACACCCAGTCATATTTCAGTTCTACTCCAAGAGGTAATTGAGGCGCTACAGGTTCAGCCTGGGGGTCACTATATTGACTGCACCCTTGGAGGTGGAGGGCATGCTGCGGCTATTCTGGAGCATAGCTCACCTAGTGGGCGACTACTGGGCATTGATGCTGACCCTGAGGCGCTCACAATAACCAGGACACGGCTCAGAGCCTATAATGGCTCAACCCTTCTTGTCAACGAGAACTTTGCTAACCTGCAGGTCATCTGCATTAAATATGACTTCCTCCCGGTGCATGGAATCCTGCTTGACCTGGGACTGTCCTCCCTCCAACTCAATAGCCCTAGCCGTGGTTTCAGCTTCCAGCACGATGGTCCCTTAGATATGCGTTTTAGTCCCAATCAGGAGATTGCTGCCGCTGATATTATTAACACATCCTCAGAGAGCGAACTAGCCCACCTCATAAAAACATATGGTGAAGAAAGATACAGCCGTCGAATAGCACACCATATTGTAGAGAAACGCCCCTTAAAGAGCACCCTTCAGCTGGCTCGGGTTATAGAACAGGCTATCGGAGGTAGGAGAGGTAGAATCCACACCGCGACCAGAACTTTTCAAGCACTGCGAATAGCCGTTAACCATGAACTTGAGCACCTGGAACTGGCCCTAAGGCAGGCAGTTAATCTTCTGGTGCCTGAAGGTAGGCTGGTTGTCATTAGCTATCACTCCCTTGAAGACCGTATCGTAAAACAATTCATGCGGCGAGAAACAAAGGGCTGTCTGTGTCCTCCAGATACACCTACCTGTGTTTGTGGCCATGCCGCCAGCCTGAGGCTAGTTAGAAGGAAGGTTATTACTCCATCTCCTTCAGAGGTTAAGCGTAATCCACGCAGCCACAGTGCCAAATTGAGAGTGGCTGAGCGTATTGTCATTCAGGATGAACAATACGAAATGGCGGAAAAACTTTGTTGTTCAGTACCCATTAAGGCTAATGGCTGGAGGAGGCCAGCTACACTGAAAAAACTGCGAGAGTGGCTAGACTACGAACCTGTCGGAATTTCTAGCCACCTGGGTTAAAGAGAACTACCAAGACGGTAAGAAAAGGGAGGGGCTACAATGTGAGGAAAGAAGATAACGATGAAAAGAGCAAAATGCAGCTAAAAGGAGGGAATAGATGAACAAGCAGAACACTTTGACTGCTATTGATGTTGGTACCACTAAAGTCTGCACTGTTGTCGGCGACCTAGATTCTGGGGGTGGTCTTCGTATCTTAGGAGTAGGCAACACTCCATCTCATGGACTGCACAAAGGCCTAGTGGTCAACATCAATGACGCCAAAGAGTCAATCCGTGAGTCGGTGAGAAAAGCAGAACAAGCCAGTGGTTATAAAATAGAATCAGCCTATGTTGGTGTGACCGGCAGGCATGTGAGCTCACTGAACAATCGCGGGGTAGTAGCCATTACTCGCAATGACCGCCTGGTACGTTCAAAGGACCTGCGACGAGTGCTTGAATCTGCCCGAGGTGTCAAGGTTCCCAGTGATAGAAAACTACTCCATGTTATCCCCAGAGGGTATGCCCTTGATGGCCAGGCGGGGGTCGATAATCCAGTAGGCATGCACGGCTTCAGACTAGATGTTGAGGCACACATTATCACTGCTGCAGTGACTTCCGTCCAGAACTTAATCAAGTGCATCCGTGGTATTGGCATAGATGTGGATGACCTCATTCTTGAACCATTAGCCAGTGCTGAGGCAGTTTTGACTGAGGATGAGAAGCAACTAGGCACTATCTTGGCTGATATAGGCGGTGGCACTACCGATATTTCCGTATTCAGAGAGGGCAGTATCTGGCACACCGCTGTTCTACCAGTAGCCGGTTATCAACTCACCAGGGATATTGCCATTGGTCTGGGGCTGCCATTTGATGTTGCCGAGGAGATGAAGAAGAGGTATGGAAGTGTTATGCCAGTTTACGAAAGTAAGCCAGAAACTTCCAGCGAGATATCTGAAGACGGGCATGGTGTCTCCTACCAGGACCTATGCGATATCCTCAGGGCCAGAGTAGAGGAAATCATAAGGCTTATCGTGCTAGAGCTGCCCCACCATGACTATCAAACATTAATCCCAACTGGTCTGGTACTTACTGGCGGTACTTCTAATCTTTCAGGCATAGACACACTGGGGCGTGATATACTGCGACTCCCAGCGAGGGTAGGCATACCTACCAAAATTTACGGTATTGCTGAAAGTCTGCGTAACCCAGCACATGCCACAAGCGTCGGCCTTCTCCTCTGGGCAGCCAAGCATAATAGTAGTACCCAGACTTGGCAACCCCACGGATTTGGCCGGCTTTTCCAGCGTCTTATGTTCCGGATTAAGCATCTGTTCCGGTAGTAAGGAACCCCTATTAAATGGTTTAAAAGGAGGAAGAAATGGCAAAAGCAAGTTTCGCCCCTACCCCAGCCAAAATTAAGGTTGTCGGCTTAGGCGGTGGTGGCTGTAACGCCGTTACCCGTATGGTCAGGGAGGAAATTCAAGGTGTGGAGTTTATCGCCATAAATACTGATGCCCAAGCCTTGGCTATCGCTGAGGCACCTACCCGCATCCAGCTTGGAGAGAAACTTACCAAGGGATTAGGTGTAGGTGGTGACCACGCTCAAGGTAAGAAAGCCGCTGAGGAAAGCAAAGATGAACTCAAAGAACTTGTCACCGGGGCTGATATGGTGTTTATTACCTGCGGCATGGGTGGCGGTACCGGTACCGGCGCCGCTCCTACTATTGCCGAACTGGCTAAACAGGGAGGCGCTCTGACCATTGCCGTAGTCACCAAACCATTCAGGTTTGAGGGAACGCATCGCTGTCAAGTCGCCGAGGAGGGTATTACCCACCTGCTGGACAAGGTTGACACCCTAATCATCATCCCCAATGACCAACTACTTGACCTGTGTGACCAGAAGACACCAGTGGATAACGCCTTTAGGCTAGCTGACGATGTACTACGCCACGGTGTTCAGTCTATTGCTGAGGTTATCACTGTTCCTGGAATGATTAACCTTGACTTTGCTGATGTTAAGGCAGTAATGAAAGATGCCGGCCCGGCCTGGATGTCAGTAGGCAGAGGTACAGGTCAAAACCGAGCTACCGATGCGGCTAAGGAAGCCCTGGCTAGTCCCCTGTTGGATGTCTCTGTAGAAGGGTCCAAGGGAGTCTTATTTAATGTTGTTGGTGGTAGTAGCCTTACCCTGTTAGAGGTTAATGAGGCCGCCGAGGTAATCAAGCAAGCAGTAGACCCTGATGCCAACATTATTTTCGGGGTGGCTCATGACCCTAATATGAATAACGAGATAAGGATTACCCTAATCGCAACTGGGTTCCGCTCTAAGGTGGGACTACCAGGAGTTAGCCATGACGAGGAAATTGACCAATTTCTTAAAGAAGTCAAGGATGATGACCAGTTAGATATCCCATCTTTCCTGCGGCGTCCGCTATTCAATCAACGGCGTCAGGCAATAACTCCAGCTACCAAAGTGGTGAAACCACCGGTGCGTACCCCAGCTCGTTAAAGCTCTAGAATAAGAAGTCTCGAGACCGTACAAAAGGGCTGTAAGCGCTTAAAGCGCCTATGAAAATCTATGGCTTTCTAGGTGCTGGTGTTCTATAGCCTTTTTGTTTTCCCCAACACTCTCCTGGTTAAATTAGGGTAATATACTTGACAAACCCTACATATTGTGGTAATGTAGTCTCATTACACTATATAATGGGTGGATCGCCATGAAATGTCCCTATTGTGGCTATCATGATTCCAAGGTTATTGATTCCCGCAATGTCAATGAGGGTATACGACGACGTCGGCAGTGTTTAAGCTGCGACTCACGCTTTACCACCTACGAACGACTACAGCCAGCCAGCCTCTTCGTCATTAAGAAAGACAAAAGACGTGAGGAATTTAACCGGGATAAGCTGCTAGCCGGTATCCGCAAAGCGTGTGAAAAACGGCCCTTACCTATGGGCATTGTTGATAAGCTTGCTGACGATATTGAAGCTCAGCTTTACCAACTGGGTAAAGCAGAAGTACCCAGCTCCACTATCGGTGATATGGTAATGGAAAGATTAAAGAGCCTAGACTATATTGCCTATATCCGTTTTGCCAGTGTCTACCGCGAATTTGCTGACATCACGACACTAAAAGAGGCAGTGGACACCCTGGTCACCAGCGAAACGGCAACATCTCAGGCTACTGCTCAACTACCACTAATCCATGATGAAGAATTAGAGAGCTCGGCTAAGAATCGGAAAAGCAGGTTGAAAAGGAGACTAAAATAATAACTCACTGCCGGAAGGACTCTCCAAGTTACTGGAGACAAAAATGAACACAACTAATCAACCAGAAAAAAAGCAGCTTAATCACACTCGGATTGCTAGAGCCATCTTTGCCGCTGCTGAGTCTATGGGCATAGCTGATAGGCACCAAATAGAGCAGCTCACCAATCAGGTAATTGACCGCCTGGAGCAACCACAGACCCTACCTGGGATGGAGCATTTGGTGACCAAGCCTCGCCATCAACAGAAGCGCTTACCCACTGACTCCGAAATTCAAACTGTGGTGATGGAAATCTTAGCCACTGAAGAATTAGCCCCTAAAGAGGAGGTTAAACCTAAAATGGAAACTACCATAGTCAAACCAAAGGTTCAGCCTGCTCCCGGCATCAACCTTACTGAGAATGCCCTTCGTGTTTTGGAAAGAAGGTATTTGAAGAAAGACAAGCAGGGACAGGTTATTGAGACGCCTGATGAGATGTTCCGCCGTGTTGCCCAGACTATTGCCTCGGCTGAACTCACCTACGACCCTAAGGCAAAGACCAAGGCCTGGGAAGAAAAATTCTACCGGTTAATGGCTAATCTTGAGTTTCTGCCCAACTCCCCTACCCTGATGAATGCCGGGAGGGAGCTAGGACAACTTTCCGCCTGCTTCGTCCTCCCCGTTGACGACTCAATGGAGTCCATCTTTGATGCAGTAAAGCATACGGCACTCATTCATAAAAGTGGCGGCGGAACCGGTTTTTCCTTCTCCAGACTAAGACCAGAACAGGACAGGGTTGGTTCTACAGGAGGGGTGGCCAGTGGCCCGGTTTCCTTCATGCGAGCCTTTGATACAGCCACTGATGTCATTAAACAAGGAGGTATGCGCCGTGGAGCAAATATGGCTATCCTCAACGTTGACCACCCTGATATTATGAAGTTCATAGTAGCCAAGGAGGACCCTACTGCCCTTACCAATTTCAATCTATCAGTAGCCGTGACTGCTGAATTTATGGAGGCAGTCAAGCCTGACCAAGACTATAATCTGATAAACCCAAGGACTAAGGAGGTAGCGGGCAAATTAAAGGCTAAAGAGGTGTTTGGCAAAATCGTGGATATGGCCTGGAGAACAGGAGACCCCGGTATTGTCTTCATTGACAGAATAAACCGGGATAACCCCACTCCACACCTGGGCAACATTGAAAGCACCAATCCCTGTGGTGAGCAACCACTACTCCCCTACGAGTCCTGTAATTTAGGCTCTATTAATCTATCTAAGATACTACGAACCACAAAAGGAACTGCCGAGATTGACTATGCCAAACTAGCTGAGACAGTAAAAGCCACGGTGAGGTTTTTGGATAACGTTATTGAGGTCAATAAATTCCCCCTCCCTCAAATAGCCGAGAGAACCACTGCCACCAGGAAAATAGGACTCGGGGTGATGGGATTTGCCGATATGTTAATCAAGCTGGGCATTCCCTATGATTCAGAGAAGGCACTAGAGGTTGCCTCTAACATCATGTCTTTTATCAGTGAAGAGGCAGGCAAAGCTTCAGTTGAACTAGCTGAGGAGCGTGGTGTCTTCCCTGCCTTTGAGGGCAGCATTTATGATGCCCCTGATGGTCCCAGGCTAAGGAATGCGGCAGGCACTACCATTGCTCCCACCGGCTCCTTGAGTATAATAGCCGGTTGCTCCGGCGGCATTGAGCCCCTCTTTGCCCTGAGCTATACCAGAAATATCCTCGATGGCGCTCAGCTAATAGAGGCAAACCCCTACTTTGAGGAAGTAGCCAAGGAGGAAAGTTTCTATTCTGATGAGCTGATGCAACAGCTAGCCTCAGGGACTAGACTTGGCGATGTAGACGGAGTCCCTGATAAAATCAAACGATTATTTATCACCGCCCATGATATAATCCCGGAATGGCATGTCAGGATGCAGGCTGCCTTTCAGAAGTCAACTGATAATGCCGTCTCAAAGACGGTCAACTTCCCCCATGAGGCTACCCGTGAAGATGTAGCTAAGGTATACATGATGGCTTATGAACTGGGGCTAAAGGGAATAACTATCTACCGGGATAGAAGCCGTGACTCACAGGTATTGACCCTTGGCGAGGGCAAGGAAGAGAAAGCTAGAGAGACCGGGCTTACACCAAGGAAGAGGGCAAAGGTAACCACAGGGATTACCGAAAAGGTAACCACCGGCTGTGGCAATATCTATATCACCGTGAACTCTGATGAAAGTGGGATATGTGAGGTCTTCTCCAGTCTGGGTAAAGCCGGCGGCTGTGCCTCAGCCCAGCTTGAAGCCACCTGCCGACTTATCTCCCTGGCTTTGAGAGCCGGGATGGATGTTGCCTCAATAGTGAGGCAGCTGCGCGGTATCCGCTGTCCCTCTATTGCCTGGGAAGAAGGCAAGTCTATTCTCTCCTGCGCTGATGCCATTGCCAGCGTTTTAGAAAAGCATACTGGCGGTGGTGATGGCAGTAAGCCCAATCCAGCAGACTACGGTCTGGCCAAAAACCTGGCCGGGCAGTGCCCCGACTGCGGTAACCTGCTTGTCTATCAAGAGGGCTGCTTCATCTGCCCCGCCTGTGGATATACCAAGTGCTGAAGGGAAGGAGGTGATATTATGGCAAAGTCCCACGATATTGCTGCTCGGCGGATAGCAAGGAAACTAAAGGGCAGGTATAGGCCAAAGAAGAGCCCTGATGTAAAGGGAAAGCTTGGACGGGCTGAGGTCAAGTCAACGGTTAACGAAATCTCGGAGGCTCTACGTCAGCTTGGAGGAGGCTCTGGACCTGCCTATACTGTGTTACCAAAGTCAGAGCACAAAGAAGCTCTAAAACGCTTAAGACACCGAAAAACTGGTCTAATGGACTATCTAGGTAACATCATAAAACCTTCCACTAGGAAATAAATAAAAACTCTTGACAAAATTCTGGACCCCCACTACCAAATAACATTAGCTACTTTACAAACTATGCCTCTGTGTCTGA
>Ga0114921_10000507_pt1 | contig 16580 bp, 15 predicted proteins | sample BentaG_FD_87016 | JGI IMG/M metagenome (GOLD analysis project Ga0114921, IMG submission 87016) | Deep subsurface microbial communities from South Atlantic Ocean to uncover new lineages of life (NeLLi) - Benguela_00093 metaG | ecosystem: Environmental > Aquatic > Marine > Oceanic > Sediment ...
CCACCAGTGCCAACACCACCGGCGCCAACACCACCGGTGCCAACACCACCGGTGCCAACACCACCGGCGCCAACACCACCGACACCAACACCGCCAACACCAACACCGCCGGTCGTACCACCCGCAGCAGTTAACTGGTGGCTCATTGGTGGTATCATTGCTGGCGTCGTAATTCTTGGAGCGGTTATCTTCCTGGTAGTCAGGCGCCGCAGAGTTTGAGGAGGTAAAGCTAATAAAAAAAGGGGAAGCAAATGCTTCCCCTTTTTCTTTATCAGGATACAGGCAGAGGGATGAGCTAAATCTTTCTTGCTGCCATCATCTCCAGAGCTCTTTTGGCATCTTCAAGAAATCGCCTCTGTCCGTCCCGAGCGCCCTTATGGTCTACCATCTTATCCAGGAATTGTGGTGGGACGGTGATGATGTGAGCACCAGCTATTGCTGCCTCCTGGATATCAATAACCCCTCTGATACTGGCAGCAAGTATTTTGCTTGGATATTTCCAGTACTTCAGCCATTCCACTGCCGTCTTGATAAGCCTAAAAGGGTCTCCTCCCTCATCAGCTATTCTACCAGCGAAGATACTTATATAGGTGGCTCCGGCTTTGGCAGACAACACTACATGGCCAAAGGACATAGCCAGGGTAGCATTTACCTTTACGCCTTCGCTTTCAAGTTGTCTTATTACACTGTAACAGGGAATGCCATCTTGAGTTATCTGGGGTATCTTAATGGTGAGGTTGGGGGCCCAAGTGGCAAAGTGGCGAGCCTGGGTTATCATCTCGTCAAAATCATTGGTAGTAACCTCAATGCTCACTGAACGCGGATTTACCAGTGCCGCAATCTCTTTTGCCCCTTTCTCCATGTCATAGATGCCATCCCTGAGCATGATAGTTGGATTAGTGGTAACACCGTCCAGTAGCCCCATTTTGAGCCATTTTTCAATCTCAGTGATACTTGCTGAGTCAATAAAGATTTCCACATCTAGCCTCCTTGACTATGCCTATATTCCATTATCGCTATTTACTTCCTTTTGTGTCAATAGGTTCTGAACAAAAAGAGTAAAGAACCTCTAGCCTCCATCTGGTGGGGACTCACAGTCAATCAAGGGATGTTTAATCTCTGGAAACAGCTTCAGGAACAGGCATACCAGACCACACACCTGTTCGCTGCTGCAGCTTATACTCTCTGAAAAGCCATAGCCCTGATACCAGAAAGGCGAGGAAATCTGAAATTGGCATTGACAGCCAAACACCAGTTAGCCCCCAAACTCGCCGCAGAAGCAACAATAACGGGACAAAAAAGACAAGTTGGCGGACCAGTGAAAGGATCATGGCTTCCCTACCTTTGGACAAACCTTGAAAAGTGGTGATAAACAGAATTGATGGTCCAATAATAACCAGTGTTGACAGGAAGATACGCATGGCGGGCACAGCAATAGCCATCAGTTCCGGGTCATCATTAAAGACAGCAATCAGCTCAGGGGCAAAGATTTCCAATACCACTAAGCAGACACCCATAAGCAGCGCCAGACCCCAGGAAGCCAACTTAACAGCCCGCCATAACCGCTTCCAGAGGCGAGCCCCAAAACTAAAGCCCACAATGGGTAAGAGCCCCTGGGAGACACCAAACATAGGCATAAAGGCCAGGTCAGCAATACGTATGGTGATGCCAACAGCGGCTAAGGCTAATGACCCAAACGCTGAAAGAATGTAGTTGAACAGGGCAAAAACCACACTTTCTGTAATCTGCATTATGATTGAGGGAAAGCCAACACGGTAAATATCACCCAGTATCGGTAGGCTAGGCTTAAGATGCTTCAGTTTTACCCTGTAAGCAGATTTGCGGGCAACAATATAACAAAAGTTGAGTCCGGCGCCAAGTAGTTGCGCTATTACCGTAGCCAGAGCAGCCCCGCGAACACCCATTTCTGGAAAAGGACCGATACCGAAGATGAGAAACGGGTCAAGGATGATATTGATAATGCTAGCAGTAATCATAAACACCATAGGTTTGAGAGCCTCTCCCGAACCACGCAACAGGCTACCAGCCATTATCATAAAGAAGATGAAAGGCATGCCAAAACCAAGAACTGTCAGGTACTGGGTAGCAAAATCCATAATATCTGGGGTTGCCCCACTGATAGTCAGAATGGGCCTGGCAAAGAAAAAAGCCGCTATCAGGAAGATAACACCAAAGAGCCCGGAGAGGGAGAAAACCTGTCCGGCAACATGGTTGATAGCCTCAACATTCCTCTCACCAAAACGCCGAGAGGCAAAAGCGCTGACACCAATGCCAGAGCCAACGCTGATGGCGATAACCAATACATAGAAAGGGATAACAATGGTCAGTGCTGCAATAGCCTGATACCCTAGTTTGGCTACCCAGAAGGTATCAATGATATTGTAAAGGGCTATGGTTACCATTGATGCCATTCCAGGCAGGCTTAAACGGATGAGTAGTTTCCCCAGTGGCTCCCGACCCAGGCGCTCTGTAGTTTCAGTCAGTTCGGTAGGCTTTTCCAGTTCTGTTCCTCTTTTGCTTAATCACTTTTGACAGGCGATTTTTGTCAGCTCGTCAAGAACTATACCTGTTAATCCTATCAGCTTGGAGAATTACAGGCAACCAAAATGAACTCAACAAGAACCTGTGCTATAATTCGGACTAGGCCGTTCTAGATAACAAGAAAATGCCCAAGATTACTAATTTAGCCAGCGAAATTAAAAATCAGCTGCCAGCCGAGCTGCTTAGCTTTATGCAGGTAGCTGGTCAAGTTGCTCAACATCAGGAGGAGAGCCTATACCTTGTCGGTGGTGTCGTTCGTGACCTGCTTCTGGGACAAACTAACCTTGACCTTGACCTGGTGGTGGAAGGCAATGCCACAAATCTGGCTCGCCAGTTAGTGCCGATTATCCAAGCTAAGATTAGGCTTCATCCTCATTTCAACACGGCTAAACTCCAGTGGGATAAATGGAGTGTTGACTTAGCCACAGCCCGCTCGGAAACCTACGCTAGACCGGGGGCACTACCCAGTGTCAAGCCCAGCTCACTAAGTAATGACCTTGCCCGCCGCGACTTCACCATCAACACTATGGCTATCCATCTTAATCCCAGTCACTACGGGGAGTTGACTGATTTACATGGGGGCAGAGATGACCTTGAGCATAAGCTTATCCGTGTCCTGCATGAACAGAGCTTTATTGATGATGCCACCCGTATTTGGCGTGGTCTCCGCTACGAGCAACGGCTGGACTTCCGTTTAGAGAGAAAAACGCTGGAGCTACTTAATCGGGATATATCCATGTTAGATACTATTAGTGGTGACCGAATACGACACGAACTAGAACTCATCCTGAAGGAGAAATACCCAGAGAAGGTACTGCGCCGTGCTAAGGAGCTAGGAGTATTGCCCGCACTACACCCTACCCTCAAGGGTAACGGCTGGTTGGCAGAGAAATTTGAGCAAGCCCGCCAGCTAAGCTCGCCTAATCCACCATCTACTAACCTTTACCTGGCCTTGCTGGCTTATCGCCTGGCTGGTGAGGAGAGCGAAGATTTGATTTCTCGGCTAAAGTTGCCCAAGCCAGCCGCTACGACACTCAGGGATACTCTCAGCCTCCAAACCAAACTGCCGGCACTAGCTAGCCGGGCAATCAGCCAAAGTGCTATTTATCGTCTCCTTCACGGCTATTCGCCATCAGCCATTACGGCTAATTCCCTGGCCAGCAATTCTGCGGTGGCTCGCCAGCATATGCAACTTTTCCTCAATAAGCTTCGTTATGTCAAGTCAGCCCTCAACGGCGATGACCTGATAAAGATGGGCATAGCCTCAGGTCCCCAAATCAAAGAAGTCCTCCAGCTACTCCACGAAGCCCGACTTGATGGGAAAGTAAGAACTAAGAAAGATGAGGAGGAATTGGTTAAGGGGTGGCTGGCTAAGAATTAATTTAGTAGGAAATAGGTTAATTAGTGTCATACCAGCCGTTTTATTAATTCCCTTTTCTCCAGAGATTACTTAACAACCCCTCACCCTTTATCCCTCTCCCCTTCATAAGGGGAGAGGGAAGAGAATTCTTAAAGGGGCTTCGCCCCTTTCAATCCCCTTACTAAATAATCTTACTCCACACGCTTAAACTTACTGCGTGGGGCACCACAGACAGGGCATTTCTCAGGTGCTTCTCCGGCTACCGTATTGCCGCAGACCTGGCAGACAAAGTAAGGCTCATCCTTTAGTTGCTGACTGGCATTAAGGGCGTCAAGTGCCTCCTGAAAGTGGTTATGGTGGATTTGCTCTACCTTGTTGGCATATGCAAAAGTAACCTGGGCTCTTCTATTCTGGTCAGTTTCAGCCTGCTCAATAAAAGGGGGATATACCCTGGTGAACTCATAGTGTTCCCCCATGACACCAGCGGTCAGATTATCCTTTGTTGAGCCAACTCCATCCATAGCAGCAAAGTGATTGCGGGCGTGAACTGTCTCTGCCTCAGCCGCAGCCCGAAATAGCCTAGCTATCTGGGGATAACTTTCCTGCTCTGCCTTACCGGCAAAGAACAGGTAGCGGTGGTTGGCCTGGCTTTCTCCAGCAAAGGCAGACTGCAAATTCTCCTGTGTCTTGAACATTAATACCTCCTATACCGAGCTTCATCTAATAATTATAGTCTATTCATTGGTCCTTTTATATTGTGGCCAGAGTCTCAGTCAGATAGGATTCCAATCTTTGCTGTTGGAGACGGATATGCAAATCCTCAGCCTGAGCCTTGTCCTTTACCAAGGTAAACAAAGCTGGTCCCGACCCGGCCAGATGAACATCAGTGATACCAACCTTCACAACATGCTCCCGATATACACCCAGCTCTGAGAATTGAGTAAAGGCTACATTCTCAAAGGTATTGAACAAAAGAGAAGGGATGAATTCTCTACCTGTCTTCAGTCCCTCCACTAATTTCTTGGTAATTTGCCCGTCTGTGTAGTGACTGGCTGTAAGGCTGTTATAAAGTCGTTTTGTCTTTCCCGGCATCCTGGGTATAGAGGGCACCACCAGAATAACCCACATATGAGGCAGTGGAGGTAGCGGGGTTACGAGCTCACCCCTACCCTTAACCAGAGCCGTGCTTCCATAGAGAAAGAAGGCAACATCAGAACCCAACTGAGCAGCTAACTCAACTAACTTCTTCTGTGACAAGTCCAGTTCCCAGAGCTTATTAAGTCCACGTAAAGTAGCGGCAGCATCACTGCTATCACCACCCAATCCTGCCATTAAAGGGATACCCTTGCTAACTTCTATCACTGCCCCTTTAGAGCAACCGGTAGTTTCCTGAAGCAGCCTAACTGCCTTAGATACCAGGCTCTCTCCTGGAAGCCACTCCGACAAATTGGACTCAAAGGTAACGTTCTGGCTCAACTGGAAGCGGAGGCTATCACATAGATTTATTGTTTGGATAACGCTGCTGATTTCATGAAAGCCATCAGGGCGTTTAGCCAAAACCTCAAGGGTTAAATTTATCTTAGCTGATGCCAAAACAGTCAGCATTTCAATTCTCAACACCTGTAAATACTTGCCACAGTTGTGCCCATTCATCCAAGGTCAGGGTCTCAGCCCGCCGTTGAGATGTTATACTCGCCTTTTCCAATAAAGATAAAACATCAGACTTGGGCAATCCCAGACCTTGAGCCAAAGAGTTGACTATCTGCTTGCGGGAAGCACTGAAACCAGCTCGCACCAGCTCAAAGAAGCTCTTTTCATCACTTACCGCCACTGCTGGTTGAGGATATGGCTCAAGCCGTAGTATAGCCGAGTCAACCTCAGGGGTAGGGTAAAAGCACTGAGCTGGCACATAGCTAATTATCCCTGGTTTCCCATAAAACTGCACACTGATACTCAGTACACTCATCCGACCAGGCTCAGCCACAATAGCCTCAGCTACCTCCTTCTGCACCATTACTACTATAATTTGAGGCTTGACCGAAATCTCGAGAAAATGGCGCAAGACAGGTGAGGTAATATAATAAGGAAGGTTAGCTACTATCTTATAGTTAAGGGGGCTGCTTATGGAAGGAGGAAAGTTTATCTTTTGCTCCTGGAGTAAAGTGGCCGGGTCAATGCCAAGTATATTTTCATTGATGATGGTAATATTGTTAAAGGAAGACAGGGTCTGCTTCAATAGAGAAGCTAGTTTATCATCCAGTTCAACAGCAATTACCCAACCGGCTTGCCTGGTTAGCTCCCTAGTTAATATACCAAGTCCAGGCCCTATTTCCATAATAACATCACCAGAGGTAAGCTCAGCTGCTGAAGTAATAAGGCCAAGCACTTCCTCGTCAATGAGGAAATGCTGTCCCAGCCCTTTTCTTGGCTGGAGTTCATAGCGACGTAGTAAGCGCCTGGTTTCAGCCAAAAGTGATTCTTTCCCCCGGTGGTGCTTTTTAGTTGTTCTTTTAGTTATCTTTATCCCCATTTCTATGCCATAAAATAGCCGCTGTCAACACTAATGGCCTGCCCTGTTATCCAGTTAGCTGCGTCTGAAGCCAGGAATACCACAGTGCTAGCTACGTCCTCTGCCTTACCTAATCGGCGCAGCGGATAAGCCTTAGCCATCTTTCCTTTCGTTTCAGCTGTCATCTTATAAAACAAGCCACCACTGGTAAGTAGAAAGCCCAGGTACGCACTCCCGGGCTTTCTCCAATTGACTCTCAAAACTACTAACTGGTCATTCTTGCGGTTTGCCTAAAACAGCTTCATACAGTTCATCATCAAAGGGATGCCCTTCAGCCTGCATCTGGCGCAGCTTTACGAAATCAATAACATCTGTACCGGTTATCTTCCTAGTATTAAAAGCAGTAAAGCCAAGGAAAGCCTCTCCCTGCATATTGGTCGCCAGCCAGTAGCGGTGGTCATTCTTAGACAAATCCCAGAAGAACTTCTTCTTCTGCCTTACTCCGGCAATCGACTTCATCAAGCAGCCATGGAACAGGTTGGTGAACGTCCACAGCATCTTATTCACTTCTTCATCCAGGGGAGTCATAACTACTGGCAGTGACCTAGCCAGGTTCCTGGCCTCCTTTGCCTTTTCGCCAGTAACAAACTCACCATAGACAATCCCGCCATCATCAACCCACTTATCAGTAATCACCTGTGGATTTCTGATAAACTTGTCTCCCTGCTTAAGCACTGGCACCACCTTACTGACATAGTTTTTCCTCAGCATCTTATAGGCGCTCCACATCTCGCAGGAAATGCAGCTCCACATGGCATCCTCTATGGACAGGTACCAGGGGAGAAAATCTGATGAACCACCCACCGGGGCTGAGCCATGCCTTGGTCCCGCCTGTCCAAAAATAGCCAGGTCAGAGGCAACAGCCAAGTCACAGGCACCACCAATCTCCTGTCCACCAGCCACCCTCATGCCATTAACCCGGCAAATGGTTGGTTTCTGGCACTGGAGAATGGCATCTACCATACCGTTGAACAGATCCATGTATTCACCATACTCAAGTGGCTTGTTGGAATAATACTCAGCATATTCCTTGGTATTACCGCCGGTGCAGAAAGACCTGGAGCCGACACCGGTAAAGACAACGGCAACAACATTCCTCTGCATCTGGGCTCGGTGAAAGCCAGCGATTACCCCCTTTACCATTTCAGTGGTGTAAGAGTTCAACTGGTCAGGATTATTGAGGATAACCCAGGCACTATATAGACCCTTTACCGGGTTTCCGTCTGGGTCAAGAATTGGCCTCTCCTCATATATGGTGCATGGAGCCTCAGTACCAAAGTGTTCCATGCCCCAAATATTATGGTCTTTTAGTCCACCTTCTTTGGGTATCCAATCTAAAGACATTTTCTTATACCTCCGTTTTTAGTTTATTCAGTTAAGTTAAAAGTCAGGGGTTAACACTATTCTCTTCATCAGCCCACCCTTATGAGCCTCCTCATATGACTCCTCTATGGTGCTCATCGGTCTTGTCTCAATGAAGGGCTCTATCTGTATCTTACCATCCAGAACCATCTTAAGAACCTTGGGGTAGTACTTAGGCAGACAACCCCACGAGCCGAAAATGTCAGCATCAAACGCCATCAACCTGGACAGTGAATACTCATTCTTCTGCATGCCAAAGCCACATATTACCAATTTACCAATAAATGATAATAGCTCAAGGGCGATCTTTTGCCCAGTAAGCGCACCAGTCCACTCAAAAATCTTCCAGCCATAGTTATTGGGTATTCCCTTCTCGTTACAATAGGCTCGAAATTCATCTCTAATAGCCCTGGCGTCCTTATCCGTTGTGACCTGAATAGTATGAGTTACGCCAAAGTCTAAGGCTCTTTTTAGCTTCTCAGGGTTGCGGGCAATGCCAATCACCTCTTTAGCGCCTAGGGCAGCGCAGACTTGAGTGGCGTAGACACCAAGTCCGCCAGTAGCCCCGACGACAACGGTCAAATCCCCGGGTTTGACCTCAGCCCTCATTGCTGCCTGATAGGGCGAGGTTACCGCATCGGCAATGACCGCAAAGTGCGAAAGGGGTATCCCTTTCCTATCCGGAATGTCACACAAATCATCAGAAGGCACCACAATGTGGCTGGAATTACCACCGTAAATCCCCATGCTATTACCCGGCATCTTCTGCGCCAGACACCGATTACCCCTGCCAGCAGCACAAATGGGGCAGTTATTACAGGGCATTACTGCTGGAATGATGACCTCTTTGTCAAGCCATTTGCTATCGCCAGCAACTACCCGACCACTAATTTCATGCCCCAAGGTGAGTGGTGGTTTGCTTACTGTAGGCACACCATCATAAAAATAGCCGAGGTCAGTATGACACAGACCACAGCCAGCAATTTCTACAAGCACCTCGTCCGGTTTAAGCTCAGGAACATCCAGACTGGCTCTAGCCAGCTTCCCAGGCTCTACCATCTGCCAGGTTTCAATCTTAGCAGGTATCTTTACCATTTCTTTTATTTCCCCCTCAATATACAATCTCTTAAGAACTAAAAATTGCCCAATCCTACTTGACAATCACCCCCTTCTATTAAATTTTATAAGTTGAAAGTCAACTCACTAAACACTAAGTTTACATTCTCAGCTTACTCCTTGTCAACGACCCACTGGGTGATGCTCTTATGGTTCTTCGGCTAAACTGGGTGATGCTTCGAGAGCAATGACAAGGCATTCTACAATTGATTTTCTCAACCAAATTAAGGTAGAATATCAAATTGGTTTACATTAGGATTTTCAGTAGGAGGTAAGGATGAATACTACAGAATTTCTCACCATTGCCACAGCTATTTGTCCGGACAGGACTGCCCTTGTCTTCGAAGGAAAACGGCATTCCTTTAACCAGCTAAGTGAACGGACAAACCGCCTGGCTAATGCCTTGGCAAACCTGGGCGTGAAGAAGGGCGACAGGGTAGCCCTACTCCAGGTGAACTGTAGCCAGTGTGTGGAAACCTACTTTACCGTAGCTAAGCTTGGTGCTATCTACGTGCCATTGAACTTCCGGGCTAAGGGTGATGAACAAGACTATATGATTAACTTTGCTGAAGCTGATACCCTGCTCATAGGTGAGCGTTATATTGACCTGATAGACTCAATAAAGTCCAGGCTACCCAAGGTAGAGCACTTCATCTCTATAGAAAACAAACATGATGGCATGCTGTACTATGAGGACATAATAGCTGCGGCTCCCACTGACCAAGTAATCACTGATATTGGTGATGATGATACCACAATTTTAGTATTTACTGCCGGCACCACCGGCCGACCCAAAGGAGTCATGCTCTCACACAGTAGCTTTGCCATTTATGTTTTGGAGAATGTAACTCCGGCTGACCCCGAGTTAGAAGAAGGGAACATCCTTACCGTCCCTCTGTATCACATAGCTGGGATTCAGGCGATGATGGCAGCTATCTATGGTGGGCGAACCCTGGTGATGGAACGGCAGTTCAACGCTAAGGAGTGGATGGAGTTGGTAGAGAAGGAGAAAGCCAACCGGGCAATGATGGTTCCCACCATGCTGAAGCAATTGATAGACCACCCTGATTTCAGTAAGCATGACCTGAGCAGTCTTAGAGTCATAACTTATGGTGCCGCTCCGATGCCCCTGGAAATCATTAAGAGAGCCTTGGATGTCTTTCCCGGGGTTAGTTTCATAAATGCCTTTGGCCAGACAGAAACAGCTTCAACTATTACCATGCTGAGTCCTGAAGACCATATCATCAGTGGGACTGAAGAGGAAAGGGAGAGGAAATTTAAGAGGCTTTCCTCAATAGGGAAGCCCATGCCTGATGTTGAAATGAAGGTAATTGATGAAGCCGGAAATGCCTTACCTACTGGAGAGGTTGGGGAGATTGTTGCCCGGGGACCCAGGATAATGACTGGATACTGGAAAGACGAGGAGAAAACAGCCAAGACCATTGATAAAGAGGGATGGGTCCATACTGGTGACATGGGCTATATGGATGAGGATGGCTATTTCTACTTGGGTGGTCGGGCAACGGATATGATTATCCGAGCTGGAGAGAATATCTCTCCTGAGGAGATAGAAAATGTTTTGCACTCTTACCCCAAAATCGATGAAGTAGCAGTAATCGGTGTTCCTGATGAGGAGTGGGGAGAACAACCCAAAGCAATAGTAGTTCTTAAGGAAGGAGAGACAGCTACTCCCGAGGAGATAATGGAGTATTGCCGGGCCAAGCTGGCCAGTTACAAGAGACCAAGGTCTGTAATTTTTGTTGACGAGCTTCCGCGCAATCCCATGGGCAAGGTTCTCAAACGAGTGCTGCGTGAGCAATACGGGAAGTCTTAAAACCTTTCAGCGAAGACGGCTAATAGCGACAAAAATACCTAAAGCCAGGGCTAGCAAGTCAAGAAGAAGTCGGGGTATGAACAGAGTGAAAGCAAGCCCCCAGGGAGAAAGGATACTAATCAGATAGGCTATTACCACCGCAATGCCAGCAATAACAGCTAATCCTGTGCCCCGCTTGCGGCTGACGGAAAGGCTAATCACTTCTCCTATAGCATAGCCAACCACAGCACCCAATAGTAAACTAAGGTAAAAGAAAGGCAGAGCTCTCACCAGTCCCCACACAATACCGCAAACTATAGCCATGCCCAAGCCTGTGCCAGCTGCCCTCAGGTAGTATTTGGTGGAAACGGAATAGGTGGGGAGCTTATATATTCTGGCACAATCCGAGCATCTAGCTCCTACCGGGGTTTGCACCAGGCACTTTGGGCATATCGGCTTGTCACACTTGCTGCACCTCAGGTTAGTTTCAATCTCAGGGTGAGCGGTGCATCTCATCCCAGTCAGCCTTTCCTTCGCCTTCTCCGCTGCTCAAGAGATTGTTCAGTCGAATCACCCTGAGCCGGTGAGCGGTCTATCCAAGCTTTTCTATCCCTAATATCCCGGTCAAAAAAGAGGCGATTAATGAAGAGTTGTCTCTTCCCAATTGAGGTGGCAACAGCCGCTTGTGGCGCAGTTAACCGACGGCAAACTATTATCAGAAACAAAAGCAGAAATCCTAAGGTAACAGGTAGTTTCTCAGTAATTCCCAACGGAGAATTAAAAAACCAGCTAAGTGGTGGTAAAACGACTACAGCTATAATTACCCCTAAAGCTAGCTGGCGAAATGGGGCAAGACTGAAAGCAATAACCAGAGCTACCAGCCCCAGCCATGGCACCAGCATAAAAGTAACACCAAGGGCAGTCAGGATACCCCTACCACCGTTAAAGCGGAGGAAAACTGGCCAGTTATGTCCCATGATTACGGCTACGCCTACTACCACCTGCTGATAAACAACCATATCCATCTCTTTAGCCAGGTAAACAAGTATCATTCCCTTGCCTATATCAAAAATGATTATCGGAATGGCTATCCGTTTAGAGGTTGCCCTCATTAGATTGGATGCGCCTACATTACCGCTACCATATTGCCTGAGGTCTATCCCCCGGGATAGTTTAGCTGCCAGGTAGGCAGCCGGTACCGAACCCAAAAGATAGGCACTTAATACTAATAAAATGAATGGTATAAAATCAGCAGTCATAAATACTCCTCAGGTCACAAATTTCAGGTTGCGCTGCTCAGCCAGAGCGATAAGTTGCTCTGCTGCTGCCATTGGCACCGGGGCATCACCAATCATAGTCTCACTGCTAGCATCCAGACCATGATAGTCGCTGCCACCGGTGGTGATAAGACCATACTTATCAGCTAGACTAACCAGCTTATCAATTTCATCAGTAGTATAGCCATTATAGTAAGCTTCAACACCTACCAGACCAGCCTCTTTCAGCTCAATAACCATCCCCTCTGGGTCATTGACAGTTAGTGGGTGTGCCAGCACCGGCAGCCCATTTACCTGCAGAATTAGTTCCACTGTTTCAACCGGGGTCTTCTTTTCCCGTTCAACATAAGCAGGACAACCCTGGCTAATATACTTAACGAATGCCTCCCGTACTGAAGTTATATAACCTTTCTCTAACATTGCTTGAGCAAGATGAGGACGTCCTATGGAGCCACTGCCAGCAATCTCTTTAACTCGCTGCCACTCAATATGAATACCCAACTCCCCCAGTTTGGCAATTATCTTCTGTGCCCGTCTCTGCCGGGAATTGCGCAACTCCACCAGAGCAACCAGAAGCTCAGGGTTAGTATAATCTACAAAGTAACCCAAAACATGAACTTCACCACCGGGAACATCAGTACTGATTTCAACACTGGGTATAACCCTGAGCTGGGGGAAGGTTTTAGCCGCCTCCAGAGCAGGAGCAGTCCCATCCACAGTATCATGGTCGGCAAGAGCAATAACAGCCAGTCCTCGTGCTGCTGATTCACCAACAACCTCCGCCGGGCTAAGCTGCCCATCAGAGGCAGTAGAGTGCAAATGAAGGTCTATTCTAGCCACTACTCTACTTCCTTATAGATTCGGTCAATGCTTATTGCCCGGCCACTTTCCTCATTTACCCTGATTATTACCGCATTAAAGGCTACTTTCCCCTTGCCTACAGATAGACGGTAGGGTATTCCAGTCAAAAAGCGCTGTAATACTGCCTCAGCATCATCTCCGATAATTGAATTAGCCGGACCAGTCATACCTATATCGGTAACATAGGCAGTACCCTGAGGAAACAATTGGGTATCAATGGTTCCCACATGAGTATGAGTGCCTAGTACAGCACTAACCCTGCCATCCAAATAACGCCCCATTGCTATCTTCTCTGATGTTGCCTCAGCATGAAAATCAACAATAATGACTGGTATCTTATGCTCAGCTAACAATCGGTCCATAGTCCGGAAGGGGCAATCAAAATTGCCAATAAAGGTTCGCCCTAACAAATTAACCACCATAGCCTGACCACTAATTATATAGCCTCGCCCCGGCACCGCAGGGGGATAGTTTAAGGGGCGTAAAATAGGCATTTCGCCATCCAAGTAGGGAATAATCTCTTTCTGTGCCCATATGTGATTACCCGAGGTAAGGATATCAACACCAGCACCCAGTAGTTCTTTAGCCGTAGGTGAGGTTAGACCAAGACCACCGGCGGCATTCTCAGCATTGGCAATGACCAGGTCTAATTGGTATTGATGCCGGAGGTCTGGCACAAGCTCTCGTATTGCTGCCCTACCAGGACTGCCCACTATATCACCAATCATCAGTATCAACATTAGCTTTTCTTACTTAGCGTAGTCTATAGCCCTTGTCTCCCTAAGCACGGTAACCTTTATCTGACCGGGATAGTGCAGCCCTTCCTCTATTTTCTTAACAATGTCTCGTGCCATTCTCATGGCTCCTAAATCGTCAATTTCCTCTGGTTTGACCAAGATACGAATTTCGCGTCCAGCTTGAATGGCATAAGACTTTTCTACTCCTTTGAAGCTATTGGCTATGCCTTCCAGTTCTTCTAAACGCTTCAGGTAATGCTCCAGTGGCTCATGCCTTGCCCCTGGTCTAGCACTGCTGATGGCATCAGACGCCGCGATGAGAAAACCTAAAACACTGGTAGTACCCGCCTCACCATGATGCTCAGCAATAGCCTGCACCACCTCCGGGGATTTGTCCCATTGCTTAACCAGGTCAGCTCCAATAGTAGCATGACTGCCTTCCACCTCATGGGCTATTGCCTTACCAATATCATGAAGCAGCCCGGCTTTCTTAGCTACGTCAACATTAGCTCCCAACTCCGCGGCAATCATGCCAGCGATATGAGCAGTCTCAATACTATGTGCCAAGACATTCTGCCCATAGCTAGTACGATATTTAAGTCGACCAAATACTTTTATTAACTCAGGAGACAATCCATGCACGCCTACCTGATGTGCTGCCTGCTCTCCAGCACTATAGACAGTGGCTTCCACTTCCTCTTTAGTACTGGTTACTACCCCTTCAATACGAGCGGGATGGATGCGGCCATCAAGGATAAGCTTGGTCAATGCCAGACGGGCTATCTCCCGCCGCACTGGGTCAAAACAAGATAAAGTCACCGCTTCAGGGGTATCATCAATTATTAGGTCAACACCAGTAGCCTGCTCCAGAGCTCTGATATTACGACCTTCCCGTCCGATAAGTCTCCCCTTCATTTCGTCACTGGGAAGGGGAACCACAGAGGTTGTTGTCTCAGATACAACCTCAGAGGCACAACGTTGGATAGCTTCCGATAGAATCGCCTGCGCCCTTTCGTTGGCTTCTTCTTTCAGCTTTGCTTCCCACTCCCGAATACGCCGTGAGGTCTCCTGCTGCATTTCAGCTTCCATAGCCTCAATCAGTGATTCTTTTGCCTCAGCACTGGACAAACCTGAGATTAGCTCCAGCTGCTGTAACTGCTTATCTCTGATTTCACCAAGTTGAGCACGAATTGACTCACTCTCTTTTTCTCTGCTGCCTAAATTGTGCTCCCGACGCTCTACAGCGTCTGACTTACGCTCTAGCGTCTCTTCCTTCTGAGACAAACGGTTTTCCCGCCGCTGTAACTCAGAGCGTCGCTCCCGGTAGTCGGTATCAGCGGACGCCTTAATTTTATCTGCCTCCTTTTTTGCCTCAGCGAGCACATTCTTGGATTCGCTCCCGGCTTGGCTCACCATCCTAGCTGCTTTCCTCTCAGCAATTCGTATTTGTCGGTTAATCAACACTCGTCTCGAAAGAAAGAGAGCCATACCACCAAAGACCACACCTATGATGAAACTGAAGAAAATCGCTAATACTACATCTATTCCCATTTTCCCACCTCGCTATGTCCATAATCTTCTTGATAAGGGGTTGAGGAGAACTGGCTAATATAACTCATTTGTCAGGGTTTAACGCCCAAATCAAGCCTTATCTAAATCTGCTCCCAGTTCCTGCCACAACCGTTCTACAGTATGGTTTATTACCCCATAGCCAAAGCCGCGCCGCTTGAGATATTGGCCTAATCGGCGACGAAAGTCTTGATAATCAGCCCGGGGTAAATTATGAGCTTTACTCAAGGCTGCCCGATAGGCGTTATCGTCATCATCAACAGCACTAGCCACCTGGTCTATAATGTCACTAGCTACCCCCTTTTGCCTCAGCTCTAACTTGGTTAGCCACTGGCTACGCGGGCTAAATGAGTCCCGGTTCTCCCTCCAGAATTGAGCAAAGCTTGCATCATCCACCAGTCCTTGCTCCTTTAACCTTGCCATCACCGCTTCCACACTGCCATCATCAAAACCGCGCCGCTGAAGCCGCTCCCTTATCTCAAACTCACTCCTGGGCCGATAGCTAAGGAAGTGGAAGGCAGCACTCAGGCAGCGATGAAAGCAGTCAGACCTAGCCAGTGCCTCAACCTGATTAGCCAATAGCTCCTTTCCAACCTGCAAGTCCTCTTTTATTGCCACCTCGGCTTCCAGGCTGAAGGCAAACTTGCCATCTAAGAACACGTTTACCCGCTTTCCTCTTCCCTTCCTGAGGCGAATAGCCGTAACTTCACCCATTCGTTTGCCATACCCCTTCTAAACGGCAAGGCTGGAGCAGAAGCCCCAGCCCTGTTCACTCTTATCACCTATTAATCTTTATTTTACACGCTATTAATTACTGGTTAAAGGATGATAGGTAATAGGAGCTGAGGCTCTGAGCTGCTGCTCAATCTCCTGGGCAAGCTCAGGATGTTCACGCAGATACTGCTTGGCATTCTCCCTACCTTGCCCCAGGCGAATGTCACCATAGGAGAAAAAGGCACCACTCTTCTGCACTAACTCCAGCCCAATACCCAGGTCAATAAGATTACCCTCCTTGCTTATGCCGTGGTCAAACATAATGTCAAACTGGGCACTTCTGAATGGTGGGGCAACCTTATTCTTAACCACTTTAGCCCTTATCCTACTACCTGTAATCTTGTCTCCCTGCTTAATTGTCTCGGCTCGCCTTAGGTCTATCCTTACTGAGCTGTAGGACTTCAAAGCCCTACCACCCGGCGCCACCACAGGATTACTAAAGACAATACAAACTTTCTCTCGTAATTGGTTGAAGAATATCACCGCCGTTTTTGTCTTACCAATAGCCGCCGCCAGTTTTCTCAATGCTTGTGACATTAGACGGGCTTGTAAGCCAACATGAGCGTCTCCCATCTCCCCC
>Ga0114921_10000508_pt1 | contig 16577 bp, 16 predicted proteins | sample BentaG_FD_87016 | JGI IMG/M metagenome (GOLD analysis project Ga0114921, IMG submission 87016) | Deep subsurface microbial communities from South Atlantic Ocean to uncover new lineages of life (NeLLi) - Benguela_00093 metaG | ecosystem: Environmental > Aquatic > Marine > Oceanic > Sediment ...
CAGATGGGAATTGGAAGAAGGATTAGCAAAAAAATGGATACGGAATACCCAAAGGGGAATGTAAAGTAGCTGAACACCTTTGGCATTGTAGCCATGGTGCTTTTTTTGATGTGGATGAGGCGAGAAATGTGATTATAAAAAAGGAAATAATAGCTTCGCCAGGCTATGAGCCTGGAGTTCTTCCTGTATGGCTAGCTGAGGAAGGAGCTTCTGTCATTATAGCGAAGGGTATGGGGTCTAGAGCCCAGGGTCTCTTCAGGGAAAACCATATTGAGGTTGTCACTGGCACGCTAGAAGAGGATCCGGAGAAAATCATTCTGGATTATATAAAAGGTACATTAATCACTGGTGATAATTTTTGTGACCATTAGGTGTATAAGGATAGGAGGCAAATGTTATGGTGACTGAAGATCAGGTAAGGAAAGCGTTAAATAAAGTGCTTGTTCCTGGGGTGATGCGCAGCCTGGTGCAGATGAATTTGGTGCGGAATATTGAAGTTGAGGATGGTAAAGCAAAGGTCACCTTAGCTTCAACAGCTATTCCTGCTCAGTCTCAAGATTGGTTGAAGGGTAAAGTGGCCACGGCGGTTCGTGAGCTCCCTGAGGTGAAAGAAGCCACTGTTGACCTTGTTGAGGCCAAGCCCAGGGAGCTTAACCAAATTCAAAATATAATAGCGGTGATGAGTGGTAAGGGAGGAGTAGGCAAATCTTTAGTAGCTAGCTTGCTGGCCATCTCTTTTGCCCGGGAAGGCAAGGAAGTGGGTATACTTGATGCTGATATCACCGGCGCTAGCATTCCTAAGATGTTTGGGTTAAATGTTCACCCCAGTGGCAGTGAGACAGGTATTTTGCCCATAGTATCGCGGTCTGGAATTGAGGTTATGTCTATGAATTTGCTATTGCCCAGTGAGGATGAAGCAGTTATCTGGCGAGGTCCTCTTATGTCAAAGGCTGTCACGCAGTTCTGGGAAGAGGTGCTTTGGGGCAAGCTGGATTATCTGGTGGTGGACTTGCCACCTGGCACTGGAGACGCACCATTGACGGTGATGCAAACATTCCCACTATCCGGGGTAATCGCCGTTTTTACTCCTCAGGAGTTGACGGAGATGATAGTGAAGAAAGCAGTGAAAATGGCAAGGAAAATGGATGTTCGAGTTCTGGGTGTAGTAGAGAATATGAGCTATTTGTTGTTACCGGAAACAGGGGAAAAGCTGGAAGTTTTTGGAAAGAGCAAGGGAGAAGAGATGGCTAAAGCTTCTGAAGCTCCTTTGTTAGGGCAATTGCCTATTGACCCTCAATTGGCTAAATTGTGTGATGAAGGCGAAATTGAGAGGTATAGCTCAGATGCCCTGTCGCAAATCTTTACCAATGTAGTTAAGGCTTTAAATGAGGGGAAGTGAGGAGATTTTCTAATCTAATCCTCGCTTAGGCCAAACGAAGCTAAATTTATAAAGCTACAGATGTGTGGGCCAAGTAAGCTTGGTTAAGAAAAACTTCCTTTTGAAAGAAACAAGAATATGACGCAAAGTTTCGGCAATTCCTTTAAAAAGCTAGAAAAATTAGTTATGAAGGATATGAGGAAGATATGCTCTGAGAAAGGTATCGACCATTTTTTAAACCCAAGAAATTTGGGTCGAATTCAAGTCCCTGATGGATTTGGGAGAGTAACTGGCCCCTGTGGGGATACCATGGAAATATACCTCAGTGTAAATAGTAATAAGGCTATAAATGCCACCTTCTGGACTGATGGCTGTGGCCCCAGTATTGCTTCTGGCAGCATGGCCACCGAGCTAATTAAGGGAAAGAGTGTTTTCGAGGCTCAGAAGATTAGCAGTAATGATATTCTAAATGCCTTAGGGGGACTTTCTGAGGAGAGCTATCACTGTGCTCTTTTGGCAGCAAACACACTCAAAGAGGCGGTCAGGAGTTATCTGGCTTTCAAGAACGAGACGTGGAAAAGGCTTTATAGAGTTCACTGAGATTTGGAGCGGATATGAATTCCATCATCTATGGTCCGGTACCTTCATGGCGATTGGGTAAATCGTTGGGCATAGACCCTCTTTGTGCGCAGGGGAAGACTTGCTCTTTTGATTGTGTTTATTGCCAGCTGGGTAGAACCACTTGCGCCACCACTGAGCGAAGGGAATTTATCTCCATGGCTAAATTAAGCAAAGAGCTAAAAGAGGTAAGAGGCATAAAGGCCGATTATGTTACCTTCTCTTTAAAATACAATTGCAAGTAAGAAACTAGTGGCTTTGTGAGGAGAATCGCTAAGTTAAAGTTACCTTTATTTCATCTCCTACTTCCATGCTGAGAAAGTCGCAGGCACTTCCATCCTGTAGTGATATTTCTAGATAGCCACTGCTGCTTACAATAGCCATCAGCCTCTGCCCCTCTTCATAATAACGCGATACGCCCTGAATACATTGTCCTGCTGCTTCAATAATAACATTTCCCTGAGGCAAATCAGTGCTCTTTATATCGGTAATTAAGTTGCCGAAGTGGTCGATGTATAGAATATGGCCTGTTAGGTTACCTTGTGGGTCAAAGGATGGCCTGGGAGTGGGGAAGATATAAAGAGAGGTAAGTTTTTCTCCAAATTCATAGGGTGATATACCTAAAGAAAGGCCAGCAGCAACAGGGGCAAAGATATCTCTACCATGAAAGGTAGGGCTAACTGGATGTCGCCAGAAACGTGGCTCAGTAATAGCTACAGTTTCAACCCCCTTTTTAAAGGTTACCCTTTTCGGGTTTTCAGAATATTGATTCAAGGAGCTTTCATTAGAAGATAATTCGTTAATTATGTAGCTGAGAGTGCCATTATCGGGGGTGATGAAGAGGGATGAAGGTGTTTTCAGGATTATGCCTCGTCGCTCACTTCCCACGCCGGGGTCAACGATAGCCAGATGAATGCTTTTCTTGGGAAAGTAGCGATAAGTGGTGCTGAGTATGAAGGCAGCTTGGGCAACATTTTGTGGTTTAATGGAATGAGTAATATCGATGATATTAGCCCGGGAGTTAATGCTCAAAATGACACCTTTCATGACGGCAACATAGGCGTCATCGAAACCAAAGTCAGTGGTTAGCGTTATTATGGGATTCATTCTTGGTTATGGGGCAGAGGAAACCATTAACACTGCCAAAACGATGAAAATGATAGTTAAGATGATAGTAAGGTTAAGTAGAGTTTTCTCTACTCCTCGCCGTGTGCGGTAGACCGACTCGGATTGTCCGAAGATGCCTCCTATGCCTCCACCACGGAGTTGGAATAGGATAGTGACGATTAGAGCTGCAGCCACTAATATTTGAGCAATGGCAAGATATTTAGGCAATTTATCTTCCTCCTAGTTCCTGTATAAGAATCTTCTTTACCAAGGCAGGATTGGCTCTTCCCCTTGTGGTTTTCATTACTTGTCCAGTAATGAAGGTTAAAGCTTGCTGCTTACCAGCCTTATAATCTGATACCGCCCTGGCATTATTGGCTATTACTTTGTTGATTATCTCTCTCACTTTAGCAGTATCACTAATTTGGCTAAGTTCCTTTTCTGTCACAATAGCACTAGCTCCTTTGCCGCTATAGAACATCTCTTCAAACACTGCTTTGCTGGCCGGGCCACTGATAGTTCCTTTATCCACTAAATTGAGCATCTCTGTCAAATGTTCAGGGCTTACCTTTGTAGTTTTAATGTCAGTGTTAGTGGCGTTAAGTAGTCGACTAAAGTCACCCAGAAGCCAATTGCTTATCAATTTCGCCTTGCTATTATCCATTAATTTAAGGCAGTTTTCAAAATAATCAGCTAATGCCCTGGAACCTGTTAAGATATTAACATCATATAGGGGTAGCCCGTATTGTGCCATAAAACGTTCTTTTCTTGCCTGGGGTAACTCAGGTAATCTTGCTTTGATTTCCTCTACCCAGGCTTTATCGAAAACCAGTGGAGGCAAATCAGGTTCAGGGAAATAGCGATAATCATCAGCATATTCTTTGCCCCTTTGACTTACTGTTATGCCCTTTTCATCCACCCAACCTCTGGTTTCCTGCACCAGCTCTCCGCCTTTTTCAAGCGCATTTCTTTGTCTCTTAGATTCATATTCCATAGCCTGGTAAACCGCTTTGAAGCTATTCATGTTCTTAACTTCTACTTTAGACAGCAATTCCTTGCTGCCCTTCGGGCGGATGCTTATGTTAGCATCACATCGAAAACTGCCCTCCTCCATATTACATGTAGATACTCCTAAATAGCGAAGGATGGAGCGTAACTTAACCAGGTAATCATGTGCCTCTTCAGGAGAGCTGATTTCTGGCTCACTGACGGTCTCCATCAATGGTACACCAGAACGATTGACATCTATTAAACTATAATTTCCCCTGTGCCATAATTTGGATACGTCCTCTTCGAGATGCACTCTGGTGATATTAATTCTCTTTTTAGTTCCATTGCTACCAATAGTTAGCCAGCCCTGCTTTCCTATAGGGGCATCATACTGTGAAATCTGATAGCCCTTCATTAGATCAGGATAACAGTAATTTTTGCGATCAAATTTAGTAGATTCAGGGATGGTGCAATTTAAAGCTAAAGCGGTCATTACTGTGTATTCCACCGCTTTTTTATTAATAACGGGGAGAACTCCAGGCATGCCTAAGCAAACAGGGCAAACATGAGTATTGGGAGGAGTGTTGACATAATCAGTGCTACAGGAACAAAACATCTTGCTCTTAGTCAATAGCTGGGCATGAACTTCTAAGCCTATAACAGTCTCGTAATGCATAAGTTTTCTAGCTCAGTATATCAATTTTGCTTAGATTGAGACAAGAAGGCCCCAATTTGACCTGAAGTTCAAGGCATTGCTACAATTTCGTGGGGATATAGCTCAGTTGGGAGAGCGCTGCGTTCGCATCGCAGAGGTTGGGGGTTCGAATCCCCCTATCTCCACCATTTATTTAGCCTTGGATCTTAGAGTGAGATACTTTAGCGACGCCCAACGTGTTTTTGGTATTTAATTGAACAAAACAGGCTTCTGTGTAACAACGGTCAAGACCTAGTCAGGCACTCGGGTTTACCACACGCCCCACGAATAATATTGCACCAGTCTCGATGTCACGAATGAGGAAGATGAAGGGGCGGTCAATAGTCACCTCAACAATGGCTCCCGGTGGTGCTGCTGTCGGCATAATTACTGCTGTGGCTGCTGCCGCTTCTGTGCCCGCTTCGTCCACAGAAACGAACGCCTTGTGAATCACTTCTGCTATGAACAGGTCACGGTTGCCAGTCAAGTCTGAGAAATTTGCATTTTCGGAGAAAGCATCCGGCATACCCATCGCTGCGAGGGACTCCCCCAGACTAAAGCTGGATTCGAATTCAAATCGTGGCATCGTCAGAATAACCTGGCTGGATCCTAGGCTCTTAATAATAGCATCCACCCGCTGGGCATCGAGAGATTTTTCAAATGTCTCAAAGTTGCCAGCTTGAGGTAGCAAGATTACCATTGAGAGTTGGCGACCATCGTAGGGCAGTTCCACCGCCTGATAGCCTTCGCCCTGCGCATAACCTAAAAACTTTTCCTGCCTCATCATCGGCACACTGACCTCTCCTCCGTCAAGCAGATAAAAAGGCTCATCCTTGGTGGCATTCTCCTCGAAGGGATATTGCCACGCCGCGTTGAAGTAAATGGCATTGGTGAGGACAAGCCTGGTAAGTAGATCAATAGAGTCCGGCGGAAGCAGGTCTTTAATCCGTCCTTCCGTCTCTTCCCTTACCCAGTCATTGATAACGATGCGAGACTTTTCTGGCTCCTCGGTGAAGTCCAGAACTCTCAGCCCGGCACCATAATTCTCAGCTAGAGTATCAAGGAAGGTGGCAAGAAAGTGATAATCCTTTTGACCCCAGATGGCATTGACGATGTTCAGTCTGAAGCCTCTCTCATCCTTGCCTTTAGCACCTTGACCACGCTGACCGAGCTCTAGATCCAGGCTATTGAATGCCGGATGTAGGCGATCTTGGGAGAGCGTAAAGTGCAGTGTATCTGCCATCTGTTGTGCGGTCTCACCACGGGCACCAGCATAGGTCATGGCTAGCGCTAGTGAGATACTGTAAGGAGAGTAGAATAAATTGCCATCCTCGTCTCTAAGTGCTTGATATAGGCCGAAGGCAAAGGCACTATTTCCGCTTACCAGAGTTGTTAGATCAGCTTCGCCCACCTCTGGCGAAGTTATCCTTTGTTTTTCTGATTGTATTAGCTCACCACCGACCACTGGTTGGGCACAAGCCACCAGTCCTGACAGCAGTGCTACAGCAAGTACACATAGAAACACCTTCTTCATCTAAAGTTCACCTCCTGTGCTATTCGTGATACTTCGTTTATATATTATATAACGTAAAACATTCAATTTGGTTTAAGACCTCTCTCGATAACTGCTGAGACATAACAAAAGTCTTAATTGCTTCAACTAGACCAATCAAATGGTAGTCAGGCAACAATCTGGACCTTTGTTTAACGTTTCCAGCATATACGAAGTTTCGGCAAAGCCAAAATTTAGATGAATGAAGTAAGCCGTATATCCTGTGTTATCGGAAGTGCCATTAATCATTTCAATAGCTATTTCTTTATTTCTGCCCAAAGACCTGCTTTGTCATAAGTTATACGGAAATTAGACATACCTGCTTTATATATAACCTCTCTTAATTTATCAGGTGAATTGTAAGCTTTTGCATCCTTTTTCAGGGAATGGTCTCTTAGAGATTTCATCTTGTTTGATTCTTCCTCAGTGACATATCGTCCAAATCCACCACCGACAAAACCAATGCCACCTTTCTTCAATACTCTATAAATTTCTTTGAATATCCGCACTTTATCCTCCCAACAGTGATAGGAACCTCTGCTAATTATGAAATCGGCAAATTCGTCCTCGAAAGGTAGCTCATGGGCATCGCCCAGAATGGGGATTATCCTATCTGTCAATCGTTCTTTTTGAATGTTCATGTGCGCTACTTCGTATATGGCCTTCACCTTTTCCAATGCATATATCTTCAATTTGGAATGTCTGCATAACTCAATTGCAAAAACAGCCGTGCCACACCCGACATCCACACATATACCTTCCAAAACACCATAATCCTCGAGGATTTGTTTAACCGTAGAGACAATTGCTGGCATAAAAATTTCTTTGACTTTCTTATCAAAATGCTTAGCCTCTAAAAAGTCCATCTCAGTGTAATCAACAGGAACACGCTCCTCAGCCATAACCTTATCCGCCTTTTAATCCTTTAGAATTACATAGTTCTTTTATATACAACCTTTTCTATTCTCGCCGCTTTCTTTCCGTTCAGGCATTTCCGATAATTGTGTGTAACCGCATTGCGGTTATTTTTCCCATTGAGCTTCATTCTATCCAACGAGCTTTGAATTTTGCCGCGCTGATTTTTGTATTTGCCCTCATCCACGCCTCTATTATATGCCCACGTCTCAAGATCAAACAATCCGCTATAAAGTGCAACATCCCGCGGATAAAAGAAGTTGCCGACATCTATTCCAATCCATAAACTTGCCTTGGTGCAAGATACTTTGGGAATTTATCTAAAAGGGCTAAGCGAACAAGATAGCAGAGATGGCATGCATCTATATATTCATCATCATGCTTCACATTGTACTTTTTAGCCAAAAGAGCAGGCCCACCTCTAATTAAAGGGCCACAGATTGGGTGTGCATTAGCATCGTAGTCCGTAACAATCTTTGATAAAGGAATTTCCCAAATATTACCTATACTCAAACCCTGACAGACATGAACATGTCCATATGGATCGATGTGAACTCTCTTAGGGTCTTTAAGATCTTCGTAAGGGCATTCTGTGAATTCTTCCCACCATCTTTTGGGAAGCCCTTCGGTTAGCTTCTCAACTGCTCTTCCTCTAAACAAAGCACCCCCTCCAATGACTGACTCTCCTCTGGCTTGCCCCTTATCCATGCCCTCTTCAACTGTAGGCTTTTCAATGCTTATTGTATTAACAGCTATGCCCAACTTTTTTGCTGCACCTAAAGCTCGCTTCGCTGGATTGTCCCTTTCATCCTCATAATGAAAAGTGTCGTCACTTATGCTGAGATCCGAGATGCCCAATCTACAAAAGGGTCTGAGCCAGAGTTCGGCATCTTCCTCGGATATCGCCCAGTACGCATTAGTTACTACTCCAGTTTTAAATCCCATATCATGAGCAATTTTAATGCCCTCAAGCATCACAGGATAAAACAGAAATGGTTCGCCGCCTTCAAAATATATCCATTCTATTGTCCTAATTTTGGCTATTTCATCAAAGACTTTTCGAAGCCTGCTGACAGTAAGAGTCCCCTTTGCCTTTGGCCCACTATACACAAAGCAATGGTCGCATTCTAAATTGCAGGTATAAGTTAGGAGAAAATGGATTCCTGTTATCATCATGCTCCCCCATATAATTTATTGTATACCAGCAATTTCATATAACAGCCATATAGACGAACTCAGGGTTCGCCTACTCTGCTCTCACTTGTGGAATTGTAGTAGCAACCCTGGTAGCTGTCAAAACCACCACACACCTCAGATTGTAAGGATTCGAAGGAATGTTATTATTTATCCAGGAATAGTGCACCTTTCGTCACTTTGTGGCCTCAAAGCATATTGAAAGAGATACAAACCTGCGAAGACTATAACTGGTACAGAGATTGCTTCGCCGAAGATTCCCTCCGCTTTCTGCATAGAGCTAGACAAGGTCATTGGGAAATTACTACCTGAATACCAGCACTATTTTCAGTTATTCGGAAGCTGGTGGCCTCCTCCTGGCGTTCAAAGTGCATATTCATTGTTCCCTTGCCAACACGAAGATTTTGCACGGTTAGATACTTTAGCCATTGCGGTAGCTTAGGGTTTAGATAAAGCTTCCCACAAGCTGCATCCGCCTGCATGCCAAGCATCGCTTGAAGAAGGAGTATGGTGCTACCAGCAGCCCACGCTTGTGGGCTACAACTAACCGGATACTCCACAGGCAGGCTGGAAAGCTCTTTATCGCGGGCAAAGCCACAAAAAAGCTCAGGAAGACGGCTATAGCGGAAGTGCATGCTTGCCTCAAAGATTTGTGAGGTTATCTCCTCTGCCTCTTTGATATATCCGTAGCGCCTCATACCCGCTATAATGAAGGAATTATCGTGTGCCCAGATACTTCCCTGGTGGTAGCCCATAGGATTAAACCTAGGGCTTCTGCTAGTAACAGTTCGTATGCCCCAACCGCAGGCCATGTCTCGTGAGGTAAGACGCCTCAGTAGATGTTGTGCCTTATCATCGTCGACTATGCCACAGAAAAGGCAGTGCCCCGGATTCGAGGTTACCAAGTCGATCGGCTTTTTGCTAGCATTAAGCCCCTGAGCAAAAAATCGCCCATCTGCTAACCAGAAATCTCGATTGAAGTTCTTCTTTAAGTTGGCAGCTCGCGCAGCAAATTTACGGGAAAGTGCCAATTCTCCTTTCCGCTGCAAGAGTTCGGCTATATCTGTAAACGCTTTGTAGGCATACCCTTGAACTTCAACTAAAACCACAGGGGGCTTAACCAGAGTGCCATCAGCGTAAGTTAAGGCGCCACGACTATCTTTCCAACCTTGGCTTCTAATCCCACCAGAGGAGCGGCTAAGATACTCAATATACCCGTCACCATCAAGGTCACCATATTTCTCCATCCATTCCAGAGCAAGTTTAGCTGCTGGCAGAATTTCTCGGAATAGCTCATCATCGTCAAGCCATTTCATCGTTTCCGCAAATAGCATCAGAAAAAGAGGCGTAGCGTCCACACTGCCATAATATGCCGCATGAGGTATCTCATTGAGGTTTGCCATCTCACCCTTGCGTATCTCGTGTACAATCTTACCCGGCTCTTCATCATGCCATTGATCGACCTCGGTCCCCTGATGCTTTGCTAAGAAGCGGAGGGTGCCAACAGCAATTTGTGGATTCAGCATCAATGTCTGTAAAGAGGTAATTAAACTGTCCCGCCCAAACACGCAGGCGAACCACGGTATCCCGGCAATAGGCACCAATCCTTCAGGTGTATCCTCAATAAGAAGGCGGAGATCAAGAATGCTGCGCTCAAGTAGGCGGTTGAAGAACGCATTATCGGTTTGTAATGCTGTGCACTCCTGCCCCCATTCGTGGTAGGACTTTCGCACTTCGGCTAAACACTTATTGAAGGAAACTATAACACCATGATTCTCACCCTCATAGACTTGAATAGCAAAGGTGATGTCAAGCGGAGTCCGAGGCTTCAGCACCAGATTCCAGGTTGTCTTGGCACACGGAGGTCGACTTATAACCCTGGGTGCCACTTCATAAGATTCGGGGAGAAAACTACTGGCGCGATGAGTGGGTGGATGATAAACATATTCCCCTTCTGTTTCTACATGCGAAGGAGGCATTTCAAAATTAATCTGGGTATGACGTCGAATTCCATCCAAACCTTGGTAATTTAGAATTATCTTGGAAGCTGAAATTTCTGGAATGCCGGTAGCGCCCCTTTTCTTGCGCTCCCAGCCTCGCACCTCAAATGCATCGAGGAAATCACCACCAAAGGTAACTGTGAGCTTGAGTGGTACATCAAATCTATTATGGTTATAAAAGCTGATTTGTTCATACAGAGCATCCTTGATAGTACAATTACGGCGGATGCTTATTGTGCGAGCTAGCACTACTTCGCCACTAGCAAGCTCTAATGTTGGGTTAGCCATCTGGATTGTAGCAATATAGTTTTGCTCGCTTGACGAGGTTAGGAGCCTCGGTTTTTGCCCATTGATTATTATATCTAAGATGCTGAGATAGCGAGTATCGTGGTAGTAGAGGCCGAGACGACGACGCCCTTGTGGCATATCACCTATCTCATCGCTGACCATCACTAACTCCCCTTCCTTAAGAACAAGGTTTCTAGACATAGCTTGGTCAACCTATAAGACTCAATGCCAAGGGTCTTTAATTCTTGCCTGTTTCTATTGGAGGTAAGCCTTCTTGTTCTGTCTTTATATCTTTGTCAAGTTTATCGAGGTGTGTTATAACTGTATCTGGCCCTACCCGATCACCCTTTAAAATATCAGGGGGCGTGTTTTGAGTTAAAGGCGCTGAAGAATCCATGGATACTTTCTCAATCACATCCGGTTCCACATCATGTGGCCACAGACTAAAAATGTGGTGACTCTTAGCGATAGCTGCATTGAGGTTAAGTACCTTCTCGCAAGCTGCGATATAAATCCTGACCATTTGATGCTTATCAAAATTACGTTTCACATAGTCACGGCAATTACGGGGGTCAATTTGCTCGATGAGATAGACTGCCTTTACCATCTGCTCGACATCCTGTACCAAATAGCCGGTTCTCCCATGAATGATAAGCTCTGGAGCTGCACCTCTGGCGAAGGCTATAACCGGCGTCCCACAGGCCATGGCTTCAATAAGAAACAGCCCAAAAGGTTCCTCCCAGCTAATCGGAGCCAGGAGACAAGATGCCCTGGCGTAGAGCTTGTGTTTCTGCTTAGCATCGACCTCACCCAAAAATTGAATCTGCTTGCCATCTATCTTTGGTTCTATCTCCTTCTCAAAGTAATCTCTGTCCACTTGATCTACCTTTCCAGCAATAAGCAATTCCTTGCCCAGCTTCCTAGCGACCTCAATGGCATGGTGCGTTCCCTTCTCAGGGCAAATGCGCGCTAAAAAGAGAAGATAATCATCCTTCTCCTCACTGAACGGGAAGCTTTCCACATCAATAGCGTTGTGAACTACCCCGACAAAATTCTTATTTCTTATATTTGGCATAGTCTTTCGCTGAGCATAGCTAATAGTATTGTAAAACCAAGGATAATTATCCCAAACTATCTTAGTATCTGGCGTGATAAGGCAATGCATAGTGGTAAGCATAGGAGTCTTTATAAGATGGCTCATTGCTATTGCTAATTCGCCGGCATGATTATGTACAATATCAAAATCTTCAGCTTCACAAAGTGCAACAGCACTATGCAAGCAATCATAAGGAACACGATCTCTTAAATCATAGGCTGTGCGCAAACTGCGTGGGTAAACTGAATGCAGCTTGGCTAGAGTCTTAGAATCACCTGAAGCAAAAAGAGTAACATCATGACCAGCTTGAACAAGACCATCGGCAAGAAGGCTAACGATTGCCTCTGTTCCTCCATAAGCAAGAGGCGGGATAGTTTCCCAAAGCGGTGCTAGTTCTAAGATTTTCACTGAAAATACCCGTCCTCTTATAAAATTAATAGTTAAGAAGACCTTTGCTTAAACTGAAGGTTTGGCTGGTGTAATCCCATATACAGATTTTAACAGTCTAAGTCCTAGGTTGCTAATTTCTAAGTATAGTCCACTTATTGTTTAAAGGCAAGTATGTCTGCAGCTACTATAATGACCTCTTTAAACCATTCCTTCTACTTGCGTCACGATGTAACAAAAAGCCAGAATGTGACGGAGACAGCTCTTTCTACGCAGATATATGAAGGGCTCAGTGGCTTATCACCTGCATAATTTATTGGATAGCTTTATTTTGAGCTGGAACGCCGCTTGCTGAGAACAATTCTAGCACTGGGAATACCTATTACCACAGCTACAATAATAAATACCCACCAAGTCCATGCTGGCAGCCAGGTAGCTAATAGTACACCTAAGCCCACCCCAACGAGGAACTTACCCGTGATGTGTAGGGAGAAGTAAGGATCCGGTACCTGCCTGAATTTTTTAGTTTTAGCACTAATCCAATTCATTGCTTACCTCCTCTTTTCGATGACCTATCATACCATATTGGGGATAGGAGCGACTAAATCCTGTTGTTATAGCAACTTTTAAGAACTGGTTAGACTTCCTCTATTGAACATTACATCGGATTGTTACCCGACAGTGTGCTCAGTTGCGGGCTGGGGACTTTATTGCTACAATTAGCTTTGATGAAAGCTGTGGGGCCAGGTAGTCAAACTGAAAGCCAGTTTAAAGGTTCTACTTATTGATACCCCAGCTCCACCAAGCCCCTGTAGCTCAGTGGATAGAGCAGCGGTTTCCTAAACCGCGTGTCGGGCGTTCGACTCGCCCCAGGGGTACCACTTTTCATAGCTAAATTCGTCCTACTTCTCAATTCTTTTCAAGAATCTGTTAGGAATTGCAAACCTTTACGCAAAAAGCCATTAGCTCAGCTTTCTGCTTGAACTTGATTTTCCACAAGAGCCCATCGTAATGTCGCACAGTTGGGGCAGTGCAAATACAGCTTTAGGCATAGCACTGAGTTATCAAAGCAGGCAAACCTGACGCAGTATATCATAGAAATTAGAAAAGCCCTTGCAGACAACTGGTTTGGTGCTGAGCAATTCTAGCAGATGACCCGTGGCAAATACATAGCCAGCATGACATGCAGCTTCCAGATCAGAGAACCCGTCTCCTATATAGATAATATCCCTGTCTCTTTTCTTGAGCCAAGTCAGATGTTTTTCCTTGAACCCCTCATTGATGATGTCACCCTCAGTATTGAAGTAGGAAACGCAAATTCCATCTTTTCTGAAGGAGGTTTGTCCACAGTATAATTCCAAATCGGGCATACCAATCTGGGCTAATACAGTTTCAATGTAGAAATCCAGCCCACTGCTAACAATAACAAATGGGATAGCATTCTCCCGGCAGTAACCAACAAATTCTGGAAAGCCTGGCCTTAACTCGATATGCTGGCGAACAAATTCCTGGAGTTTCTCTTTGGACTCTCTGATGAGTCTATACTGGAGTTTATTGCTTTGCTCAACGGTTAAAGAGCCACAAAAGTAGTCATTTTCAATCTTTTGCCACTCAGCAGAGGCAAAATGTTCTCTGAGCAGAACACTAAGGTTATTTCTAGTGATGGTTCCATCAAAATCACACTGGATAATCATTGCTCACACCATATAATACCTAGATATAAAAGCGAGGTTGGTAATGTTTCTACAGAGCTTGGCTACTTTGAAAAGTAGTCTCGGGCTGGTTAACTTTTTGCCCCAGGTATCTATGGATATAAATGAGTCTATAGAAAGCCATCAGGTTAGTTAATGCGGCTATGGCAATAAGACAGTAGAAGGCTTGTCCGGTGATTGCTCCGAGCATTATTAAAAAAAGCCTTATATCACGTGAGGCGAGAGATTTGAGCCCTCTATCAAATAAGTGCCTATGATTAGAGTCGATACGGGCTCTAGTATAGCTAATGCAAGTGGTACCAGCCATGGCTAGAAAGCCGGCCAGCCAAATTCCAGGATAAGTCTCATTAGATACAGACCACAAGGTAAGCCCTAGTAGTATCAAGATATCAGCATACCGGTCAAGCATAGAATCCAGGAAGCCGCCAAATGTAGAGGCTATGCCCTTTAGCCGGGCTAAACTGCCGTCTACGCCATCAACAATAGACGATAGCTGAACTAAGAGACCACCTATTAAGTTATGACCAAAAAAGAAGCTTACAAAAGAAAAAAGCGCAATGCTGAATGCTGCCCAGGTTATTTGATTGGGTGTTATTCTTGTCTTTGCAAGCACAAGTGCCATCGGCTCCGATGCCTTTCTGTTTATGTACCTGGAAACGTAGCCGTCATACACAGTTTCCATATTTGTCTCCTACACCTTCACCAGGTCTAAGTCTTCATTGGTGTCTACGTCTACCCAAAAACAGCCGCTAACATTGCATGTATTAAAGCGATGTCCCTGGTTGATCAGGAAACGGATAACAGCGTTCATTTCAACATTGTTCCCAAGATGGTGAACAAGTTCACATAGAGCCCGAAAGAAAGTATCTGTCAAAAGAAAGATCCCGGTATCAAGAGCGTCCCAATAAACAAGATCCTTTCCAATGTCCGTGATACAGCCGGCAATGTCAACAGTAACCTTGGTTGCTTCGCTTAGTTGATGGTGTTGGGCTGGCGTATAATCAATACAAAGTGTTTCATTGATGGCCTGTCTATCTAAAAGACGCTTGACCGCCTTACTCTCGATTATGTGGTCTCCCATGCAAAGAACAACTGGGCCTCCTTGCACCCAATCTCTGGCCTTATATACTGAGGTAGCATTGCCTCCAAGATAATCGTGGTTAAAAATGTATTGCAGCTTGACACCAAAGTTGCTGCCATCGCCCAGCTCCTTGATAACCTTGTCTCCTAAGTAACCGACCACGATCGCTATTTCGCTAATACCGGAGGATGCCATTGCTTCAATGGGATATCTTATTAGCGGTGTCTTTTTATATACAGGTAGTAAAACCTTGGGACAGGTAAGGGTTAGAGAGCATAGGCGATCACCATCACCAGCAGCTAGGATAAGACCTTTATCAACCTTTCGTTTGTACACTGTGAATTTAATTACTCTTGAACAGAGATTTGCAGTGTTCGCAGAGCAGCTTGAAATTCCCTGTACGCGGGGTAGCCTTTAATAGAATACTTAATAAGAGAGGAATTGTCAATCACGCAAAGCAGGAACTATATCGGATAATCACAGCCCAATTTCGGGGCCTTTGTGCTAATTACACAGCTCATCTAGTCTTTATCTAATAATTCGATTTTTCGTGCAGCCTGTAGTCTACAACAACGGATTGTCGGCTGAGGTGCACGTGAAAACATTGAATTTTTCACCAATTTTTTCTATAATCCTCTCGATTTGGCTCCTCGATGGTAGAAATTTGCAAGTCGTTCTGGTTAAAATTGGGTGGTTTTAGCTTCAAATCGGGGAGTTTTTGCAGGCCACGTATTCCTAAACCGCGTGTCGGGCGTTCGACTCGCCCCAGGGGTATTTTGGTATAATATAGTAAGTGTAGGGGTGTAGCTCAGTTTGGCCAGAGCAGCGGTCTCCAAAACCGCAGGTCGTGGGTTCGAATCCTGCCGCCCCTGCCATGCCGGGGTGGTGGAATAGGTAGACACGCCATCTTGAGGGGGTGGTGGGCGTAAGCCCGTGGGAGTTCAAGTCTCCCCCTCGGCACTTACCTATCTTGCTTGAATTGAGAGAGGGTAGTAAAATTTAGCCAAGCGGAAGTAGTTCAGCGGTAGAATGCTTCCTTGCCAAGGAAGAGGTCGCGAGTTCGAATCTCGTCTTCCGCTCCATGTAATCCTGATATAGTTATGGCGGTGTAGCCAAGTGGTTAAGGCAGGGGTCTGCAAAACCCCCATGCAGCGGTTCGAATCCGCTCGCCGCCTTTCTTAAACTAAGGCCAACGTAAGATTTAAGAGAGGTCTTTTTATAAGCCGGGGTGGCGGAATGGTAGACGCGACGGACTTAAAATCCGTTTCCCGCAAGGGAGTGTGGGTTCGAGTCCCTCCCTCGGCACCAGGTTTTTTAGCTACGTAGTATTATAGTCATTTGCATAAATTTGTATATTCACAAGAGGTGGAAATTCTAATGAATTTGTTTAGGATTTAGTGCTTAGGACTTTAAAGATTTATGCGGTTATTAAACGTGTGGTTGTGTTTTTCTAGGGGGTATTTTGGGTTGCCTGGAAATATTTTCCTTCTGTTTTTATAGCAGGGGCAATGATCATCTTAACCCGGTGCATTTCTTTGATAGTTTTAGCACTGCAGACTCCCATG
>Ga0114921_10000509_pt1 | contig 16554 bp, 13 predicted proteins | sample BentaG_FD_87016 | JGI IMG/M metagenome (GOLD analysis project Ga0114921, IMG submission 87016) | Deep subsurface microbial communities from South Atlantic Ocean to uncover new lineages of life (NeLLi) - Benguela_00093 metaG | ecosystem: Environmental > Aquatic > Marine > Oceanic > Sediment ...
CTTCAAGAGGTGCGGTCCAGGTAACCGTTAAACCTTCTCCAGCAATACTGCCTGCATCAGCTGACCATTCGTAGTTTAGCTCATCGTTATCCGGGTCTGAGGCAATGCATTCAATGCTGCAGCTTTTGCCTTTCCAAATTATGTTAGTCTCTTTAAAGAACTGAGGCTCTTCAGGGGTGACAACTAAATCCTCAATAATCGGCAGGTGATTAATTGGAGCTCCTGCCTTTTCCCAAGCAACTATGCCACCTTCCAAATTATATACTGTAGAAAAGCCATTATCTGTTAATGTTTGACTGGCCTGGGCGCTAACTCCAGTTCGACAATAGACTAAGATTGCCTTCGTCTCATCGAGCTCTCCAAGCCTATCATCCAATTCATCAACAGGGATCAATATAGCATTAGGAATATGCCCAAAGTCATATTCTTGTTGAGTCCTTACATCTAGTATAGTTATATCGCTCTCTTCAATTATAAGTTGCTGTGCCTCATTAACAGTTGCATTTTCAAATGTAAGGTTTGTGGAAGATGGTGTAGAGGGTGGTGTAGAAGGTGGTGTGGAAGCACAAGAAGTGAGACTGATAGCTAATGTCAACATAATAACTAGCATTCCGCAAAGGATGGGGGAGAATTTAATCTTGCTCCTTGGTGCCTCTCTTGCTTTTTCTTGCCGGGTTTTACCTGCTTTAAGCATAGTTTCTCCTTTATATAGGCCTCTTTAGAGATTTAAGCCATATCAGGGTAGTTCGTTCAGAAAATTTCAAACAAAGACACTAGCCATTCCTTAAATATTCATTTATAATATAATTTGTTGACTGATTTAATCAACAATAGAAGTAGGAGTATTAGAAATGAAGCTTTCTACTAGGACGAGATATGGAGTTAGAGCTTTGATGGATATAGCACAGCACAACGATGAGGGTCTAGTTCTGCTGAAAGACATCGCCAAAAGGCAAGGTATTTCAAAGGATTATCTGGAACATATACTCATCCCTCTTAAAGTAGCTGGTCTAGTAAGAACTAGTCGAGGGGCTCAAGGAGGGTTTGTTATAGCTAAGCCCCCAACGCAAATAAGACTTTATGAGGTAGTCCAAGTTCTGGAGAGAAAAGTTGCCTTGGTGGCATGCGTAGATGATCCCGAGGCTTACCCATATAGCGATATCTGCGCCCCCCATGCTCTCTGGCAGGAGATAACAGAAGCGATAAGCCACGTACTTAAATCGACCACTTTACAGGATTTGATGGAGAGGCAAGGGAAGAAGAGGGAAAGTGAGGAAAAATATCGCTGAAAACTAAAACACTGAAAGGAGGTGAGTCATGCGACAAAAAGTAGAAGCAGCACTTAACAGGATAAGGCCTTCTTTGTTGGCTGACGGAGGGAATGTTGAATTGGTTGATGTGAAGGATGGAGTGGTTAAGCTGAAGCTGACTGGGGCCTGTAGCGGCTGTCCTATGGCAGCCATGACTTTGCAGCAAGGAATCGAGCGAGCGCTCAAGGAAGAAATACCTGAAGTTAAAGAAGTGGTTGCTGTCTAAAGCTGGTGAGAATGCCTATTTATGAATATTTCTGTTCTTATTGTGATTCTAAATTTGAATTGCTTCGCTCCTTGAGCCAATCAGGCGAAGCTGTTCCATGTCCCAATTGCCATAACGGTGCTAAGCGGATTTTCTCCTCCTTTAATGCTCCTTCTGGAAATACTGGAGGAGTGTCTCCCCAGCTCGGTGAAAGCAACCCTTGTGCTACATGCTCTGCCCTCAGTTGCGCTGCTTGTGGCAGATAGTCTCCACTTAGCCGCTAAAACTAGGGCTGCCATAATAGCTAGCACAACAAGAACAGACTGATAGCCATAATCAGCATGCCAGTTCCTATCCCTGCGAGCACAAGATGCTCCTCGCCATAACCAATAAGCAGGTATTTGTACCTGTGTACACCTCGGCTAGAGTGGCGACCAGCGTGGTGGATGCTAAGCTAATTCTCGTGATACTGACGAAACTGCGTTACGGTGAGTTCCTCTTTTAGCCAGTACCCCGGGAGAAAACGACGTGCTCTGCCCTACAAGATGAGATTTTGCAAGCTGCCCATGGTCAGCGCTGCTGCTACCATTATTCCGGTAGCTTTAAGTGTGTCCCTGGCTCCTAGCTCTCGAGCCAGTATAACAAAGGTAGCCACGCAAGGAAAAAACATAGCTAGAACCGTGCTGCTGATAACCAGTTGCTTTGCAGTTAATGCCAGTGGTGCCAGCATGCCTATAGCTATATCCTTACGTAAAAAGCCAATAACTAGGGCAACAACTGTTTCCTTGGGTAACCCAAGCAGCCTGGTCAATATTGGAGCGGCAATGTTAGTAATAAGATTGAAAACCCCCAGAGTGTAGAGAATATTTACTACCAGCACAGTGCCAAGAACTACAGGCAAAGCTTCTTTGATAAAACCATGGACTCGTAGCCAGAGTTTCTCAGCAATAACTCGCAACAGCGGCAAGCGATAGGGGGGAATCTCTAATAGAATTTCAGGGCTAAATCCTTTGACAGCGTGGTTAAGTATGAGCCCTATAATAAGCCAGGATACAAACAAGCTGCCATAGACCATGGCTACGTATTGTCCTCCATGCTGCCCTACCAATCCTATTATCATAGCCTGTAATGCTGCACATGGAATGCCGATGGAAATCAGAGTGGCTGCGATAAATCTTTCTCTGCGGCTTTCTAAAATGCGGGTTGCCATAATCCCTGGCACATTACACCCAAAGCCGAGAATGGTGGGGATAATAGCATAGCCATGTAGCCCCAATCTATGCATGATGGTGTCCATTAATATTGCCAAACGGGGTAGGTAACCAACATCTTCCAGTATTCCCAACGCCAGGTAAAAAGAAACGATATACGGTAGCACCGCACCCAGGGGGATGTAGAATCCAGTGCTAAGCAAACCGAAGGACTGATAATAGTCAAGCTGCCCACTGACAAGCTTGCCTATTAGGATGTTATGCCAAAAAGCATTGGAGCCTAAAGCAAGGCTCAATTTCATCAACAGCGGTGTCCACAACCATTCAAAGAGGGGCTCAGTTATATAGCTAATAATTCCCTCACCAACAAGTCGGATGAGCCAGAAACTGGCAAAGAGAACCAGCAGGGCAATAAAAACTCCGCCTATCCGATGATTGCTGGCATCTTCTAAATTCTCATACCAGGTATGGTGGCGATGCTTTAGCAGTTGCACTTGGTTAACGATATCGCCAACCCTTGCCCACCGTTCATCGCTACCAGAATAAGTAGTTTTAGGCACTCTCGCTTCTGGTAAACATCTAACTAACTCCTTTATTCCTTGCCCGGTTATTCCTACTGTGGGGACAACTGGCACGCCAAGAAGTTCTTCTAGCTTGGTAACATCGATATTTATGCCTCGGTGACGAGTGTCATCCCACATATTGAGAGCAACTATCACTGGAATTTGTCTCTTTAGCAACTGCAGGGTTAGATTGAGATTTCTCTCCAAATTGGTAGCGTCAACAACATTTATGACTAAATCCCCGTCTTTGAGCATCTCCACAGCTATCTCTTCTGCCTTAGAGGTCGGTTCAAGGGTATAAGTGCCAGGGATATCGATAACCTGGGCTTGCAAATCTCCTGATTTAAGATACCCTTTAGTGAACCTCACGGTAGTGCCAGGATAGTTGGAAGCGATAATGTGTGTACCGGTAATTCGAGAGAAGAGAGCGCTCTTTCCCACATTGGGGTTACCCACAAGCAGAATGCGCATCACCTTGTAACGGGACCCTCACGTAGATATTTATCCACTTCGACTATTATTCTGTTAGCTATGCCAAAACCAACAGCCACCTGTGTACTACCCACTCTTAGAGTAACTGGCCCACGAAGGGGAGTGGAACTTATTTTAATCACCCTTTTCCCCGGTCTGATACCCAAAGCTTCCAATCGCCGTATCAAACCTCGCCCGCCTAGGGCTCCAATTACGGTGCCAGTCTGTCCAATCTTCATCTGGCGCAATGTCATCTGTCTCCCTGGATGCATAGCCATGATTTATCCCTAAGATGTTCTGACATAATTTCCCAAATAACGGTCTTGGTTCTTCTAAATGCGATCACCTACTTCGTGATTCTCTCTTACCTTGAATCATTGATGTATTGAATTCGCTAAAAGATATTTGTGAGTTAGACAAGGCTAACTGATAAATAACAAAAAATTTTGCCTTTCTCATCTTCTCTTCTTTGAGCTCGTTTGCACATATCCCTCAGGAAGCTCCCCATGCTCCAGATAATATTTATACCTTTTAGGGGAATTAGCTTCTCCTGGCGGGCATGCTTCCATAAGCTCGACGAACTTAATCATTCTTTCCAGGCTTAGTGGGCTGATTACATGCTCAATTTTGCAAGCATCCTTCTCAGCCGTTTCCCGTTCAACGTCCAATGCTTCAATAAAAAAGCGGCTCAGTGCTTTGTGTCGGCGAATTACATCCTTAGCTACTTTATTGCCCTTGGGAGTAAGCCTTATATAGCCATATCTCGCATGCGCCACAAGCCCTTTTTCTGAAAGCTTCTTCACGGCTGAGCTAACACTGGGCATTTTGACCTGTAACTTTTGGCTGATCTGACTTACCCTGGCTACCTTAGCCTCACCACGAAGCATAGCTATTGTCTCAAGGTAATCTTCCATGCTGGGTGTATGTTGCCTTTTCGTTTCTTGCTTTACCATTGTTCCCTGCTCCATTTTTGTTAGTTATGGCTAACAAAATTATAACATGCCCCCTTTTTTTGTCAAGATATCTGAGTGATTCTTCCTAGTAAAAGCCTTGACCGCTGGCTTGCCAGCGGTTATTATTGAAGACATCATTATTTAAAAAGGAGGTTTTCTATGCAAGGCATATGGAAGAGGGTATTGCGTGTGGATTTAAGTAAAAAAACTACGCATGTGGAGGAATTTCGGGAAAATTTCTATATTGACTTTATCGGCGGTGATGGGTTTGCAGGTAAAATAATATATGATGAGGTGGGGGTGGATGTTAAGCCGTTCGACCCTGAAAATCGGGTTATCTTTGCAGTTGGTCCATTTCAGGGCACTGGAATACCTGGAGATGCAAAGTTTTGCATCTCCACTAAGTCTCCTCTTACTAAAACTTATGCTAACAGTATGGCGGGAGCAAATTGGGGACCTGCCTTTAAGAAAACAGGATATGACGCGCTGATAATCCAGGGCAAAGCAGATGCTCCAGTATACCTGTGGATTAATGATGAAACTGCGGAGATACGTGATGGGCGTAAGTTCTGGGGGATGGATGCCTACGAGGCTGCTAAAGCTCTCAAAGAGGATGTTGGCCAGAGGCGGGCTTCAGTGGCAGCTATAGGGCCAGCTGGCGAAAGACTAGTGGCTATGGCTTGTGTTGTAGCAGACGGGCATAGCTTTGCTGGGAGATGTGGCGTGGGAGCAGTAATGGGCTCAAAAAATCTTAAAGCTGTTGTTGTCCATGGAGCAAAATCTCCTCCTATAGCAGACCCTGATGGCTTTGCCAGGCTGCGGAAAGAATTAGTACAAAAAACTTCAAAGCTTGGTGAGGCTATGCGGCAGTATGGCACGCCAGACCTCGCAGATTATCATTCTCGTGGGAATATACCCATAAAGTATTGGTCACAAGATTCTTTTGAGGAAGGAGCCAAGAGCCTCAGTCAACCGATATACAATGAGGTTCTTAAAGCGAGACCGTTACCCTGTTTACATTGCCCAGTGGGATGTCATCGCCACGTTAAGGTTGAGGAACCTGAAAAGTACGCCTTTGAAGGAGCTGGACCGGAGTATGAGACGGTAGGGATGCTTGGTATGTCAAATTTGGTTGGTGATTTAAAGGCTGTAGCCAAGGCTGGTGATTATTGCAATAGACTTGGACTAGATACTATATCAACAGGCGCAGCCATAGGATTTGCTACAGAATGCTATGAGCGTGGTTGGGTTAGGAAGGAAGACACAAAGGGCCTAGAGCTTAGGTGGGGAGATGGTGACCTCTTGGTAGAACTGGTTAAGCAAATAGGTTTGAGGGAGGGATTTGGAGCTCTTTTTGCCGAGGGAACTTTTGAAGCAGCTAGGAAAATTGGGAAGGGAGCGGAAGAAATAGTTGTCCAGGTCAGAGGTTTGGACTTTCCCTGTCATGACCCTCGCATTTCCTGGAGCATGGCGCCAAACTATGCTACATGTACCCGTGGAGCATGCCACTGTAAGGGACTTCCAGGTGATGTGGAGTTTGGTTTGTACACGGTGCCTGAGCTTGGCTTTCCTGAGAAGACTGAATTTTTCGACCCCCAGGACAAGGCGTACTTAGCCGCTAAATGCCAGGACCTTTCTACCTTACTAAATTCAACTTCCTTGTGTATGTTTATGTTATATGCCGGTATGACGTTGACCGATATACTCAATGCCTTTAATGCAATAACTGGATTACATTGGCCAATGGAACAGCTAATTAAGGTAGGTGAACGTAGTTTTAATCTGCAGAGGCTTATAAATATTAGGGATGGCAAGGGCGGAGAATATGACAAGATGCCTAAACGTGTGTTTGAACCGGCAAAAAGTGGCTTCCGAAAGGATAGAGTTCCGCCGTTTGACGCTTTAATGGGTGATTATTATGAGCTTAGAGGATGGGATAAGAAAACGGGTGTTCCCAAAAAAGAGAAACTTATTGAACTTGGAATAAGCGAATTAATATCATAGTAAGAAAGTAGGCAGGATATTATAAGCTAAATGGGAAGGGGTTGGGCTTGTGAGGTAATTTAGGGCAAAATAGAAAAACAAAATAAAAATGATAAAGAAAGGGGGGGGTGAGATGAGAAAAAGGAAAAGTTTGCTAGTTTTGGTTGGAGCAGTGGTATTGCTGCTTGGTTTATCCATTCCGATGATGCAATGTGCTCCTTCAGGTGAAGAAGTAACTCCACCGCCAGAGGAAGAAGTGACTCCGCCTGAAGAGGAAGTAACTCCCCCAGAGGAAGAGGAAATAAAATACGGTGGAAGGTTGAATGTTGGTTGGCGCCCCGCATATGGCATGGAAACTTTAATATGCGATTCAACCTGGCAATATACTGCTATGGGATGTATGTTCTGGCAGTTGATCTATGACCAATTATGGATTATGGGGCCTGCCCCGGATTATGAAGTCCTGCCTATGTTAGCCACCAGTTGGGAATCAGAGGATGGTAAAACCTGGACATTTCATCTCCGTGAAGATGCCGTTTTTCATGATGGTGTGCCAGTTACAGCAGAGGATGTAGCCTTCACGATTTGGCATTTACCTAGGGCAGACCCCACGTGGTCTTTCCCTGACTGTATGTGTGAATCTTATCCCACAGTTATTGATGATTACACAGTACAATTCACGTTGGAGACAACGCTTGGAGGAACATATCCTCCCTGCTATTGGGTGCCAATGTTTCCCAAGCATATCTGGGAGCCTTACAAAGGCGATATGACGTCGTTTACAAATGATGAAGCCATTGGCTCGGGGCCATTTAAGCTAAGGGAGTTTAAGCCTGCTGAATATATATGGTTTGTGGCTAATGAGGATTATTGGGGAGAAAGGCCATATGTGGATGAGGTGGTTTTCAGGGTTTATGGAAGCGATGATGCTCTATATATGGCGTTGGAGATTGGCGAAATAGACATGGATGGGTATGATGGTTGCTCCGCATTGGTTGTAGATAGCTTTAAGGAAGGTGAAAACACTGATGTTATAGTCTCTCCTGGTATTGGTGTAGAGTGGCTATCGTTTAACCTGCATAAGGATGGACCACTTCAAGACCTAAATGTAAGAAAGGCCATTATGCATGGAATAGATAAGGATAGGCTCATAGGTGTGGTATCCTGGGGATATGCAGAGAGGGTGGACAGCTTTGTGTATCCAGAGCTAGCAGATCATAATCCAAATTTGCCACAATATGATTATGACCCTGATTTGGCTAATAAAATCTTAGATGATGCTGGGTATATAGATACTGATGGTGATGGTATAAGAAATGACCCTGCAACAGTGGGAAATCTTGCTTTTGGACTGATTGTTGCCTCGGACTGGATCGATGAGGTTAAAATGTCAACCTTGATTGTGGAGCAGCTTAAGGATATAGGTATAGATATTATTATGAAGGCATTGGATGATAGTACATTCTATAGTTATATCTATGCGCCAAATTCAGACCTATATGACATTGGTTTTATGGAGGAGGAACCTGGCCCATATGCTGATTGGGTATGGCAATTTTGTCGCAGTTGGGAGATTGGCTCCTGGAATACAGCCTACTATGTTAATCCTGAGTTTGATGAAGTCTTAGACAAATATCTTGCTGAGGGGGATGCGGCCAAGCGGAGGGAATATCTATATGAGATGCAAATGATGTTAGCTGAGGATTTGCCATATGGCTTTATGGTTAGACCGGATATAATGAATCCTGTAAATACTGGTAAGTTTGAAGGTTATGTAGCAACGATGGGTGGAATCTCAACGTGGATTAACCCCTGGACTTACTATAAGGTGCATCTAAAGTAAATGTGGCATGGAGAGGAAAAACTCCTGGGAAAATACTGCCTCCCTGTATACTCGCAGGGAGGCAGTATGGTTGTTGGGGCATAGCGCCAAACCATGTTATATGTATTTTTGTAGGGTGGCCACTGTGAGAGACTGCCAAATATTGATATCTTAGTGTGGGGATATTATCAGCTTAGAGGATGGGATAAGAAAATAGGTGTTTCAAGATTAGAAAGGCTTCGTGAACTTGAACTAAATGAGTTAATGTCATAACGAGAGAAAGGAGTAATAATATGACAAGAGTATTGGTAATAGGAGCTGGAGCACAGGGAGCTCCCTGTGCCTCAATTCTAGCCAGAGACAGGGATGTAGCGGAAATAGTTTTAGGTGATATAGACATAGGTTTAGCCAATAAGGTTAAGGAGAAAATAGGAAGCGATAAGGTCACTACTGTGAAGTTGGATGCTGGAAAGATTGAGGATATTGAGAGAGCAGCTAAGGGGGCAAGTGCTATTATCAATCTAACCCTGCCTCGATTTAACTTAAATATAAAGAAAGCTGCTCTAAGAAGTGGAGCGCACTATGTGGATGCAGCTTTGTCTATGTATGGCCCTATGTGGAAGCAGTTGATACAGAATCGACCACTTGAACTTGATAGCGAATTTAAAGAAGCTGGCCTGACAGCTGTGTTTGCCTGTGGAGGAAGCCCTGGAGTCACCAACGTATTAGCTAGGTACACTTGCGACAGATTGGACCGTGTAGATGGCATACATACCATGATTGCTAGTAAACCTCTAAAAGAACCTGAGAATATAATCAGTGAGTGGAGTCCAGGGTGGTGCCTTGATGAGGCGCTTGAAGACTATGAAGATGAGGTTGATGTATTTGAAAATGGGGAATACAAGAGGTATCCTCCTTTTAGCGGTTGTGAGGTGTATAATTTCCCCCAGCCAGTCGGTCCACTTTTGGTTACCCTTCATACTCATGAGGAGGGAGTAACGCCACCACGCTTTATAGGCAAAGGCATTAAATATTCTGATTTCAAGTACTCATTTGACCCCATAGCAGGCGCTCTAACTAAATTAGGGTTGACAGGCGGAGAGCCTATAGATGTAAAGGGTGTTAAAGTCACTCCCAGGGATGTTTTGATGAAATTGATAAGGCCGCCGGTTAATAGTTTCCTGGAGGATGATGAAAGCACTGCTAAGCTTCCGCTTAAGTCGCTTGAGTTGATGGCAATGGAGATAAAAGGAACAAAATCGGGAGAGGATGTTACATACACGCTATCGTGGCCTTATTTCCTCTTTACAAATGCTGAAGAGAAGCTGGGCTTCTATAGAAAATTTGGAGCTACAGATATTGCTGTGGCACTACCAGCGATTGTAGCAGCAAAGATGTGTATGGAAGGCGATGCAGCCAGGGGGGTGATTGCCCCTGAGTGTCTTGATGCGGTGAAATTCCTGAAAAGAATGGCTGATATAGGCGCTCCTGTAAAGTTCCATGAAGTGTGTTCAAAGGAAGTATCTATATCATAATTCACCAATATGTTAAACAGTGGTTCAAAGGAAGGAGTTTTAGCACTAAGTAAAGATAAAGGGGGAAAACCGTGAAAGTGTTGATAATAGGGGCTGGAGCTCAAGGCAATGTGATAAGCTGGGTGCTTTCAAGAGGCAGGGATGTGAGGGAGATAGTTTTGGGGGATATAAATTTAGACAGGGCAAAGGAGATCGCAGAGATAAATGGAAGCGGTAAGGTAAAGGCAGAGAGATTAAACGCAAATGATGTTGATAGTATGACGGAACTTATGAAGGAGAGGAATTTTAACTTAGTCATAAATGCTACCTTACCTGATTTTAATTCTCAGATAATGCAGGCGTGTTATAGCGCTAAGATAAACTATCAGGATATGGCAACTGGGACTACGGAAAAATTCACCATAGAAGAAGGGACATCAAAGGAATTATCTGCTAATAAGGAGTGGAGAGATGCGGGGCTTCAAGCTTTGATGACCACTGGGTCCACTCCAGGGGTTACCAACGTTCTAATAAAAGAAGCTTATGAAAGAATGACAGAGGTAGATGATATAGAAATACGATGTGTTGGTGGCTATTCGAAAATGGAAATTCCAATGTCGTTGTGGTCGGCATATACATTTATACTCGATTGTTCAACGCCTCCCCTGGTATACGAAAATGGAGCTTATAAGAGGTATCCACCGTTCAGTGGTAGAGAAGAGATTGAGACTAAGTATGGCAAAGAAGTTGTAGTTCTTCACGACCATGAAGAACTTACAACTGTGCCTAAATTTCTGAAGATCAAGAACCTGTTTTTCAAGATGGGGGACCTCGACACAGATAATATGAAGGCGTTATATGACCTGGGATTAATGGGTTCGGAAAAAATTGAAGTAAATGGTGTGAAGGTCGAGCCAAGAAAAGTTCTGGCCAAGCTTTTCCCGCCAACGCCTCCTTCTTTAAGGGAATATATGAAGTATGTTGAACAGGGCAAACTTGATGAAGGAGGGGGTTCAATATCAGTGAAAGTCAGGGGGAATAAGGATGGCACGCCCAGGGAGGAGGAGTTGATTATAGCTAATCCCACTCTTGTGGAGTGTGCCCAGAGGATACCTGGTTCCAGTGATGTGTCATACGGAACCTCTGTATCAGCAGCTATATGCTCGTTAATGATGTTAAGAGGGCAAGTAAAGCATAAAGGGGTATTCCCCCCTGAGGTATTTGATGAAGAGGAGAGAGAGATATTCCTGAAGGGAATTGGAGAGTGGGATATAAAAATATCTGAGAGAAAGTAGCAAGGTGTTAGATTAAGTTGGCTTAGCGTCATCAACCTTTTCTGTCCTTCCTGTTATTTAGCTGTCATTATCTCCTTCACGGAGTGGTATTTCCCCGGGGCTTCAGCATATGAGAATGAATAAATTCGCAGGTAGTCTGGCCACGAAATTAATGATAAAATGTGGAAGGTTTTCTTTAGCGGCAGGTATTTATGTCAGCTGTTGAACAGAAAGGGCTAAACGTAAATTCAATTAGCGAAGGCAAACTAACCTGGATTTATATTGAAAAACCCTCCAGCAAAGAAGTTGAATTTCTAGGGCAGCATTTTAATTTCCACCCTCTTAATCTGGATGATGTCCTTAGCCGCGTGCAGCGCCCCAAAATTGATGAGTACGATGACCATTTGTTTATAGTTCTCCAGTTTCCTGTTTTTGACAAGAAAAATCACATAACACGGCCCAGTGAGGTAGATATTTTTGTTGGGGAGAATTATGTGGTTACTGTGCACTCTAATGCTGACCTCAAGCCGCTAACTAAATTCTTCCGTGAATGCCAGATTCATGAGAAAAGTCGCCACACTTACTTGGGCAGAAGCTCAGGGTTCCTCCTCTATCATATACTTGATAGATTGGTTAATTATTGCTTTCCCATCCTGGGTAAGGTCACAGAAAGTATTGATAATATAGAAGGCGTTATCTTTAGCAAAACTGTCCCTGAGACAGTAAGGCAAGTTTCCTTGATTCGGCGTGACCTTATCTCTTTCCGTCGTGTGGTTCGCCCTCAGATCGCAGTTATCGAAACGCTAGAGCGTGAGGAGTACCCCTTTTTTAGGGAGGAGCAGGAAATTTATTTTGGTGATGTTGCTGACCATATCCGCAAGATTTGGGGCGCGCTTGAGGATTGCAAGGAGGTCGTGGATGGGCTTGCCGATACCAGCAACTGGTTAACCTCACATCGAATTCAGGAGATAATGCGGGTATTAACTATTGTTATGGCAATTCTAGCACCACCTACCTTATTATCCGGTATCTTTGGCATGAATATCCCTCTACCGGGGGGAGTAGAATCTGGCAGTCTCTTGCCACTTGGTATCCTGCTCTCAGTTATGGCACTTATGGGCGCGGGCATGTTCATTTACCTACGCCACCGCAAGTGGCTTTAGGTTGATTGGCCACTACCCCAGTATCTTTGCCCTAGATAAGAGCGCTATGGAAATTAAATTCATTGCCGATAATAATGTGGGGAAGTTAGCCAAATGGCTGCGGGTGGTGGGTTATGACACCCTGCTGTTTAAGGAAAAGGACGATGTTAAGATGATTGAAATTGCTTTCAGTGAGGGCAGGGCGATTTTGACTAAAGATGCCCAGATTATCAAAAGGCGGTTAGTTACCGATGGTAAGCTTAAGGCTATACTTATCAGGCATGATGACCCTAAAGCCCAACTGCGAGAAACGGTGAAAACCCTGAATTTAAACTATCATTTCAGGCCCTTTTCTCTTTGCCTGGAGTGTAACCAGATGCTCATACCTCGGAGCAAGGAGGAAGTGCAAGATTTAGTCCCAACCCACGTCTTTAAAACTCAAGAGCAATATATGGAATGTCCTTCATGCCATCGGATTTACTGGCAGGGTACACACTGGCAGGCGATGGCTAGGGAACTAAGAGAGCTTGCACAGAGACACTGAAGCCTAAATAGCTTAAAGCCAATCCTGCAGCAGTGGCGGAGGCTACATCAAGATGCTATACTCACTCTACATTTCTGTGAAATGGTGGGTAAGTTAGCTATGTTATTGGCTATTGATGTTGGAAACACTAGCATCAAGTTAGGTATATTTGATGGTGATAGATTAAGAGCCACCTGGCGATTGGCCACTGGAGTTGCCCGCCTGGCAGATGAATATGGTGCCTTGTTGCTTACTTTTCTGCAGCGTCAAAAGCTGCCAATCTCTAAAATAACAGGAGTAGTATTGTGCAGCGTTGTCCCGCCGCTGGTGACTGTTTTCCAGGAAATGTGTCAAAAATACTTAGACACTTCGCCTTTGGTAGTTGAAGCCGGTATAAAAACAGGGGTACGTGTCTGTGTAGATAATCCTCGAGAGCTTGGCTCTGACAGGGTGGTGAATGCTATTGCTGCGCATCACCTTTATGGAGAACCAGTAATTGTTATAGACCTTGGCACTGCTATTACTTTTGATGTTGTTTCCAAAGAAGGTGATTATCTTGGAGGGGTTATTGCCCCAGGTATTGATATAGCCAGCGAAGCATTGTTTGCTCGCACTGCTATGCTTCCTCGGGTAGAGTTAACTCACCCTAAACAGGTTATCGGCCGAAACACCATCTCTGCTATGCAATCAGGCATATTTTTTGGTTATGTTGGACTTATCCAGGGCATACTGCAACGCATAGAGAAAGAATTGGGATGCAAGGCGAAAGTGGTAGCCACTGGAGGATATGCCCATCTAGCTAAAGAAGTACTAGCAATAGAGGTAATAAACCCCGATTTGTCACTAATTGGGCTGCGTCTCATCTATGAAATGAATAAGATGGAAGAGAACTAAGGAGACAGCTATGCTGAAGGGAAAAACCATTGCCTTAGGAGTTACAGGTAGCATCGCTGCTTATAAGGCAGTAGGCATTGCTAGCCAATTAACTCAGTTGGGAGCAAGAGTGGACGTGATTATGACTAAAACGGCTACTGAATTTGTAACCCCGTTGACATTCCAGGTCATTACAAGAAGGCCTGTAGTTACTGAGATGTTTAATTTAACCTCTGATTTCAGCATTAAGCATATATCTCTAGCTGAAGCTGATATAATAGTTATTGCTCCAGCTACAGCTAACATTATTGCCAAGCTGGCTGCTGGCATCGCTGATGACATATTATGCTGTACGGTGCTAGCCAGCAAAGCACCTGTAATCCTAGCGCCAGCTATGAACGCCAATATGTTTGAAAACCCTGTCACTCAGGATAATTTATCCAAGCTGAAGGCCCGCAGCTTTATTATGGTGGGGCCAGCTTCAGGCAAACTGGCATCGGGTAAGGAAGGTTTAGGCCGTCTTGCTGAGGCTACCGATATCATAGGCACTATCTGCCAGACATTAGGAGAGAATGGCAATCTGGCGGATAAACATATTGTGGTTACTGCAGGCGGCACTCAAGAGCCTATTGACCCTGTTCGCTGCATAACTAACCGCTCCTCAGGGAAAATGGGCTATGCGTTAGCTGAAGCAGCACGTGATAGAGGGGCTAGGGTAACACTAATTACGGCGCCCACCTCGCTTACTAAACCCATCGGCATGAAAGTAGTTGACGTCTGTACTGCTCAGGAGATGTACCGGGCGGTAAGCGATGTTGCCTCTCAAGCTGATGCTTTGATTATGGCTGCTGCTGTAGCTGATTATCGCCCTGTAAGAAAGTTAGATGAGAAGATAAAAAAGGAAGGCGCTGGATTAACCTTAGAGCTAGAGCGCACTCCGGATATTTTAGATAGTGTAAAAGGAGATTTCATTAAAGTGGGCTTTGCTGCTGAAAGCAGCAACTTGGTGGAAAACGCTAAACAAAAACTGCAGCAAAAGGGGCTTGACCTCATTGTGGCTAACGATATCACGGCTAGCGATGGCGGATTTGGTGCTGATAATAACCGGGTAACCATGGTGGACCGAGAGGGCAAAATTGATAGCCTGCCCCTTTTACCCAAGCGAGAAGTAGCTGATAAGATCCTGGATAAACTAGTGATGTTGTTTGCCGCGAAACCTGAAACCAGTCATAGCTAGATAATGATAAGTCAGATTCCCAAAACCTACGAACCAGGTAAGATAGAGGAGAAGTGGTATGGTTTCTGGCTTGAGCAAGGCTACTTTACACCCAAAATAGACCCCAGTAAGAAACCCTTCGTTATTATTATGCCACCGCCTAATGTCACTGGTGAGCTTCATTTGGGACATGCCCTGACTGATACGTTAGAGGACATTATGGTTAGGTGGCATAGGATGTGGGGAGAGCCTACTCTATGGCTTCCTGGTGCTGACCATGCAGGCATTGCTACGCAAGTAATTGTAGAGCAAAAGCTGGCTAAACAAGGGCTGACCAAGAATGGCGTAGGCAGGGAAAGATTCTCAGAAATAGCCTGGGAGTGGGCAGATAAAAGCAGAAGGAATATTAACTATCAGCATCAAATGTTGGGGACTTCGTGTGATTGGACACGGGACTGTTTTACGCTTGATGAAGGCCCAAGTAGGGCGGTACGTACTGCCTTTGTTCGCCTGTATGATAAAGGATTGATTTACCGCGGGGAGAGGATAATAAACTGGTGTCCACGTTGCCAAACTGCCCTTTCTGATCTTGAGGTTGAACATAGGGAGATTACGGGGCATCTCTATTACGTTCGTTATCCTCTGGCTAAGGAGGAAGGCTTTGTCACTGTGGCTACTACACGGCCTGAGACATTTTTTGGAGATACTGCTGTGGCGGTAAATCCTAATGATAGGAGATATAAAAACTTAGTGGGAAAGGATGTCATCCTTCCTATCATAAATAAAAAAATCCCCATCATTGCTGATGATGCAGTTGACCCCTCCTTTGGCACCGGGGTATTAAAGATAACTCCAGCTCATGACCCTGTGGATTTTGAGGTGGCTGGGCGACACAATTTGCCGCTGGTAGATATCATGAATTCTGATGCCACCTTGAATGAAAATGCTGGGCCATATGTAAATTTGGAACGCTTCGCTTGTCGAGATAAGGTAGTGGCTGACCTGAAAGACAAAGGGCTGTTGGAGAAAATCGAACCTTATCTTCATTCAGTGGGACATTGCAACCGTTGTCAAACGATGATTGAACCCAGAGTGAGCCTGCAATGGTTCGTTCATACAAAACCCCTGGCTGAAGCAGCTATTAAAGCTGTTAAAGAAGGCGGCATCACCATAATTCCACAACACTTTACCAAAGTATATTTTGACTGGATGGAAAACATCAGAGATTGGTGCATCAGCCGGCAATTGTGGTGGGGGCATCGTATTCCAGTATGGCATTGTCAAAACTGTGAGGAATTAACAGCATCTGTAGATGAGCCTTTGACTTGTGGGTATTGTAGCTCAAATCGAATCGTCCAGGACCCTGATGTCCTTGATACCTGGTTTAGCTCAGCGTTGTGGACGCACTCCACATTAGGCTGGCCGGATGATACCAATGACCTTCGTTATTTCTATCCCAGCTCAGTGATGGAAACAGGCTATGACATCCTTTTC